>Ga0334722_10000009_pt1 | contig 297749 bp, 473 predicted proteins | sample C3_bottom_MG_FD_207210 | JGI IMG/M metagenome (GOLD analysis project Ga0334722, IMG submission 207210) | Sediment microbial communities from Yellowstone Lake, YNP, Wyoming, USA - C3_bottom | ecosystem: Environmental > Aquatic > Freshwater > Lake > Sediment | place: USA: Wyoming | collected... | reverse complement strand
CATTTTCGAGTGCGACCCCAAATTCGGTCCGACGGACGCCCACTCCTTTTGGGTCCGTTTCGCCGTCCGAGGCACTGAGATCGAATACCGCCTGAGTGGAAATAGCCGTCGGCAGCATCCGTCTGTCGATGCGTGGGCCGCGTGACTTGCCCGGTAGCGCCAGGAAGAACCGGGCGTGCACGGTCTGGCTGGTCCCGTTCCGGAAGTGGGTGATCCGGACCTCGTGATCCGAGGTGATCCCGAGCATTTCGTTCAGCGAGAGACCGGCCAGCCGCTTCAGCGCGGCCACGAGACCGGCAGCGGCCGTCGTGTCGAGCCCGAGGGCGTCGCCGATGTAGCGCGCCTCTGGGCTGCCGGGTGTGATCGGAAGCCACTCGCCCGGCTTGCGCGTGACCATGAGGAGCGAGGCTGCTGGGGCGGCCCGATAGCGCTCGTAGAGCCAGCGCAGCGGTGAGGTCACGCGGGCCTCTGCGCATGGTCGCAGCACTGTCGGACACTTTTCGCTTGACCAAGCGGAAAGCGAGCCGTAGATTCGATGCAAGTCATCCGGGCCTCCGTGAAAGGTTCGGGGAACAGGCCGAACGAGAAAGCGCTAACTTTCTCGCCGGCCGCACGTGGCTTCCAGGGCAACCTGGGAGCCTTTCGTGTCTCTGAGGTGGACGGCCACCATGACCGGTCCGGTCGACCGCCGTCAAGCGGTTCGTCGCGATGCCGAGAACTTTCTTGCACGCGGCTGCTAGGGAGTGGTAGTGTCAGGCGGTGGCTACTACCGAGCAGATGAACATTCGGGTGGAGGTCTCGTTGCTGAAGCGGCTCGATGCGCACGCGAAGCGCACTCAGACCGCTCTGCGGGGGATCTCGTGCACCGCGAAATACGAGCGCAGTGATGCAGTGCGAGATCTGTTGATGTCCGCGTTGGCGCGAGCCGAGGCTGAGGCTGAGCGTGAGCCGTCGTAGGCCGGCGGTGCCCGAGCAGACCTCGATGCTCGATGCGTTGCTACCGCGTTGCGTTCTGCCGCAGAACGGCGCGGCAACGGCGTCGCAGGCCCCGCAGGTCCATGGTGTTGCTGGCGACGTGGATGCCTATGTGGCGCAGCTTGCTACCGTGCCGCTGATCTTGGGCGAACCGGTTTACAGGTTCGCCGCCTTGGACGGATGTTCGATGGCTGGTCTCGATGGGGCGAGCGGTTTGTATGTGCTATTCGGCGAGGACTTCAACGACAACGTTGACAACGGCGGACTCGGCAGCGTCGTGTACGCTGGGCAGTCGACACGATGCGATGGTCGCATCCTGAGCATTGGCGGGCACTTGTTCTCCAAGCAGTTCGTGTGGGCACGAGCGCTGCGGATTCCGGAACGCGTTGGCGTGGCCTACAAGGAAGATCTGGACGCAGCTGAGCACGCGATGATCGTTCTCTTGCGTCCGATGCAAAACAGCAAGATGCCTCGGTGTCAGCCGGAGCCTGGGACAGGTGGTGCGAAGTACGTTCGCAACCAGCATCACAGGATGCCGTCTTTGTTGTTCAGATCATGGTTAGCGCGTCTTCGTGCGCTCTTTTATTTCAATCGATTGGTGCCTGCAAAAAAGGACGTGCTGCTGATGGAGCGATTACGAAGGATCGTTACGTCGTCGTTTGGGGCCTGGTTGGAACCTGGGATCTGGCTCGACACGCGCGGCCGTTGGCACGTTTGGTGGTTTCCGAACGGGCGTCCCACTGCCGAGTTGCGCGTTTGTGACAAGGCTTCAAGAGGTACTCTGTTGAGCGAGGGACGCGTGGTCTCTCAGCGTGCCGGTGCCTTTCTAACCGACACTTGGTTGTCGCGTGCTTGGCGCTGGGCGAGCGAGCGGGACCTGCCGTGGACAGAGGCGGACTAAAGCGGCGCTTGACACCACTCCAACACGCGCTAGACTGTCCGACTGAGCCGTCAAACACGGCGGCCTGAAGGGAGACTGCGAATGCGAAACGCCTACATCATCTGCTTGTTCCTGATCCCTGGCTGCGGCGGCATGGACTCGCTGATCGAGGCCGGCATGCCAACCGACGCCGGTCCGGCCGTCGACAGCGGCCCGGCCGTCGACGCTGGTCCGCGCTCCGACGCGGGCCCTGGCACCGATGGCGGCACGGGTTCGGCCGATGCGTACGTCCTGCCCGGTACCGACGGCGGTCCGGTCGCCGAGGATGCCTGGCCCGGTCCGACAGACGCCGGGACGATGGCGTCTGGTTTGTGTGGCAACGGCGTGCTCGATCCGGGCGAGATCTGTGACCCGGGGCCGCCCCGCGCCGACGGCACGTTCGACCCGACCGACCTGGCGCTGTGTCCCGTCACCGACTGCATGCACTGTCCTGTCCTGCCGCCGGGCTTCACCGGAAGCACCACGCCGGTGACGTACGACACCACGCCGGTGACGTACGACTGCGTGTACTATCTCAACACAGCGCTGACCCCGCTGCTCGCGGCCCGCCATCATGCCCGCCTGCTCACTTGGTCCAGCGCCGTCAACCGCGACGCGTTGTTCGCTTCGCTCCGCTCGGCCTTGTTCGTTGGCGGCAGTGTCACTTCTTCTTCCTGTGGCGGCGCTTCCTGCTATGGTGGCCTCCCGCTTCAACGCGTGGGCACGATGCTGCCGGGAACGTGGTACTGGGTGCGGCCGGACGGTTCGACCGGGGCCGCCGCGGTCGCGCTCCCGAGGGTCGTTGGCAGTAGCGGCCCCGGCGCGTTCCTTGCGCTGACCGCGACGGATGCGATGTTGTCAACGACGTCATACCCCGCTATGACTGGTAGTGCTTTCGTTCTCGTCGACCCACCACCCTACGCACCATGACCGCCTCGCCCCCATCGCGGTTCAGTCGATCTCACGACACTCGCGCGCGCCGCGCGGGCTGGGTCCGCCGAGTGTCGTCGCGCGAGGCGCGCTACGGCGATCCGACGCAGCAGCCTCCGTCGCTCTCCGCTCCGGCCGACTTCGCACCGCCTCCCGAGTTCGCGGTCGGCGATGAGGTGCGCGTACGAGGCGCGCGCTGCGTCGTCGTCAAGGTCGGACCCGAGGGCGTCATGGTCCGCGGCACGCGCTGTCCGGCCGGATGGATTTCAGCGGCCGACGTCGAGGAGTGCACTTGAAGGCGCTCACCTGGGAGGAGCGCGTTGTCCTCTCGCGTGCGCGTGACGAGGCGGTGGACATTCGTCGACTCTACACGGCCGTCAACGAGAAGGACGGCTGGGAGTTCACGATCGACATGCCAGGCCCTCGCGATCGCACTGCCGTGCTTTGCGACGCACGCGTGATGGCCGAGGCCGCAGGCGCCGTGTCGGACGAGTGGGAGATCGAGGACTGGAAAGTCGTCGACGACGAGGACGTCATTCTACGTCCGTCGTCGTTCTTCGACTCCGGTGGCTTCGTGTGGGTCTTCCCGAACGAGAACTGGCTTCACGCTCGTCAGCTGCATGATGGCTGGTGGGATGCGCACGGGACCTATACCGAGCCGATTCGCTTCACGCGCTTTCAGCTTGAGCGCGAACTCGGCTGCGTCGAGGACCATGACGACAAGTCGCCAGCGGGCGACCGGCGCTACAGGCGCTAAGCCGTGTCCGCGGTCCGGGCCACCGTCTTCGTTCTTCTTCGTTCCGACTTGGAGTTTACCGACACCGGCCGACGTGATCTTGTGGGCCCATTGCTCCTTTGGGCGCCGCTGCAAGGATATCTGACGGTCGGCAGGGGTGATGAACAGATCGTCATCCACCTTTCCTCGTGCGCGAAGGTGGAGCGCCGTGACGATCTAGGCGAGACAACGGCCGATCTACTTGATTGGGCGCGGCAGGCCGTGGCTCGCGAGCAGGCCTCGCATCATAGAGCGGCTGCGGAATCGGCAGCGGCTGCTAGGACGCGACTCGCCGCCGAGCGGCACGCACAGGCAGACCGCCTTGTAGCCGAGAAGGACGCCTGGCGCGAGGCCCATCGTGCGCGCGAAGTCGCTGCTGCTGCGCCACCCCCGGAGTCCGAGGTCGAGCGCGACCTCCGTACGGCCATCGGCACCGAGACCGCGGTTGTGGCCCTCACCGACGCCGAGCGTGCGGCTCTACGGAGCGCGTGCGTCGCACGCCTCGCGCACACTCCGCGGCCGGAGTGCCTGCGGTGGCACGTGCCGTCGGACGGGGCTGGCTACTTCGTGTGCGGCGAGGCGCCGCCGGGCGTGCAGCAGTACTTCGTGCGGTTCGCGACGTGTCGCGACGAACACATCTGGCACAGCTGGACCGGCGGCGCGTTCGGTGCGTTCTTCAGCGCGAACGACTGGCCTGTGTCTTCCCTGCGACGTCCCCGAAGAGCGGTCGCGTTGACCGGTGCGGAGTCCGATTTCTCGGAAGGCCACCGGCTGCACGTTCCTACCTGGACCTAGGTCCGGCCGCGCCAGCCCCCTCCCAAGCGGCTGGCAAGGCTCGTTCGGCAGCGAGAGCGAAGATCTGGGATCCCAGACCTGATCCGCGCCAACTTGGCGCGCGCTCCGAATGCCCCAGGTTTGGGATCCCAAAAGAGTTGCACCGCGCGGGTCTTTGCTGATAGGGTTCCCAAAATCCCGAAGGAGAATCCAGATGGCACGGTACGCTCAGAGTTTCACCCGCACTGCCGCCGCGGCCACGACTGTCGGCTCGTTCGTCGCGTCGAGCGCAACCGCTTTGCGCCGCGGCAAGTTGTACGAGTTGACTGTTGGGTGTTCCGCAGCGCCGGCCGACAACATCTTTCAGTGGATCGTCGCGCGCATCACAGCCGCTGGGACGAGCACGGCGGTAACGCCGGCTGCTCTTGACCTCGCCGACACCGCCTACCTGGGCCTTGCCGGCCAGAACCACACGGTCGAGCCGACTTACACGGCGGGTCAGACGTTGCTCACGATCGACTTGAACCAGCGCGCCACGTTCCGCTGGGTCGCGGCTCCGTACTCGGAGCTTACGTACCCGGCGACGAACGCAAGCGGCTTCGGCATCCGTACGCCCACGGCGACCGCGCTCGCAGTCGACGCTGCCGCTCTTCTCGAAGAGCAGTGATTCGTGCGCGTTGGAGGCTACGCGACGATCACGGACCCCGGCGCGACAACGCGTGAGTGGGACACGATTACCTGTCGGCATTGCCAGCGGGTGGTGTTCGTCACGAAAGACGCTGCTGGCCGGGTCACGGCACCGGCTGACAGGCTGGACTTCTGCCGCGGGTGCATGAGTCCGATCTGCGCGTCCTGTGGCGCAGAGGGGCGCTGCGAGCCGTTCGAGAAAAAACTGGAGCGGATGGAAAAGCGCGGCGCTTTTCTTCGCGGGATCGACGAACGTGCGCGAGAGGCAAGCAACCAGCGCGTCGACGAGAGCCGATACAGTCGTTGGCCCACGAGAGGATGATCCGTGGCAGATCCGGAATCCAACAACGACGACGACGCGACGATCATCCTGACACCGGCTAACCCCGACTCAGGCGGTCCGGTGATGGACGCGACGCGGGTCGTGCAGAGCGACGGCACGACGGAGGCCGTCCGCGAGCGCGTGGACATCGGCTATGCGAGTCCAGACCAGAATCCACGGGGGCCTTTGGTCGGCAAGGACTTCCCGTTGCCGGTAGATCCGCGAGAGGTTGTTGATCTGCTGACGAAGATCGAGGAGCACCTTCGCGTGATCCGAGTCCTTCAAGAGATGCAGGGCGAGTAGGAGGAAACGATCATGTTGGCGAAATTCGCAGGACGTGTCAGGGGGTTCTTCGCGGGCAATTACCCCGAGAATCGCGAGGACGAGCAGATCATCATCAACAACCGCGGCGACCTCGTCGTCGCACAGTCGATGCCCGAGCTAGCGGAACTCGTGCGTCTCGGTCAGAGCTACCAGGTGGCACTTGCCACCGGTCTCGCGGCGCTCACAGCGCTGCCGACGACGACGAGCGGGCTCACGCTCCAGAATGGCGAGCCAGCGACCGGGATGAGCTACGTGATCGACTCGTTCGGGTCCTGGGAAGGCGTCGTCGACGCGGCGCAGACGGACGTGACGGCGATCTTTGCCATGCTCAATGCCGCGAACAGCGCGGCACCGACGGGCACGGCGCTTACGACGACGCGCTCGCTTTCTGGTCGTGGTGCATACGGTGGTCGTGGCATCCCGCGTACGACGGCGACGGTGGCGAATGACGGCTGGTTCGCTCATGGCACCTCGGGCCAGATGGCCGCTGCGGCTGCGGGTGCAAACTGGAAGGTCAACGAGGTCAGCGCGCGCGGCCTCTACATCGTGCCGCCCGGTGGCGCGTTCAGTGTGCAGGCCGTGAAGGCAGCTGCGGCCGCCGCGGCTCAGCAGTTCTTCTTCATCCGTTGGCATGAAGTCCAGCTGATCATGAAGACCTGAACCACGTCCGCTGACAGGAGGCGCGTGTGGCGCTTGCGTCACTCATCGCGCAGCAGCTTCCGCTCGTCCCGTCAGTGGACGCGCCGGTTGCTTTCCCGGCGCGAGTTCCGCAGCAGCCGGAGTCGGCGGTCTATCCGCTACAGCCTCCGGCGGTTCCGACGTTCTTCGGTGCGGTCTTCCCAGATCGACTCGACCGTCCGGTACCGCAGCAGCCGGACTCGTTCTCTACCCCGATCCCAGAACGTACTGGGCCGCTAGAGACTGTTGTCGCGCCGGAACGTCTCGACCGCCCGCGTCCGCAGCAGCCAGACTCGTTCGTCATCGCGCTTCGCGAGCGGACGGCGACGTTCTTCGATGCCATCGGTCCTCCACGGCTCGACGCTGCCTCTCGCTTTGTTCTTGGTGAGTCGGTACTTGTTCCGCGAGACAGGCGTCTTCCGTTTGCGGAGACGTACGCTCCGGAGCGACTCGATCGTCCGCGCGCTCAGCAGCCGGACTCGTTCGTCGCCCCGATCCGCGAGCGAGTTGCCCCGCTAGCCGTCGCTGTTTTCCCGGACCGTGTCGACCGTCCGGTACCGCAGCAGCCGGACTCGTTTGTTTTTACGCCGAGAGACCGCGTTGTTCCCGCGGCGGCGGCGATCTTCCCCGACCGTCTCGACAAGCCCGGCGCGCAGCAGCCTGACACGGCGATCGTCCCGCGCGACCGGACTGCTCCGGCAGCGGCCGCGTTCTTCCCGGACCGCATCGATAGACCGTGGCCGCAGCAGCCGGACAGCGCGACGTTTACGTCACGCGATCGCACGTCGCCACTGGCGACGGTTGTGGCGCCAGAGCGTCTGGACCGGCCGTATCTCCTAGTTGCCGATCAGCTGGCGCTGGTCTTCGTCGAGCCAGAGGACGTCGTCCCGTTTGCCGAGGCTTATTTTGACGACCGGTTGGATAGGCCGGTACCGCAGCAGCCCGATAGCTTTGTTGCGACATCCATCGATCGGACGCAGTCGCTTGCGGATGTCGTGGCGCCAGAGCGTCTCGATCGTCCTGTACCGCAGCAGCCCGATAGCTTTGTTGCGACATCCATCGATCGGACGCAGTCGCTTGCGGATGTCGTGGCGCCAGAGCGTCTCGATCGTCCTGTACCGCAGCAGCCAGACAGTGTTGCCGCGACGCCAGTCGATCGCGCGTCGTTGTTCTTCGATGCGTACGCACCCGAGCGTCTTGATAGGCCGTATCTCCTGGTCGCCGATCAGTTGGCGCTGGTCTTCGTTGAGCCCGAAGACGTTATTCCATTCGCGGACGCCTACTTCGATGATCGACTCGACCGTCCGGTACCGCAGCAGCCAGAGTCGCCGCAGCCGATCCAAGAGAGCGCTGCCACCTTCTTTGACGCGTATGCGCCAGAGCGGCTGGATCGTCCGCAGCCGCAACAGCCCGAGTCGGCGGTCGAGACCGCTACTGACCGAACCTCGCCGCTTGAGGATGTCGTAGCGCCGGATCGCCTCGACCGGCCGGCACCGCAGCAGCCAGATAGTCTGTCGCTGGTCCCGCTCGACAGAACGGACCCCTATTTCGATGCGCTAGTTCCGGACCGTATCGATCGGCCCTGGCTTCCGATCGCCGAGCAAGTAGCAGTCGTCTTCGTCGAACCGGAAGATGTTGTTCCGTTCGCCGAGGCCTACTTCGACGATCGGCTGGATCGGCCGGTACCACAGCAGCCGGATAGCGTCGCCGAAACGCCGATTGATCGTACTGCGCCGTTCTTCGATGCGTACGCGCCTGAGTGGCTCGATCGTCCGAGGGCTCCGGTGCCAGAGCAGGTGCCGGTCGTCGTCATCGTCGCGCCAGCGGCGGTTCCGACGTTCTTCGGTGCGGTCTTCCCAGATCGACTCGACCGTCCGGTACCGCAGCAGCCGGACTCGTTCGGTCTTGGCCCGCTCCCGCCGCCGCCGCCTCCTCCGCCTCCGCCGCTACCTCCGGCGTACGTTCCGCCGTTTGTGCCCGCGGGCGGCGCCGGTATTCTGACTGGTGGCGGCGGCGGACTGCCACCGATTTATCTCAAGCGCGATGGAGGCCCCGCCGATTACATCGACGAGAGTGACGACCTTGAGTTGCTGGGAACGACGGCGCGTAAAAGCCTGCGTCGCGCTGCGCGCAAGCTGCATCCGGACCTCGGTGGCGACAGCGACGTCTTCGCAGATCTGACTGCCGCCTACGATGCGGTTCAACGTCTGGCCGGCGCTGGCGCACAAAAGCGAAAGCGTCCCGCCCTCGCACTTCGAGAGTCGACGGAAGACGTCGAGTGGAGCGAGTTCCTGCGGCGTGCTGAAGCGGAAAAGGCCGCTGAAAACGCCGCAGATGCGATGGACGTTGCGGCGGCTGAAGCGGAAGCGCGCAGTAAGCCGCGAAAGCCCAAGAAAAAGAAGAAGAAGCGCAAGCGTAAGGACTCTGCGAACCCTGTTCAGCAGGGCATTTTCAGCCAACCGATCAACATCTACACCGGCTCGGTGTTTACCGGCCCGGTCGTGGTGTACACGAATCCGGCGGCGACTGTCTCTCCAGCGCGTCCTACGGCGCTAGCACCAGCAAGATCGTCGAAGCGCTGGCCCTGGTGGGGTCAGCTAGCGACTGGTCTCGCCGTGCAGGTCGTCGCGTTCTCCGTCGGCATGATGATCGGCAGGATCGTGCATGGACCACGGCGGCGGCCGAAGAGAAACCGGCGGCGACGAAGATGAGAACGCTAGTCCTCGTCGAGGCTCCGCAGGTAAGCTGCGATCGCCTGTAGCGTGACCCGGTGCTCGACGTCGCGGCAGCCAGACCGCCATGCGCGCGCCATGCACACGAGAGCCGCGCGCAGCAGCGCCTCGGGGTCTTCCAGGCCCTCGCTCGCTCGTCCCCCCATCTCGTCGATGGTGCGGACGACCAAGAATGCGGCGGCCGCTTCGAGCTTGCGGATCTGAGGGCTTAGCTCGTCGAGCCGCAGGACCGTCGCCATCTCGAACGCCGTCAACACGCGCGGCGCACTCTGCTTCTTGCCCGTGCGCGGCGGCGGGAACTCCGCGAGCCACATAGCGATGGCAGGATCGATGAGCGAGTCGAAGAGCGTCTCGTGCTCGTCGTGGAGGCGAGCAAGCTCTTGCTCGATGATAGCGAGCTTATCGGCTGCGGACCGGTCGGCCATCACGGCACCGGCTCGTAGTACACATGCTCCCAGAAATACGCCGGAGCCTTCGCCCCAGCGCATCGAGGAGTGTCGAGGTGCGGACACACCCACTCGCGCGCCGCGATGGTCGTGCACTTCTGAGGCAAATCCCGCGTCGAGGTCCAGAGCTTCTCGGCCTGGTCGAAGTTGTACCGCGGATCTAGGCTGCTGATCTGGTGAAATGCCTGGTGCCCATCGTCCCCGTAGTGATGCAGCTGCGTGGCGAGGGCGAGCCACATGCCGTAGGTCTGTAGGCCGCACGTGCGCATGTGCCGGAAGAACTCGCAGAAGTCGAGCGTGAAGGCAAGCATGCCGTCGGCTGCGACGACACGTAGCCGTCGACCGTCGACCGTGCCGCCGCCAGTACCGCCATGGCTAGCGTAGCTTCGCCAGGCCGGCGGGTTCATGTCGGGGGTGCCGGGGATCTCGCTCAGCGCCTTCCGAAGCTCCTCGACGCCCCAGGCGCGGTTCTCGACGGCCGCGACCAGGTAGTCCCAGTGCTTGCCGTCCGGCTCGTAGTCGTCGAGGGACACCGCTACCGGATCGAGGACCAGCGTGCCCTTGTAGGCACGGGCCAGGCGCCCGTTCAGGGGGCTCCCGAGGAGGTTGCCGATCTCGCGTCGACCCTTGCTGTTGAGGCCGCCCTGGAGCGTGTCCTGCGGCGGGATGAAGCGGTCGTAGCTCGTGTTGCCGTCGAACGAGTCGTCCTTGGTGACCTGGGCTTCCTGAAGCCACGCGTACATCCAGCGGCGCGCCATCCACGCCGGCACAGGCTCCCGGAAGAGCACGCGCACGTGGGCGCCCTTGGCCGACCGCGAAAGATTGACCATGACGTTCGCGTCGAGGTCGAGCATGAAGCGCACGACGCGTCTGACGTCGCGCTCCCAGATGGAGCCCGGACGCTTACCGTCGAAGTCCGCTCCGATCCACCAGATGAGCGGGAATCCGCCGTCGACGGGGATGAGCGGGTATGATCCGATCTCGATCGTCCCCGCCAGATGCAGCCGGACGTTGTCGTCCGTGAGCGCTGCGTACACGGGCTTCCAGGGTGGGCCAGTGCCGTCGGTGTCGCTGCGGATAGCGACGACGTCGTCAGCCCCGCGAGTGGCCTCACGGAAGAAGCGGATCTTGTCGTCAAGCGAGAGCGCCAAGCTCTCACGCGAACGTCAGGAACTCGCCGGGCGCGAACACGTTCCGCCGCTTGAGCGGCAGTGGGGACTCACGCTCACACATAGCTCGCTCGCGCGCCGAACGGAGAGCGAGCGACGTTACGTAGAACGGCATCGACAGACCGCCCACGGCCTGTGTCCAGACAGGCGCGACCAAGCCCCATCGGGAGGCCAGCAGTTCTAGCAGAGCAGCGGATACAATCAGAGCATCCGGCGAAATCCGGCGCGGACATGGGCACTCGGACAGAGCCGAACGCGCGCGGTGCATCGAAATTACGATGCTGCGAGCCAGGAGCGCATCCCGGAGCAGAACCGCTTCCGACAGCTGCTTAGTCATCGTCTCCATGAATGTCCTCCCAGAGCGTCTCGAACGCGTACCAACTTTTGTCCTCGCGTCCCTTTTGCAGGTACGGCTCGATCAGAGCCCACACGTCTTCCTTGACCTCGCCGCCCAGGTCGCGCAACAGCACGTCAGCGTCGTCTTGGTCCTGCTCGTCGCGCCACGCACCGAGCTTCATAGAGGGCGTCGAGACTGATCGCGCAGTCCCATGGGGCGTACGTCGTGCCGTAGGGGAGGTCGGCCAGTACCATGTCGACGCTCGCCGGTTCGAGCGTACTCATCACGGCGATGCAGTCGCCTTCGAGGATAGTGACCGTCACGACTTTCTTCCCCCGAGCAGCGCCTGCTTCCGCAGTAGCTCGCTCACCGTCATCCTGCCGACGTCGGGTCCGATCGCCCACAACAACTGCCCCGTCGCCGTCGCGTCCGCAAGCGCTCGATGGCTTTCCGTGAACTCGACGCCCCAGCGCGGACATGCCGCCGCGAGGGAATTGCTGGCCTTTCCGTCCTGCACGCAGCGATCGAGGTGGCGCACCCAGACGCAAGGATCGACCCATGCCGGCCAGCCCTCGCCGAGGGCCGGGTTCGGTAGGCCCTCGATACGCAGCGCTGCCAGCGCGCTCATGACGAAACCGCGGTCGAACGGCGCGTTGTAGGCGACCGGGATGGCCTCCGAGAGCAGCGGCACGAAGCGGCTGAGCGCGTCGACGAAGCGCGGGGCGCCGACGACGTCCTGGTTGTCGATGCCGTGGATGCGCGTGACCTCGGGCGGGATGAACACCTGCGGGTTGATCAACGACGACCAGCTGGCTACGACCTTGCCCGCCTGCATGCGCACGACGGCAAGCTCGACGATCTTCGCGTAGCTCGGCTGAAAGCCCGTCGTCTCGACGTCGACGACGGCCCAAGGTAGGTCGAGCCAGCATGCGAAGTGATCGATCACCCGGCGATCCACTCGTTCCAGACGTTCACGATCTTCACGCCCTGGGTTTGGGCGTACGCGACGCAGTTCGCAGTCCCGCCAGCCGTTCCGTCGAACAGCGCGAGAAGTAGATCGGCCTGCCGCACCATCCACTCGTTGCGGACCTGCATCTTGTACGGCTTGTAAGATCCTGGGCAGACTACGTGGCTCTCGACGCCAGGGCGGCCGAGAAGCTCGCGGTAGCGTCTGCGCGACATGAACGGCCAGGTCGAATCCTGGCCGTCGCACGGGATGGCCGCTAGCAGCGGCAGATCGAGATCGAGCGCGGCCTCGGCGATCGCCTGGTCCCAGCCGAGGGCCATGCCGCTGATGACCTGGGCGGGCGCGAGCTTAGCCAGCTGCTCACGCGCGAACGCGACGAGGCGCAGACGGTTCGGCTCGTCGTAGCCGCCTGTTTTCTGCGGTCGGTGACCGGTGACGGCGAGCCTCATCTCGCTCTCTCGGCGAGCACCGCCAGCAGCGCACGGAACATTTCCCACTGCGGCGTAGTGCTGACCCTTTGGTCGGCCACGCACTGCGCGCCGTGTTCGCGAGCGGCGTCTGCGATGGCCTCGCGAAGATTCATGACGGTCATCGCGTTAGCATGTTCGCGTCCGCGATGCGTGCCGTACTTAGCGACCGCAACGCGCTTCCGAAGGTCGCGTGCTCGGTCCTTCGCCGCACGCACGCCATCCTCCGCGGTCTCGACAGCACGCTCGGCTTCGGCCCACTCTGCGCTCAGCCTCTCGATCGCTTCTTCCGGACCAGGCACTCGCGGCCGTAGCTCGTCGCGGATGCGCATGAGGATGCGCCCGAGGTGGTTCTCGCCCTCGCCGGTGTTGTGATCTCGGCCCCAGAACGTGTCTCCCCAGGTATTCGTCTCGACGAGGTCCGCGTCTCCCGTGTCGAGTAGTCGCGCCCGAAGTTCAGCGTTGTTCGCGAACTTCTGCCGGTTCAGGTCTTCCATGATTCCGAGCTTCACGTCTTCCCAGTCGGCGCGCAGCGGCAGCTTCCCGCCTTCCTCCTTGGCCTTGCTGGCGAAGTAGGACTCGAATGGCGCACGCAGACTGAGGTCGATTGTCTTCGCGGCCTGGTAAGCCGCTTCGGTCGATTGGTACTCGCGGCCGTCGAACGTGACGAAGCACGCCCAGAAATTCGAGAGCCAACGATAGCGACCGTCGAAACGCGTGATGGGTTCGGTCATACGTGTTCCGGTACGAATGGTACGATCTTCCAGGTGCGCAGCAGGTAGTCGCTGCCGTGGGCCTCCTCGACGCGCGCGCTTGTGGCCTTGGCCTTGGTGGCAAAGACCAGCAGCCGGCCGCCCTGGTCGGCTAGGACCCGGGGCTTGTTGTGGCCCTCCTTGGAGACGACGGCGTAGAGCTTCATGGTCGGCCGAGTGTGTCGCAAGCGGTGGAAGAGGGCAAGGGCGGTTACGTCCGGCCGTCCGAGTAGATCGAACGGATGGTGATGCTGTCCGCGCCGAGGAGGATCGCGTTGATCTGCTTGGCGGTGAGGGACTGCGCGTCACGCCGTGAGGTCGTGACCTTCACGTTACTATGAGCGAGTTCGTACGACATCGCGCCATCGGCGTCCGCGATGATGCGAGCCGAAGACAGCCCGAGCGCGCGCCCGATGTCCGCTAGTCGCGCGACGCTAAGCGGCGTGTGCCCGGCCTCGACACGACTGAGCCAGGGCTGGGCCATGTCTAGCGCATGAGCGAGAGCGACCTGTGACATTGACCTCACGTTGCGCCAGTGAACGATCATCACGCCGACGAGCGTGTCGTACGTGGTGGTCGGCTGGTACGATGCTGCTCGTCGACTCACGAGAGCAGCCCGCCGAGACTGAAGCGGCTTGTTCACGGCGTCTCCACGTCGAACATCCAGCGCGCCGGAATGACCGCGAGGACCACGGCGCTCAACCGTCCGGCAGCGACTGCAACGACGCCTGCGGGTCGGCCTCTTGCGAACAGCCAAGCGTGGTGCGCAGCAGCGTCCATGTCGCCGCACTGTCCCGTACGGCGGAGTACCTGCGGGTCCAGCGACTTCACCGACGACGAGCCCCACGGGAAGTTGAGCTTGTTCTCCTCGTACGCTGAGTCGATGCCCCAGCGCTCGCACGCCGCGCGGCACGGAACGAGGACGTCGGGCAGGGCGGCCACGGATTCTTCGTACGTCGGCAGCCCGTGCTCCGGATAGAACAACGCATCGAACTCGCCGTTCGTGCGTATCGTACCGCCAGGCGGCTCCATCGCCGAGCCCCATGTGTCGGTTCGCATGACTAGCGCGTATCCACCGCTCGGCGCAACGCCGGCAAGGGCCATTAGCCCGACGACCTTGTCGGATACGTAGTGGCCGTTTTGGTCGAGCAACGCCGCGAGCAGCGCTGTCTGCTCGACTGGCGTTGGGTGACACCCGGTGAGCCAGAGGCTGTCGACAAAGGCTTCTGCCTCTTCGTTGGTCACGAGATCGCCCCCGCGTGTAGCCCGTCGAGACAATAGCGAACGAGGTTTGCCGTTGTCCACGTCTTCACGGCGACGGCGAGTTGTTCGTCCGACACGGAACGGCTCATGGCGTCTCCGGAGAGTAGCCGTTGACTATGTAGCACGAGCGCGCGTCCACGTACTCGACGTGAATGCGTACGATCTTGCCAGCCAGCGCTTCCGTGCTGTATTCGGCGAGGCCGTGGCAGCGGTCACCTGGCTGTCGAAGTCCGGCTGCTTCGTACAGTCGTCGTACGCGGTAGTAGACCTTCTCGTTCATCATGTGCAGGAATGGTACATGCGACGGGTCGGCTAGTTGGTAGTGCTGAACGGCGTAGTTCTGCGAGATGCGACAGCCAGCATGGGCCGTGTCGCCGTTGTCACGCCGCAGAATCTCGAAGGCAGCGTCGAAATTCCACATGCCTGTGCCAGCGCTATAGACGCGCGCGACGAAACAGCCGACTCCGGTGCTTCCCTTTTCCCAGCTGAGGCCCGGGATGCCAGCGGCAGCGACTGCGATGGGAACTTCGGGCATCGCCGTCTTCGCTGGGAGCACGTCCATTACGCGGTTGGCTCCGTTGAAGTCGAGCGCGATGGTGAGGCGTACGTCTTTGCCGTGCAGCATACGGTCGCTGTCGAACGAGATCGGCCTCTCGAAGCCGGTCGCTTGCAGCAAACGACGCATATGCCAGGCCGCACGGAGGTTTTCGCCCTGGTCGGGGCCGGGGTCGGTTGGATAGTCGTGATAGATGGTCCGGCCGATATGCGGCTGCTCCGTGAAAGCGAAATACACCGCGAGCTTGTTGAGCCCGGCCTTTGTGAGGCCGCGCGTGGTGTTCGTGATGACCGCATCGTAGACGCCTTCGGAGAGCGCATTGGCGAAGCGTGCCTGGAGCGATTGGGACGACTGGCTCTCCGGCGGCGTCTCCGGGATCTTCGTCGCAGCAACACGATACAGCTTGCCGGCGGTGGGCGTATTCAGGCGGTGCACGTGCTCGTAACAGACGAACTCCCATGCCGGATGGTTCGCGAGAATCTCCGGAATCGCCTGCGGGTCGAAGACCTTGTGTAGCATCCATTCGGAGCTAAGCGTGACGTCTCGCTTTCGGAAGACGGCTACGTAGAAGTCGAGGTCGGCGCTCGCCCTCGCTGCCGCGTGCTTCCTGGGGTCGCCGAGGTCGAAGACGCGTCCGGCATGGTCCGTGATGGTCTCGAATCCCTGCCGCATCGGCACGTAGAGCGGCCTCGCTAGCTTCGTGTACTCCGCGGGCGCCTGGACCTGGCCGCACTCGATCGCCTTGCCCCAGGCTGCTTCGATGTCGGAGAGTGCGTCGAAAAGCGCGCCGCTTGCGTAGGGCTTCTCATTGACCGCAGCGCAGAGCCGCGCAGCCGCCTGTGCGCGCCGGATGCCGCTGTTGACGCCGCTCCGGTAGTCGGAGCCGTCCCAAGCGAACGCTGAGGTCTGCGGCTCTGCCGTCGGTAGGCCGGACCGGAGGCCGCGCCAGAGTGAGTCGATACTGTTGAATCTGTTGGCCACGCCGATCGACATCGCCCGGCTGTTGGTGTTTTCGATCTCGTGACGCAGATCTCGGATGGCGCGGTCCAGCAGCTGGCTTGTGGCCGGGTCGATCTGAAAGCGCTGGTCAACCTGGAAGCTCCGAGGAATGGCCGCGTCGCGCTCGCGCAGCAGGCGCTCGAAAGCGTCCTGTACGCGGTCTCGCAGGGGGCTAGCCGGCCCGAGCCGCGGGTCGCCGAGCGCTGTGCGAAGCCCGTCGTCATCGAGGACGCCGGGGTCGATGTCATCCGCCGCGCTGACGATGAGCCGCTTTGGAATCGCGTATGAGGTCGCGTCCGGATCGATGCCTCGTTGCGCTGTTGCCCAGGTCTTGTACTCGTCGGTGCTGTTTGCGATCTCGACGAGCGCGGAGTGCTTGAAGGCGTTCTCCCACTCGCGCGGCTTGGTTCCGCCGCGCGTCATCCACTCATCGAGGTTGAAGGCGAGCCACGCGGCATCCTCGAAGCTCTGGTCTTCGATCGCGCCTCGGAAACGCTGGAGTTCCTCGTCCGGGTCGAATCCGTCGAAGTCACGCGCAGCGTCTTCGTTGGCTGACGAACGCGTGCTTGCGTACTTGTACTTGTACGCATCCATCTCTGCTCGTGCGCGAAAACGCGCGCCGAGCGCGCACCAGTCGACGTTCGGCACGTCATACTTGGCCCCGTCCTGGTGCTTCTGCATGTCCTGCATGACTTCGCGATCGACTTGGTCCCGAACCGCGGCGCCAGCGGCGCGCAGGATGTCGGTCTCGTGCAGCGTCGGCGGGACCGTCGGAATCGGCGCGCCGATCCCCTTGAGCATCGCACGCGCAGCATCCCGCTCCCTCTTCACTCGCAGTGCCATCTCTTCGACGTCCTCGCCCCGGTGGTCCTTGTCCCACAGCGCCTCGTGGACGCCCTCGACGAGGTTTTTGAGGCGCGCGATATCGGCACGGGCTACGACCTCGCCGTCGCCGTCGACCATGAAGTTCGCCTCCACGTGGACATCGACGTCGCTGTGCACGTCACCGTCGAGTACGGCCCCGACGACATAGTCGCCAGCGCCGTAGCGTTCGGCGAGCGCGTGCTCGGTTAGCGGCTCGCTAGCCACGTCCACCTGCTCGATGCCGTCGATGCCGCCGCTGCGGCCGGTCGGCCACTTACTGATCAGGAGCATGTATTCCGAGTCGGGTTGCCCGATCTTGTACTTCGCGCAGAGGTCTTCGAGTGTCGTGGGATTGCTGTCTTTCATGGCGTCGTCCTTGGGGTCTGCTGCGGTGTCTGATGGTACTTGGCGTCGCCGCTGATGCAGACGCGCACCGACTCGTAGTGTTGGTAGCCCTGATTGGTGCCCGACTTCGGGCCCACGACCTTCACGAGATATTCGCCGCCACCGTACTCGTTCTGGATGAACGCCTCGTCGATCGGCTGGTCGTAGTCGTCGAGAAAGCCGTCGGCCTTCCGCCCACCGGGGAAGATCTTCGGCCACTGCCGATAGACGCTAAGCCTGTTGCCGTGCCCGCGGCCGATGCAGTAGTGCGCGCAGAGATCGTCGAGAGTTGGCGATGGCACCGGGCCATACCGCTGCGGTTGGCCGGCGGGCGTTTCGATCTCGAACATCGGAACGCGCGCGTTCTGCGGGATGGCTTCGAGAGTCGCCCGCAGCCGTCCCAGTTGGTTCGTGATGCTTTCACGGCGCTCCGCTCTGAGCGCTGCGAGGGCCTCTTCGGTCTCTTCGAGCTTGATGCGCAGCGAGCGGACGGCGCTGGTGGCCGGTGAGTCGCCGCCGTGGGGGATGGGTCGTTCCCAGCCGTGCGCGCCCTCGGCAATCGAGAGGCAGGCGCCGTGCATCCGCGCCTCGTGGTCGCGCTCCCGGCGCATCAGAGCGCAGGCCTGTGCACGGGCTGCTTCCGGGTCGTCCTGCCACACGTATTGTCCGTTGCATGTATCGATGGCGGCGCCCCCTCCGACGGAAATGACGCGGAGACAGATGTTGCGGTCTCGCCAGTGCCCGGCAGGATCGGGCGACTGACCGCAGCGCGTGCATTTGCATTTGACAGTGACGACGTTCACGACTTGCCTCCCATTCTGTGCGTGAGAATCAGCTTCTTCGCAGCGTTTTTCGTGATGGTCAACCCAAACGCGATGTGGTTAGAGCGCAGGTACCACAACTGTTTGTGTGTCGCTGGCTCGCGCATCTTCACGTCGCGCTCGATCTGCATGACCGTGATGAGGTCGGCCGCTTCGCCGGAGGTCTCCGGCATCTCGCCCTTGAGGCCGAGCTTGCGGAGAAACTCTCGCTGCTTCTCCGTGGTGGGCTTCAGGCGCCAGCCGGCGTCGTTCACGAGCGTGGCTTCGGAGACGGTCACGTCGTCTTCGAGGCCGTCCTCCAAGAAGGCAAACGGCTCGGGGGCGTTGTCCTTCTGAAGCGGGTCGTTCGCGCGCGCCCGCGATGACTTCGCCTCGACGAGGCGCTGGACCTCGGACTCGACGAGGCCGTAGGCCATCTCGAACTCGATAGGCGTGTCCAAGATCGTGATGGGCGGAGAATCACGCCGCCCCGGTCGCATGTCGTGGAAGCGCACGGTCGCGAGCGTCTTGTCCTGGCCGTGCCAAGCGAGCAGGAAGTAGCCGATGCGCGGGATCTGAAGCGTCCAGCCGAACGGCGGAATCTCGCGCCAAGCGTACTTCGCCTCGCGCTTGCGGAGCTTGAAGTCGATCGCGTGTGCGAACACGCCGTCGACGCGCGCTTCGCCCTCTTCTCCCTCTTCCTCCGGCGGCTTCGGCGGACCCTCGCCGGGCGGCCTCGGCGGCTCAAGGCCGCTGAGATTCGCTAGCTGGGCAAGGGGATACTTGCTGGAATTGCCGGTGCAGTCGACAACGATGCAGTCTTCTTTGCCAGGGAAAAGCCGGAGTCCACGGCCCAAGCACTGCGAAAACAAACCCTGGCTCTGTGTCGGACGCGCCATGAGAATGCACTCGACGCTCGGCTCGTCAAAGCCCTCTGTCAGTACCTCAACAGAGCAGATGACCTTGATGTGGCCGTCCCGGAATTTCTGGTAGATGTCCTTGCGTTCGGCTCGCGTCGTTTTTTCATGGACCACCACAGCGGTGTATCCGGCCGTGGTGATGCCCGCTGCGATGTTCGCCGCGTGCTCTTTCGTGATGCAGAAGGCAATAGTGCGACGGAATTGACTATGCGTCAGCCAGGCCTTGACCACCTCGTCGTTGACCGCTGGCCGGTCGATGATCTTCGCGAGCTTCTTCGTGACGAAGTCGCCGCTCTCGGAGTCCACTACATCGAGGTTGATGTCGAGGACCACGCGAACGCCCGTGGGCGGCACGAGGTAGCCCTCGTTGATCATCTCGTAAACGGACTTCTGGTAGGCGACGCAGTCGAACACGCGGTCGAGGCTCGTGCCGTCTGCACGGCCTGGCGTCGCTGTGTTGTGAACCAGCACACCGTTCACCACGAACGACGGATGTCCGTCCATTTCCATATCGAAGACGTGCGTGGGTCTGTCTGCGACAGTAGCGACATCGCGCACCGGGCGCTCGTGGAACTTCATGGTTGAGTGATCGAACCGCTCGCGAGCGCCGCGGTGGCCCTCGTTATCACCATGCTCCGCAGACACGGACCAGTGAACCACGTACGACATATGGCGACCGAGGATGAGTCTCCCAGCAATTACGCCACCGTCTCGGGGCGGTTGGCGGCCCAGTGAGCCGGCAATCCGAAGACTGCGAAGGAGAGCAAGAACGTCGTGAGCAAGGCCCCAACTCGTAGTACGGTAGTAGCGGCGAACACGTCCCCTGTCGGCATCATGAGTGTGACCGTCAGAGAAGAGGAGCCCACGAAGCAGTTCACGGCGCGCGGGCTCTGACCAAGAGACAATCCACTCCGACGGGATGCGCTTGAAGCTGGCCGTAACACGGCCGAAGTAGTGGCGACACAGCGCGCCGAAGAAAACGTTGCTGACGCGGACCTCCGTCGATCCTTCGTTGCGTTGCGAAAATGACACGCCGCATGCCAGCGGCGTTTGTCGGACTGCGGCGCAAAAGTCCTCGACTTGGTGATTCGCTATTGCGAATCCGATCCGACCACGACCGTCGCGACGTTCTCGCTCCCAGTCGATCCAGCCGTCGCCGAGCCAGACACCGAGCACGAAAGCGACGGCTTCCGTAGCAAGCGTAGACGGTGATAGGTACGATGATCCTGCCACACCCAACGCCAGTGCGGACGGGGCGATTCGTCCAAGCCCACGGTATACCGTGAGCGGGAGACTGGCCGCCGCCCGCGCGTCGTAAATGGCTTGCGGAGTGAGCTTCGCCGCCCGAAGCGCAGCGCGCGGAATGCTTTTCACATCGCACGTAACATAGACGCGATAGTCGCCCATGTGTACGGAAGCAAAGGCGAGCATGTCCCAGGTGTTTATGGTCGAATCAGATTCCCACTTGGCGCCGTCGTCGCCCACGAGAACAGCGCCACTCAGCGCGCTTGCTTCGGATGTCGAAATAAGCGGCGCATGTCCCGCATTGGACCGGCGTCGGCCGGTAGCCACGTAAACCGCATGATTGTCTGTGAGTACAGTTGTAATGCGGCCGCCAACCGTGGCGGCCGAGCAGGGCTCGTCGTTTAGCAAATGACGGAGAAGTCGTCGGCAGTCTTTCCAAGCAAACCCCTTTCCGGTCCATCCGCGTGCCTGGACGTCACGCAGGTCCATAATGTTGAAACCATGGGCCGTGCGTGATGAAATCGACTGAGCAGCCTTGGTCCAGGCGTCTTCAATACGGCCCACGAAGCCTGTCGAAAATGGGCCACCGCGAAGCTCCACGTACGAGTCCGGCCCTACAGACAGACCAAGGATCTTGATGTTCGGATTCGCCGCGCGGAATGCTTCGATGACGCGACCGTAAGAATTCGCAACGGCGTGATGGCTCTCATCGATGACCAGTAGCTGCGGCGGATGATCGCCGATGATCTGCTTGATGCGTTCGCCGTTCTTGCCTGCCAACGTCTGAACGCTCGCGACGGTGATCTGGCGATCTGGTTCGTTGCGCTCGGCCTGGACGAGGCCGACCGTGCGCGTCGGAGCCATGAGCTTGACCTTCGCGAGCGTCTGGTCGAGTAGCTCCTGGCGATGTGCGATGAAGACTGGGCGCATGTAGAGACAGGACTCGTGCGCGATTCGCATGACCTCTGCGGCTACCAGGGTCTTTCCTGAGTTGTGGGTGATCGTGCCGTCGGCGAGCAGGTAGAGATGGTCGCCGTCGAGTACGAAGCCGTAGAACGGCTCGACCGCGTCAGTCGGCGTGACCTCGAATCGAGAGAACTCATAGCTGTAGTAACCGCCCATGGCCGTGGACAGGTGCTCTCTGTAGAGCAGAAATCTTTCGGTGTCTTCAAACGGAAGCATGATGTAGTCAGCAACACGCATGGAGACGGCGACGGGCCCCTGTTTTCGGCGGCTCCCGGAGTCAGGAAAATACTGTAGGGCCAGAACGTGGTCGCCGTTCACGACCCAAGATGGCCAACCGTCGTGACTGGTGGGCCTGATGGTCCACATCGGAGCTTGCCCGCGGCAAAGCGCCAGGACAGAACGCTGTTGCCCGCGCGGTCCGCGCAGAACGTCATCCACCTGAACGCTCTCGACGGCCTTGGTCGACCCGTCGAACATCAGCACGCGCTGTCCGGCGCGGTGGCACCCTGTCGGACAGATGATGATCGGCGCGTTCTTGCCTTCCTCCCAGCATCGAAAGACAGCTTCGACCGCCTCCTTCTGGTAGTAGCGCAGCTGGACCGGCGAGCCGCTTGGCGAAACCCGAAATGTCTCCTTCACCGCTGTCGAGACGACTTGGGCGGCAAGCGCGTTAGCCGAGACGGCAGAGACGAAGCCGTCGGCATCGAGACCGGCGACGACGTCGACACACGTCCATTCGAGACCCTGGCTGCCGGGCTGTTCGGTCCAGGCGCGATCGATCTCCGGCGGCACCGTAGTGGCCGTGTAAACGATCTCGGGAACGCGCAGAAAGGGCATGGCGTGCGAGAAAGACCGGGGCGCGCCGCGGGTAGGGAAGGGGGGTTCACCTTGGCCGGCACGGCGCGCCCCGGCAGGGTGAGCGTAACTCATGACGAACTGGAACGCACGGGCTCGCCGAGCGACATCACGACGTAGCCCTTGGGGATACCGAAACGCGGTCCCGCGACGATGTAGGTGACGAGCGCGGTCGCGCATCGGCCCGTAAGGCGTTCGGTCTTCTGGTCCCATTCGTCGAGGACCAGCGTGTCGCCGAGCGCGAAGCCGCGGTCGTCCTTGCGGAACTCGAAGCGCTTCTGGCCGTCGATCACGGCCTGGAACGGCTCGGGCCACGTCTTGAGGCGATGCGCTTTCGGCACGGCTATACGCCCTCGTTTGCGAGTTCGTCCGCCACGTGCATCTCGTGTGCAAGCCAGGCGTCGGCGTTCCACGGTCCGCCGCTCGGCCTGGCAGCGCGGTCTAGTCCGGCGGCCAGCGCCGCCTCGTAGATTGCGCGATGCGATGCGCGCCACCAGGGCGCCCAGGTGGCATCACAACCGCTCATGTCGCGGAGTTTTACAGTTCGGTAGACTTCGCGCTGGGTTTCCGGCGAGACCGTAGCCCAGCACACGCGGCACATCAGCATCCGAGGCGGACACGGACGCGGACAGTTGATCGCGTGGCAGTGGTGGGCGGTCACCGGGATCCTCAGATCACGTTTGCTTCGTCGATCGCGACAGTCGTATCGACTCGGTCGACGTTGTTGAAGATCGGCACGCTCCCGTCGGGGCCCGGCTGCTTGCCGGGCCGCTGCGAGACCGTGATGCGTACGCTCTTGTTGTGCATGTGGTCCGTGTTGACCTCGAACGATCCGGCGGCGTCGATGGCGAAGGCGACGCCGGTCGCGTCGATCAACTGTCTGATCCGATACCTCTCGCGCACGTTCATGTCGGGGTCGGTTCCAGGCTGAAGGACGTAGTCCTGGAACACCCGACGGCCGCTCATCGTCTCGTCGCCCTCGATTGTCTTGAGCAGACGGTACTCGATGGTGAACTTGCTGAGGCTCGTCTTGTTCGTCACGCCGACCGTGCTGTTCACGATCAGCGAGTCGTAGATCCCCGGGGGGATCGGCTGTCGCGGCGGCGGCTTGCTCGCGTCGTTGAGGTTGTGCTGAACCTTGACCACCGGCATCAGGGGACCTCCATCGCTTCGAGCTTTTTGAGTAGGTTCGGGTAGTCGGCCTCGCGCACGAGCCGCGTAGTCTCGACTGCCACTTCTGTCTTGAGCCAGGCCTTTGCCCTGTCGACGCTGCCGAGCTTTTCCTTCAGTAGGCCGGACAGCTTGCCCACCTGCGCCTCTGTGATGGTCGGAGTCGTCGCGCCCGGAGTGGGCAGCGGGACGCTGGAGGGCACGCTGACCGGAGCACTCACGGAAGCCTGTGGCGCCGAAGTGGCTGCGGGCTGAGCCGCTGCGGGTTGTACCGTCGGAGACTGCGACGGCGCATTCACCGGAACTGGGACCCGAGTCTCGGTCACGGCTCGGACGTCGATGACATCGACCGAGACCTCGGCGGGTAGCGCAGCGCGCGCGCTCATCTCGATGCGTACGGTCGGGAGAGGCACGACGTCGCTGCCGATCTCCTCGGCTCCTGCCTCGCCGAAGCCGCAGATGCGGAGAATTGCGCGACCCCAGGCGCGGGTGTCTGCGAGCGCGATCATGTGGTGCTCGGGCATCGCGTAGCCGCGTTCGCTGCCGCGTGCCCAGCCGATGCCGACCGCTTTCTTGCCGCTCGCCTTGTGCACGACCTCGTATTCGACGTAGGCGTAGCTCGCCTTTTCGTCGACAGGCAGACCGCGCTGCGTGACGATGCGACCCTCGATGTTGAAAGCGGTCGCGAGCTTTGCGATCCCAGACTTCTTCGGCACCGCCTTGTACGGAACCCTGTAGGTCTCCGAGAACTTCAGCGCGTCCTTGTAGGACGTGGTGATCTTCTCGCGCGTCTTGTTCTGCTCGACGTAGGAGATCGTGTAGAGGAAGTCGTGTTCGCGATCGAGAATGGCCGCGACCATCTTCTGTCTGAACGCGTACGCCGCACGGAGCACGTCTGGGTCGGCGACCGGCACCGGCATGCCCAGCCGGTTGAGTTCCTCGATGGAGAAAGATCTGCCGGCCGGTTCCGGCTCGTGGATGTTCAGCAGTTCGGTGCTCTCGATGGGAATCGAGTCCACCACGTCGTCGTCGTTCTCATCGCTCATGCAGTTTTCCTCCGCTTCCGTGCTGACGCTGGCGCTTTCGCCGGACTGACGCCCTTTCGGACAGAATCGACATCCTGCGAGTACGTTTTCTTGAAGGCCGCGAGAGCCTCCGGCCTCACGCCGGAATACCGCTCGGTTACCCTCTCGGCTCGCAGCATCCCGATCTGGATCCAGTGCCAGACCGTGCCGCGGTGAACGTTCAAGCGCTTGGCGACTTCGCCGGTCGAGAGCAACTTCTTGTCGACGAACGACTTGGGTACGGTCACCGCGTGAACCTCCTGGGATCCCAGAGCGATCGGCCAGGGCGGCCGGCCAGAGCGGGACGGAGGGCCGAAGCTAGTGTGTCGGAAGCTCAGGGTCAACAAAAAGCGCCCGAGCCCTGCCTTTCCGCTGTGAACGCCGCGTTTCAGCCCGGCTTATCGGGCGGCGTGCAGCGCTGGCGGAATCGCCTTAGGATTCCGAAGTCGCTGGGCCCGGGTCTTCGGCGACGCTCACGATGCCCGCCGGTCCGGCGACGGTGAACGGGTCCTCTGTCACGTCGGCTAGCTCGACGACAGCTGCGTCGTACGGCTTCGGCTTCCGCGGCCGTGGCGCGCTGGGAGTCACGAGTCGTCGTTTCATGGACGCGACCGCCACCATGAGCGGCGCGTACGATTTGTTGCGACACAGCATGCGTGGATCGCTGCCGCGCGTCAGCTGGGTGAGGATCTCGTGCAGCAGTGTCACCTGCTCCTCGCTGAATGACATCGAGACGCGCGGTTGCCTAACTCTGCTCATCTGCACCCATCTTCTTCGTCAGCGTCTCTTGCGCCTCTTCCCGGGACATGAACGCGAGACGGGCCACTTCTTCCGGCGGATCTTCCTCGAAGTTCTCGCGCCACGTGTGCCCGCAGTTGAGGTCTTCGTCTGGCCATTGGTCCGCGTAGCCGTGACGAGAAGCCGCCTGTTGCCGTGCGACGATGGCATCGAAGATCGTGTCGCAGCGCAGGCAGCGTTTGTAGTTTTCGCCTCGACCTTCCCACACGAGACCGACGTACACGTAGACGTGGCCTGACAGGATTGTCTCTCCGCACGCGCAGCAGCGGTGCTCTTTGCGAGCCTTGCGCCTCGTCTTATGATAGAGGTCGTACGCCTCGTCGACTTCGTGGCTCAAGCGTCGGTCTCCTTCGCGCCCCAGACTTCGGCGTACCGGTGTTTGGCCGCCACCTGGACGTAATCGCACGTCGCGAGATCGATTGCGGTCAAGCGACCCCCGAAGCAGCATCCAGTGTCGATGCCGTAGCGCCACCACTGCCGACCGGTCTCGTCGAGGTAGACGTCCATCTGCGGCTTCTTCAGCGACGTCGCGTGATGGCCGTAGACGACATGGTGCTCGCCTTTCCAGACGCTCGCCCAGCGCACGGTGCCCTCGGGCTGGTCCGTGTCGTTGTTGATCGGCACCATCTTGCCGTCCGCGTTGACGTAGCGCACCCGAAGCAGCTTGTCCGGCCGCTGCTCCGCGAGCGGCAGGCACGGCTCGAAGCCGGCGTGTACGACGATCCAGTCGCCAACCTGGCTTCCGATCTGTCCGAGGTTGATCGTCAGCGGTAGCGCTGCGAGCCAGGTGAAGTCGTCGTCCGAGAGCTTCTCGTGTGCGTCGGCATCCGGGCTGCGCATCCGTCGCATCGGGTTTTTGTAGCCCGGCGTGGCAGCGACCTTCTTCTCGTGCTTGCGCCAGCGGAGGTGCTTTTCCTCATGGTTGCCGAGCAGACAGGTGGCCTCTAGTTCTCGCGCTCGGCGCACGACGCCGACCGGGTCAGGGCCTCGGTCCATGAGGTCGCCGACAAGCACCAGCCGGTCTGTGCCTTTCTTGAACTCGCAGAGCTTCAGAAGCTCGTCGAATTCTTCGAGGCACCCGTGGATGTCTCCGACTGCGAAGACGCGGCTCACGTCACTCCTCTAGCGTCGGGTCGTCGCGTCTGTGGCGGCGATGATCGCCGATCAGCGCGAGGCACACGAGCGCAGAGATCACGCCCACTGACATCAGCCCGCCGTCGCTTGTCGGGCCATGCGCGACCTCGACCGACTCGACGGTAGGCCGTGGCCTGGGTCGCGGTAGCGATGGCGGAGGCGGCAATGGCGGAGGCGGCAAATGGTCGGCGAGCGCGACAGCGCTGTAGAGGCACAGAACGAGCAAGAGCATCATGGCGGTGATGAGGCGAGGCATGGCGGTATTTCCAGCCCCCGACAATAGCTGAACCGTCGGACAGTAGCAAGCCGATTCGGCCTTGTTCATGCCGATTCACGGGCGGCCTCCTTCTTGCGATGCTTTCGTCTGCCTTTCGCTCGAAGGCACAGGAGCCGCGCTCCCGGCCAACTGTCGCGCATGCCGCAGACGCGACAGCGGGGCCCGTCCGGACCGGGAATCCACGTGTGCGGCTGCGGAGTCACGTCGGGAACTCCTGTACTCTGAGATCCTCGGGCCATTCGTTCGGCTCGGCGCCAGCACTGTCATGGTACCGCACCGGCTGGCACGTATCCCGGTCGAGCATGCTGAACGGGTTTGAGCCAAGCTGCTTCACGAACACGGGTACTTTCGCTTGGCGACACTGTGCGATCGTCGAGCGAGCCCAGGCGAGGTCGAACGGACGAGCACGCGGACCGCTCTCTCCGCCGCAGACGATCCAGTTTATCCGCTTCGACGGATCTGAGCCGTAGCGCCGAGGCGAGCCGTCCCGCAGTGGGTTGAACGTATCCGGCTCGTCCTCCTCGCGAACGCAGGCGATGTTCGTGAAGTCGATAGCGCCGTGGGCGGGCTCGTAGCTTACCCACCGGACCGCGGCCGGCGTATCGAGCAGAAACGGGATGAACTCGTCGGCTTCTGACTGGCAGCCGACGCTTGCTCCGAGCCAGACGTTCGAGAGTGACGCGCGGGCACGCATGTACTTGGACATCCGCTCCGGTCGCTTTGTGAGCACCTGAAATGTGTGCCGTGGCGCGCCGGCCATCACGCCGAAGATGAGATCGATCGTCTTATCAGGGAGTTTTTCGTGAAAGAGGTCGCTCATCGAGTTGACGAAGATGCGTCGCGGCCGTTGCCACCGAAGCGGGTCGCCGAGGCGCTCGGGCACTAGGCGCACGTCACCACTCCAGCCAAGCGGCTTCTTGGTCTTCTTCGAGATACGCACGAGCTCTTCGTATGGCATGCCGGAGCCGTAGAACCGCATCGCCATCGTTTCGGCGTAGCAGTTGACGCACGAGGCGTTCACGCGCGAACAGCCGCGGACGGGATTCCAACTATGATCCGTCCACGCGATACCGCCGTTGCGCTGGTCACCCATTGCCGTCTTCCTTGATCTCTGTTGCAGCCACGCGCGTCAACGCAGCCGATTGGACTCCGTTCGGCACGACCATGCTACGCATCCAGTGTCCGTGCCTGGTCTCGGTGACGTGCCCGGCGCGCACGTACTTCGCGACAGAGCGCCGGAATCCGCCGTACTGGAAGTCGCTAGCGAGGCGTACGACATAGCCCTCCATCTCATCACCGCCGTGCGTGCCGGCTCCTGGGCCGCAGAGGCCCTTTATCACCTTCTGGTCCCAGGTGCCGCGGTAGAGCACGGGCACGGTCGTGAGATCGAGCATCCCGGCGTACGCACAGGTCGTGTCCCAGTCGAGGCAGCGCAGGCCATCCCAGATCGAGAAGACCTGGAAGTAGCTGGTCAGATGCCTGTAGTGGATCGAGTGCTTTGCGTACAGGTTCTCGCCGCAGATTCGCCAGCCCTCGGGGATCTCGTGTGCGATGCGCGCGTGAAGCGACTTCACCCAGTCGCGTGACGGGTGCGCGTCGTATTCCAGTGAACGCGCATGGAGTCCGTCGCGGTACATTGTGCAGTTCTCTCCGTCGAGCTTCAGCGTGACGACGACTTCCTGCTCCTCGAAGTGCTTGACGTCCGGCAGCGTGCGGTCGTCCTTGGTGGCACCGGGCGACCAGCTGAGATGGTACGTGCGCGGGTACTTCACGCGCTTCGTGAACAGGTGGAGCACGGGCGCGAGAACCTTCTGGACGCTCTCGTCGTCGAAAAGCTCGCCGCGCATGCGCTGCCCGTTCGGCAAGAGCGGATTACCCCACTTGTCGTAGGGCGTGTCGGCTTCGGCGTACAGGTGCTCGGGCACGACGATACGCGTGATGCCGCACTTCTCACGCAGGTCGTCGCATGAGACGAGCGTCTGCTCGGCGAGAAGGTGGCAGTCGGCACACACGCTGGCGCCGTTGTCGGCGAAGTATCCGGACAACTCGTGTGGCGCGGTGAACAACTTGCGTTCGACTATGTGGTGGGCATCGACAGCCGGCGCTCCGCACCAGACGCACTTGTGCCCATCACGAGCGAAGACGCTCGTGCGAAATACGTCGCGGGTGAGGAGCCTCGGGAGCACGGCGGCACTTCAACAGATCTAGCACGCTGCCACGTGTGTCGCAAGCTCACCGTGGCTTCCTGTGGCACGCGTCGGTGATGACTGCCGCGATGACGGGCAACCACTTCGCTCTGCCGGCCGCTTCGAGATGCCCGTGCTCGCAGTCGAACTTCTTGAGCTTGTTGTCCGCGGAGTAGTGCGCGACGATCCAGCCGCCGCACGTCTCGCAGCAGCAACCGCTGCCCTGGCACAGAAAGTTGTCGCACCAAGTACAGCACGGGCCCCATGTCCGACTGTGCACGACCGGGTAGCGGATCATGGCCAGAGCCACTCCACGAGAGAGAAGGCTCCGCCGACGAGCAGCCCCAGCCCAACGCAGGCCGGGAACCAGAACTCCCACGGATTCGTGTTCACACGCGCAGCGGCCCGGTCGGTCTCTTCCAGTGCCCGGTACAGGTCTTCGCGTTCCGCGCTCTCGCTCTCGCGCCGCTCGTCTTCTGATTCCACCATCGCCCTACGCCCCCATCAGCGCGTGAAACACCATGCCGAGATTCGACCAGTCTACGTTTTCGTTCGCGAGTAGCTCGCGGACGGTTAGGATCTCGACCCACGTGTACTCGGTGTCGGCGTGGTTGCCTTTCGGCGTCTCCGCGTGCGCTCGAAGTTCGGCCATCTCCTCGGCGGTCAGCGCGACCTTGAAGACGTGACCTCGGTGCGCTGACAGCGTCGCCGCGATCTGCCGGACTCCGACGGAACGGAAGCGGCTGGCATCGATCGTCAGCGCCGTCTCCTCGCGGAACTCATCGGCGGCAACCGACTTCGGATCGACGCCGGGCCTCACCGACGAGCCGCCGGGAAGCTCGTGAACCATCGCGGTCACGTTGGCCGCAGGCGAGCGGAACTCGCGGACGAGCACGATCTCGGTGTCCATGATGGTGCGGTCGTACCCGTCGTCGGGCCATCGGTCGCGGTACGCGACGATGGCCGAAACATCAGGCCGGAAGACGACGACCTCGTTGACCTTCGAGCGCTGCTCACTCGCGATCCACACGCGAATATGGAGTGCCCATAGGAACGTCTTTTCCTTGCGAGCCCCGACTCGGAACGTCCAGACGACCTCCGCGCCTTCCAGGCGGTTCTCGCCTTCCTGGCAGCTGAGCCAGTGCTGGAACTCCGACTTTTGCCAGAGATGCAGCGGAACTTCTCGCTGGCCACCGGAGCGCAGCGCGCCGGCACCGAGCTTGTCGATCGCGCCGCGAAGCATGAGTCCGAGATCGCGATAGTTGTCGACATGCTCGCGGCATGCCCACCAGTCGAGATAGTCCATCTTCGGCGCGCCCTCGGGACTACCGAGCATGATCTTGCCGGAACGGAGCCACACGCCGTACTCGACGTTCGTCGTGAAGCCAGGCAACGTCTGGAGGTCACGAGGCACCCAGAACACGATCTGGTCCGACATGTTCAGATGTTTGCGTTCCCACCAGATCTGCTTGTCGTAGTCGAAGGCGCCCGGCGCGTTTGGGTCGCGCCAGACGGGTGCGAAGACGACGCCCTGGTAGCCGAGGCGGTCGAGGATCTGAATGGCCTCCGCCCGCCAGTTCGGGTCGGCGGGCTTCCGTGGTGATGGGCCGGCGAGGAAGATTGACGACGCAAAGGTGTCTGGCGGCTGCTCGCCTGTGTAGACGACGATCATGGCGGCGGCTCCCACCCGAGCGTCCGCGCCTTCGCGTACGCGTCGACAAGTGTCATCTGGCTCGGCATGTCGTGGGAATCTCCGCGGCAGTCGTTATAGCGCCACGACCTTTGCGAAACGCTCGGCGTTGCGCTCGGCGGCCTCGCGTAGGAACGCGTAGACCTCGGACAGGTCGTCGCGCACGATCTTGACCTCTACGCCGCGTGCGGCGCCCTTTCGCGGGTGGAGTACCCAGAGCGTGAGCGTCGAATGCGCGGCCGGTGCTGTGAAGATCTCGCCATGCCCGTCGCACGCCGTGCACTTGCCGTAGACGCCAAGACGCTTGGCACGCGTCTTGACGAGGATTGTGCTGTTGATCGCGTCGTGAGCGCCCTCGCCGAACAGGACTACGCTTCCGCGAGCGTTGATCGCGTTGATCTGCGCGGCGGTCGGGGCCGGCACGACGCGTTCGTCCCAGTTCAGGCCATTCCACTTGCGGCCGATGCGCCCCGCTTCGATCAGCGCCGTGGCCTCGTCTTCGGTGATGGCGTCGCACCAGCGGCGGCCCATGCCTGCGCAGTCGTAGAAGTCGTCTGAGATCTGCTTGGTCGCGGGGTTATGACCGGACCCATCGCAGGCGGCGCATCTCTCGGAGTCGCGTTCGACCGAGAAGTAGAAATGGACGACCTCGTTCAGGTCGTCGAGAGAGAAGGGACCGGACGCCCTCCACGAGTCGTAGAACAGAGGCTCTTGCCAGCTTTTTCCTGGCATGTAGTCCTCGTGCGGACCCCAGTGGACGTACGAGGGGTTCAGATCGAGCAGGGCGACCTGCCACGGCTCGGCGTTCAGTCGCGCGAGTTCGGCGTGCTCGTAGTCGTCTTCTGGCTTTGATCGCATGTCGTTTCCTATCGGCAGCCGGCGGTCGGATGGTGGCTCTCGTCGGCGGCCGATTCACCGCACTCGCCGCACCGGTCGACGTTGAAGCCGTCTTGGTACTTATGATGGAAGACGCCGTGCTTTCGGCAGATCTCCTGGGCCCACGGACCCTTGATGTCTGCCGTATCTCCCCACCCAGCTGCCCCGTTTTCGTCCGCTTGCTCGAACGCGACCTTCGCTTGTCGCTCGACCTCCTTGAGCGCTTCGGCGCGCATGAAGTTGAGCGCTTGGACCTTGGAGCACTCCTCGGTGATGTACGCATCCACGACACCAGACCAGAAGCGGTAGCGCTTCTTGCCGTTGCGAATGCGCATGTGGAGCACGCCAGGGCAGCCGAGGACGCTCATGCGTCCTCCGCGCGCTGGGCCTCGACGAGCCCCTCGCGCCAGCGCTCGGTCGCAATCTGAGCCGTCGGACCATGTGCAGCCGCGCCGTGGCCGCGGACGGACCAGTACGGTCGGAGGACGTAGAGGGGTACGATATTTGCCAGCTTCGTGCCGCTGTCGGATGCACAGTCGCCGCAGACTTCGATCCGCGAGAATGGGCCATCGACGCGCGTCGTGGCTTCGGCGCCGCATGCGCACCGCGCGTGTTTTCCAGGCGGGTCGATGGAGGTCGGCTCGACCTTGCAGCCGCAGGCCCAGTAGTGAATGCGGATCTCACCGCGAACGCGTCGGGCGACGCGTACGCCATCGACAGAGCAGTGTCCGCACAGGATGGCGAGCGACGGGACGGTCGTCGTGGTGGCGACTGTTTCCGTCGTCACCGCGGGCTGGTCGAGCGCTGGAATGGTCGGGAAGGCGTTCCGAAGAGCGTCGAAAAGGTCACGGTCGATGTCGAGCCCGGCGATTTCGGTGCCGTCGTTGGCGAGGCAGACATCCTGCCCGGCACGGACGGTTGCCGCGGCACGCGCGTGTACGTGCTCTTCTGCCCATGAACGCAGTGCCAGGATGGTCTTGCTGTGGCGATGCGCCCTGACAGAGCCCGCGGCCGTAAGGCAGTTGAGGATGGCGCACTGGATCGCGCGGAGTACCGGCGAGCCTACCGGCAGGATGACGCGGGTCGGATCCGTCGCTTCGGCGCCCGCGACGTTCTTCGGCGGCGTCTCCAGCGCGAGGTTGATCTCCCACCAGTCGACGCCGAGATGGCCACGACTGTTCTCTTCGTCGTGATCGACGATCCAACCTTGGTTGGAGGTCTGGTGGGGGCCGGCGGTCAGGAGGTAGAGGTAGTCGTGCCTCGCGACGATCACGCCGCTGCCGCGGTGCTGGCCAAGATGAGACCAACCGGCCACGTGGACACGATCCCCGATCTTGAATCTCATGGCGCGTCCTCCTTGTCGAACGAATCTGGCCAGGCTTCGACGAGCTTACTGAGCCCGCGGTGGGCCAGCTGGCGTCCGAGCTTCATGGCGCGGGCGGCGTAGGTCCGTTCCTCGTCATGAAGGTCCGCGAGGTGCTGGTCGTTCGGGTGAGCATCGACGAGAGCCGCGTACGTAACGTGCGATGTCAGGTGCGCGTCGGCGCCACCGATATGCGACGACGACGCGGCGAAGAAGAGCGCGGCACCTGGTTCCCCGAGCGTGTCGGCCAGTCGTCCGCACGCATCGGCCATCGAACGTAGTTGTGTTGGTGGCGTGACCGTGGAGAACGAAACGGTCTCCTCGTTCGAGTCGAGGTAGCGCTCGGTCTCGCCGGCCGATTCTCGGAGGCCCCAGGCGAGCGCGACGAGCGTGCGCTGCATGGTTTCGCGGTTTGGCGTGGCCATGGTGGTGATCGGGTGCTGCTGCTTGTCGGACACTGCGGATCCTTTCCGTACGACGATGAGGTCGGTTTCGTCGACAGTACGACGCAGAGCCGCAGTGAGGTCTTCACGCATGGCGGCGCCTCTTCCGGTAGGTACTTCGAGGCAGCGTGTCCTCGAACGTCGCGTGCTGCGGCCCGTCCGTCCTGAAGCTGCCGAACTCGCCGCTCATCGCCTGGATGCGCAGGGGGATGTTGTTGCCGGGTCCGAGTTGGTTGACGAGCCAGCCGACGCAGGGCTTCTCCGTGCCGGGCGAGGACTCGTGACATGCCATCATGCGGAGATTCGCCGATGGCGCGTACTCGCCGGGCGTCGCGATCGTACAGGCGAGTGCGCGGTGCCGCGCGTCGGTGTAGCCGCCGGGTATGTCCTCAGCGGGCCGCGTGCTCGTCTTCCACGGGCAGGCCTTGCACTGGACGCGCTCAGGCATCGCGGTCCCCTTTGGCCGGCTCTCGTAGCTGCTTCGCGATGGCGAAGGCCGCAGAAGACATGTCGTTCATGCTGGAGCGCTTCGCGTCGTTCCAGCGAGCGAGTGCTGCCAGCTTGTCGCCGGAGGTTCCGACGACGGCGAGCACGGCTGCCCGGTCATCGATCCGGCCGTACGTGATGGATTCGAGGGCATCGGCGATGGCCGCGCGACGGGAGTCGATCTCGACGTTGACGTCTTCGCCGAGCTTGTTCGCTGCGAGCCAGTTCTTGAGCGCGTCTTGGCCGCCGAAGATGAGGATGCCGATCGGCTCGCTGTCGTCTTCGCCTCGGAGCGCGTACCGGCCTTCGCCGAGTAGCAAGCATGCGAGACTCGCGGCGATCGTGTCGCCGTGTTCGATCGTGCATGCGTCGGACGGGTTGACGATCTCGTAGATCACGTGGACTTCCAGTCGAGGGCCGCCTGCATCGCATCGCGGATGTCCACGGCGCGCTGGAGGTCGCGCGCACCGCCCGTGAAGATCGACGTGGGCGTGCGTCCAGGGACATGCAAGAGAACGAGCACGCGCTCGTCCTCTTCGCGCAGCGGCCGCGATCCGAACACCCAGCCGCGGTCGGAGGTCAGTTCGACGCGTGGCGTCGGGCCCTCGGGCTTCTCCGCGCGTCGCTCGAACTCCGCTGTGCCGAGCGTCTCGGAGAGCAGATGAATCGTCATGATGTTGCGTGAGCGCGGCATGCCGATGTGAGCGCGCAAGCGCTCGTCGATCAGCTGAAGCTCTCGCTCGGCCCTCTGTGCGATCGCTAGCTGCTCGCGAAGGTCATTGGGGTCCTCGCTCATGGCGTGCTCCTCGTCGGCGGTGACTGCACCTTGTGTGCGCAGAAGAGGCCGCGCTTCGTGACGCCGATGTTGCGACAGCAGCGCGGGCAGCGGCCGTAGCCCCAGCCTGTGCCGGCCGCGATCGGCAGCTGCGTGAATGAGCCCGCGCAGAGTTGGCGGCGCTTGCGCGCCATCGCACGCTTCTCTTCGGTCGTGAACGTCAGCGTTGTCATCGCGTCACCTGTTGTTCCGGCGGCTCGTCGCCTTCCCAGTTCTCCAGCTGCACATCGAGCACGTCCACCGCGCTGGCTCCGGCCACGAGCACGGCGGGTCCGCGGATGAGCCCGTCGGCGACAGCCGTCGCCATCTCGTTTTCCGTGCCGTCGACGGGCCGGAAGAGACAGACGATTGCGCACGGAACGACCGTGCGTCGGCAGTCGACGACGTCGATCGGGCCGCCCAGCAGCTTCCGCCAGGCGTCGAGGTCCGACGGCATCGGGATCGGCGTGGCGAAGCGCCAGTCCGGCAGCACGTGTGTGACCGTGAGCATCAGGCAGGCCACTCCTTCCGGCGCTTGGCGTGCGCCCTCGGCGGCGCCGGGAACATGCTGGAGGCGACGATCATCATCGCGCGCTTCGGCGACACGTGGAACGTGCGCTCGTTGGTGGCGTCGGCGAACGCGCGCGCTTCCGCCTCGAAGGGTCCGTAGTTCAGCCGGTTGTAGCCCGCCTCGTTCTCGGTCGCGAGACCGATGACCCAGCCGTCCTCGTGGGCGAGCGCGGTGACGGCCTGTTCGGGCTTGGGTTGCTCGTCGTTCATGACGAGTCGGAGATGTCCTGCTGGCACTGGAACCTTCCTGTTCTCCGCCATGTCCGGCGGTTGTGTGTGTCGTAAGCTACTCACTCCGTGGACGGACGCAAGGAAAAAAGGGCTACCGCTTCCGCTTTTTCGGCGCGCTTGGCACCGACTCGATGGGTTCCGAGGCCAGTGGCTCGCATTCTTCGAGACAGTCCGGACAGCCGTGCTCGGTGTAGTTACGCGTGAAGCTGCGGTTGCACGTCGGACAGTTCTGTCCGTTCTCGGTGCCGTTGAACTTCGCGTCCTGGCAGTGTGGACACTCGCGGATCTGCACCAGAGCGTCCTCGTCGAGTAGCTCGTTGCACTGGTCGCACTCGTACAGCGTCTCTCCCGACTTCTGCGCCTCAGTGATGCGTTGAGCACGCTCGTCGACCTCCTTGGCGGCGCGCTTGGCGCTGGCCTTCCGGGCCGTCTCGGTCTTCTTGCGCTTGGCTTCGAGTTCTTCCGAAGTTGGCGGGCTCCATGCGGGCTTGGGCGGAAGCTCGGGCAGAAAGTCGTCGGGACCGCGCTCGGGCACGGACCAGATCTGAATGCCTGGATAGTGGCGAGGCAGTTCGGCACAGGGGTCGGAGATACCACCGCCGGACCAGCCGCCGTAATCTGCTTCGCCGCCTAGGCCGCTGCCGCAGAAGGTATCGAGCGTGCGGACCCGGAGCCGTGGCGGACCGAAGCCGCGGGCGACGTACGAGGGCGGGTCCCACTGGACGAGCATCAGGCCATACTGCTCGTACTGCGACTCTGGCCGCCCGTACCTGTCCGGCGCGCCCCACCAGTAGCGTCCGGCCTCGGTCGGCATCGTGGAAGTCCAGGTCATCGCAGCTGCACTCTTGCTGCGGCTTGCGCACCATGAGCGGCGTAGGCAATGGCCAGTTCAGACGTTGGCACTGCCCAGATTCGCACTGGTCGGCGATGGCTACCGGTGTTTTCCCAGCCGGCCTCGACTAGTCCGCATGATTTGAATACGCATCCCATCCAGCGGCTGTCTACAGCGTCGATTTCTGCATCGTAACCGTAGCTGCGCATGACCTGGAACACCTCGACGCTGGTCACTCGGCCGCGTTGCTGGACGAGTTGCCGCACGATCTTGCGAGCCTCCGCGATGAGTCTTGAGCGCGCGGCGTCCAGCATGTCCAGCGCCTCGTCGCGCGCCGCGCTCTCCATGTCGGCCGGCCCAGGAGAGCCGCGCTTACGCCGCGGCTTGAGCGGCCGCGCTTCGAGGCGCTCGGCGACCGTCGGTGGCGCTGGAACAGCGATCGGCGGCGGCGGCACTGGCGGCGCACCGAAGAGGGAGGTCTGTCCGGGAAGTGGCTTTTTCTTGGTCATGAGGAGGTGACGTTCGAGACGGGATCGGACTGACGCTACATCAGCGCGTGCCAGAGCCATATGAAACCGAGCAGCACGACGGGCGAGACTAGGGCGCGAACGAGGAGAGTCTGCACTTCGCGAGCGGAAAGACCTTCTTTCGTGTTTGTGGTTCGATCGGCGTATGTCATCGCGGCCAGTGCGGTCCCGACGCCAGCCACGTGTGGCCACGTGGCTTCGGGCATGCCGAGAGGTACGAGGAACCAGCCCCACGCAAGCCACAGCGCCCAGAGGCGCAACGCGCCGGCCACGAGGATGGTAGGGAGGATCGCCAGAAGGAGGCCGCCGTTGCTCATCTGTTCTCGTTAGGGCTGGAGGACGAAGCGCTTGACGTCGCGCTTGGACATGAGGCGCTTCGAGATTGCGCGGCGGTGCGAGTCGGAGACGAGGCCATCGACGACGGGCGGGTCGCCCTTCACGCGTCCGTAGGCGGCCTGGCACTGCTTCGCGCCGTAGAGCCCGAAGGCGTCTGCGTCGAACGGAACGACCTGGAACGTGACGTGCCACCAGGCCCCGCCCTGCTTGACGTAGCCCGCGGTGCGCGAGATCAGCTGACACGCGGTCGGCGCCGCAGGCGGACCGTCCGTGCGCTTCGCGGGCGCCTTGCGGTAGCGCATGAGCAGGCCGTGTGCGCTGACGTAGAGGTCGCCGCGCGAAAGCTCGCGCAAGCTCCGCGGCAACTTGCCGCCGTCGATGCGGTAGCCGCCGCGCCCCTCGGGGTTGTAGACGCGCCCGTTCTCGAAGACCGCGTGACGCTCGACGTAGCCGTCGACGTGGGTCCAGACGTGTCGCCCAGTCGTCGTGTCCTTCGGCAAGAGCGCGGCCAACTCCGCGTAGACCTTGTTCCAAGGCCGGCCGACGGACTTCGCGAGGAAGCCCTTGAGCGGTTCGAGGAAGTCGCTGAACTCCTTCGCCGCCCAGCTGTACAGCCGGCGACGGTGCATAGACTCGCCCTTCGGGTCCGTCTCGCCATCGACGCGATTCAGCTGCCGACGATGACTGCGCTTACGTACGCCGCCGACACGGGGCCGTTCGCAGATGACCTTGGCGATGTCGTTACGCACTTCAGCCTTCGATGACGAGGGCCTGGACCGGCTTCTCTCCGGGGCTCGCGTTGTGCTCGTCGTACCACTCGCTGAACTGTGCGCTGTCGCGTCGACGGGCGTTCTCGAACTTCCCGACCGTCTCGACGCGCGCACGGATGTAGTGGGACTTGTAGCTGTGGTCCGAGCCGCCTTCCACGAGGACGGGAAGCGAATCGTCCAGCCCGTCCAGAGCCTTGCGAAGCTGTCCAACTGTGATCATTCGGTTCCTCCTCACGTCCGGCATGTCCGCCGGTTCAGTCGTCTATCTAGCCTCGGTCGAGGCGCCTGTCAAGCGCCTAGAGCGCGAAGAACCTCTCGTGCCACGCATCGAGCTTGCAGCGCGCGACGTTCGCTTCGTGTACGCGCGGCGTGATGCCGAGCTTGAGCCACGATGGCCGCTCGACGACTTCGGGATGTGCCGCGCGATACTCGTCCCACTTGGCGTTCCAGAAACGCTCTTCGCTCGTCATTTTCGCTTCCCGCGTGTGGTCGTTTCGGTGGACTCCGGCAGCATCGCCACGGCCGTCGATGCCAGCGCACGCGACAGCGTGTCCTCGATGCGGTCCGGATGGAGCAGCTGATCGAGCTTGTCGACGAGGGTTTCCAGCGCGGCGCGGATCTGGATCAGCCCTGTGCGGTTCTCTGGCGTGTCCGGGATCATCGCGATTGTACGGGCGTGGTGGTAGTTGCTGTAGACGTGCTCCCGCTTCTCCTTGGTCGGCTTGGTGAAGTCGCCGGTGTCCGGCCAGCCGTCGCGGATGTCGGCCTTCTCGTTCGTTTTACGCATCCGGATCCGGTGCTTCTTCTCGCCGAGGATCTCGGCGATATCGATCGCATGGATCTCGATCTTCATCTCCACGTCCGCGTACGGCCCGCGAACGAAGAGCGGTCGCGTTGTGGTCGTCGGAGGCGGCGGCGGGAACTGGCCGAAGACGTACGGCTCGGGCGTAACTGGCTTGTACGGCTGCTCGTCTTCGACAGACCACTTGGTCTTCTCGGGCGGCGGCCGATCGCCGGTGAGCGTGACTAGCAACATGGGTTGCCAGTCGACCGTGACGCGGGTCTTGACGGTCTGCTCGGCGCGCGCCTTGAGCGCGTTGATATCGACGTCCGTGTCGCGGATGTCGAGTTCTTCGCAGACGGCATGGAAGATCGTGGAGCCTTCCGGCGGCCTGTCGGGCTCTCCGTAGCTGCGTCCGGCCTTGGCCATGTAAACTTCAACGGGCACGGCGCGGCCCTCGACGGTCCATGACCACGTGTCGATGCGCTTGCCGCCTTGAACCTTACGCGTGGCCATGGGCGCGCTCCTTGATGTTCCCGAAGTAGTCGACGCCGAGCTTCTCTTCGAGCCCGTGCGGCAGGCCGGGGCATAGCACGCGCGGGTTGGTCTGCCGAGCCCAGCACGCGGCCAGCCACTCGCGGAGCGGAAGCGACTTGTGGCGGAGGATCTCGGCATCGACCTCGGCCGCGACGTAGGCCTCCACGACCCAGTAGCGGTAGCCGCTCGGGCAGCCCCAACGATCGGTGCTCTGGACGCCCTCTGTGACCTTGCGGACGCGGACCTGTACGCCGAGACGGTCGCGTTCCGACGCGTAGAGCTTGGCCTCGTTCTCGCCGTAGTGGTCGGCGCCGAAGCCCTGTGTGTGGTGCGGATGCGTGCGCCGAAGCTCGATCCAGGCGTTACCGGGCAGCGGGGCCGCATCCTCGCAGAGCCGATCGATCTCGAAGTCGAGCCAGCGTCGCTCGCTCCGCAGCGCCTCGTACTCGGGCCTGTATCGCGCGAGGATGGGAGCGCGCAGCGCGGCGTCTTCCCACGCTTCGCACTTCTCGCTCACGGTGTATCGCGCGTTCCGGTCCTTCATCGGCTTGCGCTTGATGAGCTTGAGGTACTCGGCGCAGCGGACCTCGAAGTCGGCGTCAGCTGTGCTCGGGATCTCGGCGAGAGCCGCGGCAGCGCGTGCGCGTTCGGCCATGAGTGCGGCGATCTGATCGCGGATGGTCACGCGCTTCTCCGAAGCAGAGCGGCCGCGAACGGGTTGTGCGTGACGGGCGCGCTCGCGTGCGTCTTCGGCGCATCGGCGGCCGCGCGTGCGTCTTCGGCCGAGCGATGCCAGAGGTGCGTCTCGTTGAAGTCGCGCTGGTAGAGCGTGAGGATCGAGCAGATGATGAACGTGCGCGAGTCCCCGGCGAGACGCAGCAGAGCCCAGCAGTCTCCGCAGCGGACCAGATAGTTGAGCCGCAGGCCGCGCCCCTCGCGGACGTCGACCTCCCAGCGCTCCTCCCAGGTGTGGGCCGCGAACGCATTGCGGATGCGCTCGTGGATGCTCTTGAGCGTAGTCGGACCGCGCTGTTCGGCGCGCTGCCGCGCGTGCGGGGACCAGACGATGTTGGTGGCGGTCACTTATGCCCCCTTTCTCGCCAAATCGCGACCGCCTCGTCGATTTCGATCTCGACGTTGCTGATTGACACGAGACAGGTCTCGATCTCGACGAGTCGCTGTGCCCAGAGGCTGACCTCTCGCGCGTGCGCCTCGGCCCTCGCAGCGTCGATGCTTCCGGTTGCAGCGAGATTGAGACGCGCTTCGCACGGCTCGCGCGTTCCGAACGACGAGGTGGAGAGACTCACGAAGAGAGTGCCGCTGTTGAAGCGGACCTGGAACGTGATGTAACCCCTCTGGGCGCGGTACTCGGCGTGCGCGTTGTCTGGCATGATGAGCGCGTCTTCTCCGCCGGCACCGCGAGCGGTGACCTCCTTCGGCCAGTCGAGGATCGAGGCGAGGCGACACACGAGCGGCGAGCGACGTGCGACGACGCTGTTACGAAACAGCGAGAGCTTCTTCTTCGACTCGGCGCCAGTCGGCTTGTTGGCGGTCGCTTCCGGCTTCTTCGCGGAACGCTTTTCGGCGCGCTTGACCTCGACGCGCCTGTTGGGCGTCTTCTGCGGCTTCTCCGGAATGAAGTGCGCCGGAGAGCGCGTCGCTGGCTTCCGTATCCCCGGAGACTTCGGCGGCCTCGGCGTCCGGACGGGAGGCTCTGGCGTGAAGTGTGCCGGATGCAGCTTGTGCTTGGACGCCTTGTGTGCGTGTGCGGGGTTCATCGCGCGCTCCTTTCGCGTGTCTGCGCCTCGAACGCCTCGTGTTCCAGCTTCTCGATGCGAGCCCGGTTGATGTCCGGATTGATGCCGTCGCCGTAGTAGGTCTTCAGCCAGCGATGCAGGTAGTCGTAGCCCTCGTGCGCGGCTTCCTCCCTGCTCTTCTCGCCCTGGAACGGTACCAGCTTGTGCCTTGCGGCTTGGGCGCGTAGAAGCTCGTCGAGCTTCGCGATGCGCTCGTCCAGCGGGACCTTCTTGTCCTTGAGGTAGTCGGCGACGGCCGTGCGCTCGTCGCGGACCTTCTGGACGCGGGTCTTCCGGTCGGCCTCGGCCTTCGCGCGTGCCTGCTGTTCTCGCCGGATCTCCTGCTCGATCCCGTGTGGATCCATGCCGGCGGCGCGAACGACTTGATGGATCAGCGCGTGGAAGGAGCGCGCGGTGTCCTTGCTGCCGAAGAGCGGGTAACTCCAGGCCTGACTGCCGAAGAACGGGCTCTCGCGGTGCTCTGCGAGATACTCCTTGCCCTTGCCCTTCTCGATCCAGCCGTGCTCGACGCCGGCCTCGACGAGGGCCTTCTCCAGCTTGTCGGTTGCGAACCCGCGTTCCGGCGCCCACGTCAGAAGCTCGCGGAGCGCCTGTGCGAGCCCGCTGTGGCACGTGTGTTGGACGGTGTCGCCGCAGTCCGGACAGATGACTCGTACGCCGCTCATGGTGTCGCCTCCGGCTTGATCTCGTAAGCGTAGCCCTCGTAGTGGCCACTGCTGTTGACGAGCCACTTGACCACCGTGCCGTCTGTGAGCCGCACAGTCATCGTTTCCACTTTCGCACGGGCGTAGACGCCTGTCGGCGGGCCCGTCTCGATCGTGTTCGTCGAGACGATCTCGGCGACGCTCGCGAGCGCTGACCAGCCGACGCTGGGGCATCCGCTGTCCGATCCGTAGGCGAGGCCGATCAGCTTTCGCGCGTCGGCCGAGAGGCCGTCCAGGCGCTCGGTCCAGCGAGGCAGTCCGATCGCGGTTGTCAGCCTGCCGTCCGACCACCAGGCCCACGATCCGCTCGCCGCGACGGGCTCTGCGTCGGCGACGACGATTGCGGTGACCGGCGTGCCGTCGATCGCCGCGAGTCTCTCCGCCTCGGCGCGGTCGAGCGTGGCATAGCGGCGCGTGAGGTAGCGTCGGCCGGTCTCGGGGCGTACGAGACCAAGATCGCGCAGGAGTCGGCGGTGGTCTACGGCCAAGGCGTCGCGCGAGGCCGCCTCGATCGAGTGGCAGTCGATGGACACCTCGCCTGCGTCATCGACGTGAGCCGAGCCGATCACCTGCGGGACCCAGGGCGTATCCTCGCCGCGGCCCGAGTCGTACGGCGCGGCCGTCTCGACCGCTTCGCCGTGGACTCGGACCTGGTATGACCCATTCGTGCCGAAGCCTTTGCCGGGCACCGCTCGTCCGCGTAGCCCGTCGAGTAGGGCTTGGCTCATGACGCACTCCGTTCCGCGAGCGCTTCGCTGTAGTAGCCGGGCTCGTACGACACCGACGTCAGACCCTGCTCGCCGGTGTCGCGCCGCTGTGCCCACGTGTCGGTGTGCCGGCGGCAGCCGCAGCGCGTGCAGCACTCGTCGATGGTGACGCCGCCGCCGTGGCCCCACACGCCTGGGTTCTCCTTGATGCCGCCGACCAGATCGACGTCGTCCGACCACTCGTGGCTCTCGCCGTCGCAGCCGGGCTCCTCGGGCTCGATCTCGACGGTGATCGTCTCCTTGTGACCGGTCTCGCTCGTGAGGTACACGTCGGTCCAGATCGTTTCCGTCACGTCGCCGTAGTCGCCGCCGCGCTGCCACTCCTCGGCGAGACGACGCGCCTTCTTGAGCGAGCAGACGCCGAGGTCTTCCTCGACTCCGCTCTCGCCGTCGCGCGCCGTCCACCGTTCGTGCTCGCTCGACTCGTGCAGCGCGATGCGTGCCGCCTCTGCGTGCGCCAGCGCGACTGTGTATCCGTCCGCGCGTCCGCATGCCTCCGCCTCAGCGTCGGACCCGGCGTCCGTCGCGCGGTAGGCGTCCGCCGCGGCCGCTTCGGACGTGCGCAGGCGCTCGACCTCGGCCAGCGTCGCCAAGTAGGCCTCGCGGAGGCTCACCACGGCCTCCGTTGCTCGCGCACGAGTGCTTCGCCGGCCGCTTGCCAGAGCTTGACGGCCTCGCGCACGGCTGGCGGGCACTCGCCGAGGTGCTCGACGACGACGTCGACGACGGCGAGGTGCGCCCTCTCCAGAGTCTGCTCCGGCGTCTTGCCGCCGAGCGACTCCAAGTCCCGCGCGATCTTCCGCGCCGCCCACTCTCGATCTTCCTGTGTCATCCCGTCCTCCTTGTCCGCCATGTTCGGCGGCTCACGTGTCAGAGCTTAGTCAGTCCCACGCGTACGTCAAGCGTTGCTCGCAACATTTCGCAGCGTCGTCAGACGCTCTCCAACGCCGCGCGCAGGCGGCGCACAGCGCGGGCTGCCGAGCGCACGAGCGGTCGGTACGAGGCGTCCATGTCCTTGCCCTCGCCACACTCCGCGGTCGCGTAGAAGGACGCGTCGGACAGCGCCTCCTCGATCTGCTCGCGTGTGCCGCGCAGCATGCACGAGACGCCGCGCTTCTCGATCGTGCCGATGTCGAGCCCGCGCGTCTCGGCGTCGCGGACCCACTTCGTCGGAACGCGGACGACCAGCATGGCGCTCACCACCCGGAGTCTGCGCTCGGCGCGCCGCCACCGTCCCACGACGCCGGAGTCTCGTACTCCGACATCTGACCGCACTCCGCCTCGGCCTCCTGCCGCTCGTTGTCCTCGACCCCGTCCACGGTCTGCGTGTTCTCGTTCATGCTGTCCTCCCGGCAGGCGTGTTTGCCTGCTCACGGCGAGATGATAGCGACAGCGTCCACATTGTCAAGCGCCGACCACAACAAAGTGCAACATCGGCGACAGCCGCGGCCGCGGCCTGTGTAGAGAGAGGTATCCGTCGCGCGCCGATGACCAGCGTGGCCATGCAGTTTCCCGGCGCGACGTTGCGTTCCTGGCAGGCCCGGTTTTGAGCCGTCCTCCGCTGTGGCCGAAGCGGCTTCGGTCCGGTCTGTCCAGATGGCACGGATACTGGCCGCAGACGAAAAGGTCAATGATTACGCGGTGTAGGTCGCGCTACTACTGTAAATGGCCGATTTATGGGCGACACGAGTCGTGCCAGCCGGCAATCTGTTAGGACGCATGAGCCCGACCGGTCTTCGCCGATGGCGTTTGGCTGGGCATCATGTCTGGGACGCGTTCAATGCAGATTCACCGAGGCTTTTGGTGCCCAGCAATCACGTCAAGACGTGATAAACCGAATCAGGCTTGTTCTTCGCGGACAGCGTCGTTAGCGTCCGGGCCATGGGCGCTTCTGAGCAAATCCCCGTCACAGGGGATGACGGGCAACCCTCTGCCGGACTGACGGAGCGAGAGTTTCAGATCCCGCTGCCCGCGAATCCGCTGAGCCCCGGTGCACACGTCGAATTTTCGGCGCTCCAGGTAGCCGAAGGCGCGCCTGGCGAAGGTGTGCAGCTGGTCGTCGACGAGCCTGGGCCGAAGTCCTGGGTCAGCGGCAAGACGCTGATCTGCAAGGGCGACAAGACGAGCGGCCGACCGCCGTGCCGTTTCTACGCCGCGCTCTTGACCGAGGCGGATGGGACGATCGCAGGGTTCGCCGCGCCGAAGCAGATCCACCGATTCTGCACACGTCTCGCGTCCCAGAGTGAACTGATGCAGATCGGCGAGATCTCGTTCTTCGCGTGCACCGTCCGCGAACCGCAGGACGAGGCGTCGGCACGCGAGATCGAGGAATTCGAGGAACGGCAAGAGATGATGTCGCGCGAAGCTGCACGCACGACCGGTGAAATCGACCTCTAGGAGACCTGGGAATCACATGAGCGAAAACGAGAGCGCCTCCATTGAAGAGACCGGCGAAGTGCCGCTGCCGCCGATGCTCGGCAAGTTCCGTAGCGAGCTTCAGGCGTCGCGGAAGAAGTTGCTTCGAGACAAGGGTCCCGGAGGCAAGCCGGCGTTCGACGACCCGGCGCAGCTGCGTCAGTTCATCGGGCAGTATGCCTACCCGCAGATGATCACGTTGCTCGAACTTCTCGGGCCGGCCTTGAACGACACGTACGCGTTCGCAGCCTCGAACGCGGACGATATCCGGCGTCTTCACCGGGCGTTCCGGGAGCGCTTCGGGGACGATGGAGATGACGGGCCGTCCATGGCGACGGTTCAGGAACTCGCGGCCGCCATGTACGAACTCGGGGCCTTCCTCCAGAAGAAGCTCCCTGGTGATCAGGACATGGAGAAGATCTTCAACGGTGTCACCGAGAAGATCCAGGAACTCATGGAGCAGATGACCGAGGGCCCGGAGAACGAGGACGAGGACGACGAGGAGCGGGACGACGACGGTGATGACGACGACGGTGATGACGACGACGGTGATGACGACGACGACGGTGATGACGACGACGACGGTGATGAGGCCGAAGGTGCGTCGCCGGCAGACAAGAAGCCGAAGAAGACCTCGAAGAAGCCGGTGAAACCCGCGCCCCCAGAGGCAGCGGCGTCGCCGTCACCGGAGAAGCCCGCCCCGTGAGCGACGCGACGACCACCGAGGACGAGATCGACAAGCTCGTCGACGGCGTGGTGAAGCAGCAGCGAAACCGCAACAAGAAGGGCGCGACTCGGGTCGTGCCGCCCGACGGTGACGATGCTGAGGCGACCGCAGCGGCTGCGGAGTCGATCGAGCCGCCGTTGGCGACGACGCCTCCGGCCAAGGACGTCGAGCAGATCACGATGGAGCAGCTAGAAGCGCTCCAGACGATCGTGCCTGACCTGCCGAAGCCGGTCGAGAACGTCAAGACGATCGGGTACCTGGTCGGCAAGTACAACATCGGTCAGCGAGCGGATTTCAAGCTCCAGGTCTATCGGCAGTGGCCGAAGATCTTTCCTGGCGGTCGAAAGGCCGACGGCTTCCTCGACGACTACGACCAGCCGATCGACGAGGCGTTCATCCAGAACGAATACGGCGGCGGCGAGTACTTGGTGAAGGTTGTGGGCCCGAAGTCGGGCACGAATCAGGGCTACCAGCACTACGAGTCGGTGCGCGTGAACATCCAGGGCGACCCGAAGTGGGCGCGCGTCTCTCGTGCTCAGCAGACGGTAGACGCAAAGGACGGCGGGCCGAGCGCACCGCCTGTTCGGGTAGAAGAGAACCCGAGGATCGTCGAGATCGCGATGGGCACGCTCAAGGACGCGCTAACGAGTGAGCGTGACGAGCGGCGGCGCGTCGAGCAGCGTAGCGAAGTTGGCCTCGCCGATGCACGACAGCTGGCGGCTCCGCTCGTAGAAGCAGAGCTTCGTCGCTCCGAAGACGTCATCACGCTTCATCGCGAGCGTGCGGAAGCGGAGAGGAAGGCACTCGAAGAGCGCGCGGCCGTCGATCGCGAGCGCGCGGCGGAGCGTCAGACGACGCTGGAACGAGCGCTAGAAGAACAACGACGGCAGAGCGACGTGCTTCTGCGAAGGATGGAAGAGATGGAGAACGCACGGCGGGAAGTCGAAAACTCGCGCCCGAGTCTTGGGGCGGAGATCCGCGACATCTTCTCGGCGATGCCCAAGCCGGAGCCGCCACCGCCACCGCCGCCTCCACCGCGCGGCGAGCTTGAACTTGCCGGCAAGGTGCTCGACCAGACGTCCGAGAAACACCGCGCCGAGATCGAGGCCATGCGCGGTCAGCACGCGACGCTGATCGACGGCCTGCGGGCTGGACACGAACGCGAGATCGCGGCGACGCGTGAAGCGAATGCGCGCGAAATCGCGGCGGAACGCGAGGCGCAGCGCCATCGCGAACAGCGCCACGATGAGCAGGTCAAGATGGAGCGCGGCGCGCACGAGCGGGAACTCGTATCCGTGCGCGAGATGGCCGCGCGCGAGCTTGCGGCCGAGCGCGAGGCCTGGCGGCACCGCGAGCTTCGGTACGAGGACCAGATCAAGCAGGAGCGTGAAGAGCGGCGTCGCGATCAGGAACGCGCACGCGAGGTCCAGAACGAGCGCGATCAGGCGGCGAAGGACAGTCGCGAGACGATGGAAATGAACCTCAAGACGCAGTGGGAAGCGCGTCTCGCGATGGTCGAGACGAATCACGGCGAACGCGTGCGCTGGCTCCAGTCGGAAGTCGACAACAAGGTACGCGAGATCGGCGAGGTTCGGAGTAAGCTCCAGGACACGCACGATCCGGTGGTCCAGATGACCAGGTTCCGCGAGTTCCGAGATGCGGCTCGTGATGGCCTCGGGCTCGTCGAGAACACGTCGTCGTCCTCGTCTTCGTCTTCGGGTAGTGCGAGCGGGATCGGACTCTCTGGCTCGAACGTCGACCTCAACGAAATGGTGCAGACCGTCGCCGAGCGCGGACCGGAACTGCTTAGCGCGCTCTCGACGCTCGTCAGGGGTCCGGGTCCCGGACAGCAGCCACAGCAGGGCGCCATGATTCCGGGCCAAATCGTGATCACTCCGATGGGTCAGATGATGGTCGTGCAGACGCCTGAAGGGCTTCGGCTCCAGCCGCTTGGGGAGCCGCCGCGGCTTCTCCCCCCGGGGCAGCCGCCGGCCGCGCCGGCCGCGCCGGTTCCCGGGCAGCAGGCACGTCGGCAGGCTCAGCAGACGGCGGCCGAGCAGCACGCGCAGCAGGGCCCGCCGCGGCGCCGTAAGCGCGGTGGATCGGCTGACTTCGATCCGATTCCGAATCTCGCTGAAGGTCTCGAACGCCCGAGGGCTCCGTGGGAGCAGCGGCAGGGCCCGTTCGCGCAGAAGCCGCAGCCCGCCGCTCAGCAGGCAGCCCCGCAGCAGCAACAGCAGGTTCCGGCGGCCGTCGCGGCGGCGCCGGCTCGTCCGGAGAGGGTCAGCATGAACGCGATGGAAAAGCAGATCGCTCTGGCGGTCGCGAAGCTCGTGCACGACTCCGTGAACCAGGCCGACACGGCTGAGGAGTTCGTCGAGAAGGTCATGGAAGGCGGCTTCCCGACCGCGATTCTCGAAGGCATCTGCGCCAAGAGCGACCAGGAAATCATCGACGGCATCAAGGCGGTCGAGCCGCGGTCTGCGGGTGCGACGCCTGCCGGGCATCGCCTGATCAGGGATTCCATGGCGCTGTTGCGTGAGGCTGTAGCGGGCGGCGGCGGGGACGAGTAAGCTCTGCGCGCGTGAAGGTCGGCATCGGTAACTATCGGCGACTGCCGCAACCGCAGCAGCAGAAGCTGACGCAGGAGCGTCGCACCGGCATGGTGCTGTCAGCGCGGGGCGATCGCGTGTCGGTGCGCTGGCTCGACGGACAGCTGCACGCGTTTCCGCTCGCGCCGTTCCGGACGCTCGGCATCGTGCCCGGTGACCCGTTCGTCATGGTGACGGTCTTCCAGGGGCGGAACGTCGTCGACGTGCGCATTGAACGCACCGGATCGAGGCCGGCGGTCGTCGAGCGACCGTTGCCGAAGGTCGTCATGCGCGACGGGGTGAAGCTGACGACGCGGCGCTAGCGCTTCGGCCTGCTAGCGCGCTTCGACCTGCGACTCGTGCGCTTTGGTCTGCTGTTCCGTTTCGGGAGATTTTCGTGTACCAGTTGGACGATGCGCTCGGCAAACCAGTCCGCCACGCTTTCCAGCGACAGGCCTTTTGAGACCTCCAGTAGCATCTGGATGGCGTCGTCGTCCGTGGCTTCGACTAGGCCGCCGTTCATCTCGACGAAGGTGCAGGCCGCAAGCCATCCGGTCCTTTTGTTGCCCTCGACGAAAGCCTGCCGTTGTGCGATGAAATACGCGTAAGCAGCGGCAATCTCGGGGACGGTCTTGTAGAATAGAATGTCTCCGAAGCCGGCTTGCGGTTGAAAAACGGCAGCTTCGACTCCGCCTGGGTCTCGGACTTCAAGTGGGCCACCGCCGCCATTCTGAATTGCTATCTCGTGAAGAGCCAGAACCTCGTCGACGCTGAGGTAGCGGAAGTGGCTCACAAGTCGGCCAGCTTACGAAGAAGCGACGCGTAGCGCCTCGTCACGGCAACGGCCGCGCGCTCGAAGTCGCCGCTGTCAGAGGCCGCGCCGGACCTCGACGAGATCACGAGTCGGCTACCCTCGACGTCGAGAGTAACCGGATCGCCTGTCTCCATGCCCAGGCGCGCCATGACGGCCGCCGGAATGATGACGCCGTCGCTGTTCCCGATCTTCCTGATGGTGGTGTTCATCGTGCAAACGCTGCTCCTTGCTCGTGACGTTAGCACGCCGTGGTAACGACGCCAGCGGTTTGAGATCGGGCGGCTTCGGCACTTGCACATCGACCGGTCTATGTGCGAGACTTCCATCCGGGCGCCTCGGGCACGGCAGAAATATGCCGTCGCTCCGCGCAAGCGCCTACAATTCTGCCTACAACACGGCGGTCGGTACGGTTGAGCCGTACCGAGGCACCGATCACACCGTCGCGAAGATGATCGAGGTCGCGCTCGGTCCGCGCGGCGAACAATCGTTCAAGGTCCGGCGGCACACGGAACAGATCATCGCGAACATTCGTCCGAAGGACTACACGTCCGAGATCATCGCCATCTGCCGATGGTGGGGCAACGCGGGTCGCTATACGCGAGACCCGTTGCACCAGGAATTGATCCGGGACCCTGAGCGTCTGCTCGACGATGCGCTCTCTGGTCGGGCGGCGATGGACTGCGACGACCTCGCTGTGGCAATCGGCACCGGATGCCTCTGTATCGGTGCGCCGGTTCGCTTCGTGACCGTCGGCTTTCAGCCTCGATGGCCTGGCGAGCAGAAGATCCACACGCACGTCTTCTGTACGGCGCAGGACCCGCGCACGAAGACCTGGTGGGTTCTCGATCCGGTCGCGGGCCGACGTACGGCGTCGATGCTTGGGCGCGTGAAGCAGCACTCGATGTTCCCGGTCCAGTCGGCGGCGTAAGAAGGAAACGAACACGTGAACTTCATCGACAGAATCCTCAGCGTTTTCACTGGTCGACGACCGGACGGCCAGGTCCCGCCTGGGATGGCGGTTTCGACCGAAGCGCGACGTCAGCGGTACGACTCTGCCAAGCAGCAGGCCGCCTCGATGCTTTCGCAGCCGCGATCGGCATGGCAGCCGGACTTTGCCGAGATGGTCAACCGCGCGGACGTCGTCGTCGTCGGGCAGAGCGTGTCGCCGGCCGCGCTCGCGGACTGGCTCGCGCTCGTCGGTCCGTCGGTGCACGGGGACGCGCAGGGCTGGCTCGCGGTGCTCGAACTTCGCGCTCGCTCTCCGCAGGCAGCAGCGGTTGCGAACGCGCAGGCGGCGGCTGCGGCGCAGCAGATCGCGGCGGCCGCACAGGCCTCGTCGACGACGCAGCGAGGTTCGGCGGACAGGGCGTTGCCAGCCACTTCAGGCATCGGCAACTACGTGCGTGGCTGGTAAGGAGACGACAATGAACGGCATGGGCTATTACGGCGCTGGCGGCGGACTCTTCGCGGCGGCTGGACTCGGTCAGCAGACGATTCCGCCTGCTCCGTCTCCGGTCGTAACCGGTCAGACGAGCACGGCGATGACCCTTTCGCAGCCCGTGCGCACGCTCATGCTCGTCGCGGGCACTGCATCTGTCGGCGCCCTCGCGTACCACGGCTACCGCCGGAACAACTCGATCGGGTGGGCCCTCGTATGGGGCATCATCGGCGGCGCCTTCTGGCCGCTGGCGATTCCGATCAGCCTTGCCCAGGGCTTCGGAGTTCGGCACACGCAGCGCAACAGCCGCCGTCGCCGGAGGCGTTCGCGGTGAGCTACGCGATCTCGCCGATCTTCGACCGTCTCGCGGCCTTCCGAGTGCGTGGTCGCGTGCCGCAGTACCACGGCACGGGCTCGCTCGGACAGGAGTCGTCTTTGACGGCGATGTCAATCGGGATGCCGTCGAGTACGACCGGGGCGTCGACGTCTACGACGACACCGGCGCCCTCGGGCGGGACGAAGCCGTCGGGTTATCGTCCGGAACCGGCGAAGACCGACCTCTCGCACTTCGTGTCGGCTTCGCCGTCGACGAGTTGGGCTCCGGTCATGCCGATGGTGCCCGCACCGGACAACACGCTGACGTACATCGGCATCGGCGGCGCTGCCGTTGCGGTCGCGCTCATCACGGTGGCCATGAGGCCCGCTCCGGCCAGAGCGGCCGCGCCGGCCTCGGTCAGCCCGAACGTTCGTCGGCGTCGCAGAAGGAAGTGATCCATGGCTCTCGGACTCACGATCACAGGCTCTGCGCCCATCCAGGCCGGCCAACAGGCAAAGACGGACCCGATCCTCTCGTCGGCCAGCCTCGCGGCGTCGAACGTGCTGCTCAAGATGGCGGCCGTCCCGCGCAGCAAGCGGCTTCGGGTGATGACGGACACGCTGAACGCCGCGACGCCAGGTCTTGGGACGAAGACGCGCGCCGACTTCCTGCGTCTCGCCGCGACGAAGTCCGCTGATCAGGCTGACCAAGTCATTTTCGACGTCGTGCGCGCGGCCATCGCGAATCGGCTCGTCGCGTTGACGAAGGCGCAGATGGGTCAGCAGGGGACGCAGGGCCTCGGCAGCACCGATAGTGACGTCCGTGTCGGCTTCTGTACGGTGGCGGGAGGCACGTCGATTGTCGGGGGCTTCCTCGATGCGTTCGGAGCCGGCGGTCAGACCGGACAGATCGGCGCAGTCCAGTCGGCCTCGGCAACGGGTGGCACGATCGGCGGTTGCAACATCGCTGGCATCGATGCTCAGACTCGGCAGGCGCAGGCGCAGGCGCAACTCGCGCAGAGCGTTCAGATGCAGCAGCTTCAGATGCAGCAGGCTCAGGAGGCGCGTATGATGCGCTACCTTCTCATCGGCGGCGGCGGTCTAGTGATCGCGACCGTGTTGTTCGCGGTGTTGAAGAAGTGAGGCGTAGGATGTTCGGACTTGGACAGGTTGGATTGAAGGTGAGGGTTTCGCCGGAAGAACTAGCGCGCGAAGCGGCGCAGCTAGATCGAGAAAGACAGGCCACCCGCGCCCGTTACGAAGCGGCGCGTACGGCATCCCAGCGAAATCAGGCGGAGCGGGAAAGGCAGTCCAGGCGGGCCCGCTACGAAGCAGCGCGCACGGCATCCTATCGAGAGCAGGCAGCGCGCAGAACGCGCGTCGGTGGCGATACGTCCTGGCTTACGGCAAGGCAAGCGCAGCGGGCACAGGCGGCCGCGCGTTCCATCTTGATGACAAAGCCCGCTGTACGCCCGCTGATGCGCGTATCCATGCGCGGGATCGGCAACTACGTTCGTGAATGGTAGAAAGGCTCGTGTGTCGTATCGTGCGCGGAGAGGTCTCGGTTTCGGCGAAGTGGCTTCGGGCGGACTCACCGTCGGGCAAGCCGCGTCCGCAGATCCGATCCTCGCGCGCGCTTCGCTCGACGCGAGTGGCGTTTTGCTCGCCATGGCGAAGGCGCAGCCGGCCTCGCGGTCTCTGGTGCTGCGCCAGAAGCTCGATGCGCTTCAGCCGGGCCTCGGCCCGGAAGTCGCGCGGCGGCTGCGGAAGAACACGCGGAACCGCGGCCAGGACCAGGCGCTGTTCGACGCGATCCGCTCGACGCTCGCTGACCGCGTCCGCGAGCGAGTCGTCGGGCAGATCCGAAACAGCGTCGGCAACCGCCTCGGCTGGGATGTGCTGGTCGACACGCCCCTCGGCACCGCCGGCCTGGGCGATCTCGCTCCTGGCGACCGTGCCATCGGCTGTTCTATTGCAGGCGGCGCGAACACCGTCGGCGGCATCGCGAGTATCGTTCCATTCTGGGGCACCATCGTCAAAGGTGTCACCGACGTCGGCAGCGGTATCGCAAGCGGCGCGATGGACTGCACGCGCGAGCAGCGCGAAGCGCAGGCTAGACTCGCGGCGTCACAGGCAGCGACCGCTCAGCGACAGCTTGAGGCTGCACAGCTTGCTGCCGGGCACGCACAGGTCACGCGAAGGAAGATGTTCATGGTCGGCGGCGGCGTCCTTGGTGTCACCGCGATTCTCTGGCTGATTCTCTCCTGATCATAAACCGGGCTGGGCGCCTAAAAACAAGACGGGAAACACGGACATGAGCGACGACGATCTGTTCAACGATGACGAGATGGAACTGCCGACGATGCGCGGCAACGCCAATCTCGACGTGCAGGACTACCAGGGCTCGTCGATGGACGACGACTTCCTGACCGATGACCTTCAGGAGACCGTGCCGAAGAAGGGCGGCGGCCCTGCGCCCGCGACAGACATCGAGGGCACGAAGTCGTTCACGATGATGGACGATGTCGACAATGGCCCTGGCATCAACCAGACGACCTACGGCGCGAACCCGTGGGAAACCGCTAGCGACACGGGCTACCGTCCGTTCTCGCAGCAGCACACGGATATGTCGGACCTTGGCGATGCAGGTCCAGGTACCGCGCTCGCACCGCGCAGCATCGCAGTCAGTCCCGACGGTGAGGCTCGGATTTCACGCTTCCGGCCGACGCAGCAGAACGAGATGCCGTCCCAGGAGGATGTCGATCCGCTGACGGAATACGACCGGTCGTCCTACGAGTACGACACGAGCGAGCAGAACGTCATCGGCGCCGGCATTTTCGACATGCCGGAGGGCGTGACCTTTCGTGTGCGCGACGGTATCTTCGCGAACAAGTTCGCAGAGCCAGCGTACATCGCAGAAGAGGACGCGGACGGGATTCAGCAGTCTGCCATGTGGGACTCGACTGCCGACAACTGGACCGTCACGCAGGTGAACGCCTCTGGCGTTCCCCTCAGCAAGCGCGTGCCGTCTCTGAATCCGCCGCCCGCTGCGTTCAGTCCGTACATGAACGGCAACGCGCAGGGTCCGAGTCGGCAGAGTCGAGCGATGCCCAAGATGGCGAAGGATCGCACTGGCCCGCAGTCGCACATCGAGGCATTCGGGCGGCGCGCTGCGCAGTGTCTCTTGGCGGAGGCCAAGATGATGCACGACCCGAACACGCGGTCGCGGTTCCTGTCGACTGCGACCGAGGCTCTTGGGCCGCAGATGTCGAAGAAGGCGAAGCTCGTGGCGGACCGTCTGATCCAGATGGGCTACCGGCCGGATGCGGCGCTCGAAGACACGCTCGCGCACTGCGTGATGCACGCGACGATGCGCGACCTTGCCGACCGCGCGAAGGCCGGCGGCGGTCTGCCGCGTCTCGACCGCATGGCGATGGCCGTGCGAGCCAATCAGCCGGCGTTGAAGAAGGCGGCAAGCGACCACCTTTCGCCGCTCGTGGCCGACCAGCAGAAGCTCCAGACGGACCTCGGAGCGTTCTACCACTCTCCTGCCGCTGCCGGCATGGGCGAGGTCGCGCAGACTTCGCCGGACGGGACGGCGATTGTGCCCGCTGGGCAGACGCCGACGGGCTTTCTGACGCCGCGCAACATCGTCATCGGCGCTGCGGTGCTCGGCGTCGGCTACCTCGCGGCGACCCAGACGGAAGCTGGTCAGAAGGTGACTGAGAACGTCAAGGGCAGCTGGCGGCGCATGATGCGCAAGATGAAGCGGAACAGTCGGCGCTCGAAGCGCAGTCGAGGAAAGAGGAACTAACCCATGCCCGCAGCACGCACCATGACAGCACAGGACTACGTCATCGGCGGTGACGAGAGCGACGCGCCGCTCTCGTACGCGTCGCAGGCGCGCCGTGCGAGCGGCGGCGCTCGGCAGGCGGCCGGGATGGCACCATATCCGCTGTACGGCATCGGGCAGGTTCCGCCCGCGCCGGAGGCTGTGCCGTTTTATCGGGCCAACTACTTCTGGTTCGGAACGGGCGCGACTGCGATCGGCGCGCTGTGGTTCTACTTCGGATGGTGGCGGCCGCGGCAGGCGCGATCGAAGAAGAAGAAGTTCGAGAAGAACAAGCACTTCAAGTTCAAGACGAAGAGCGAGGACTGACGATGGTCCGTCGAACAACGCGTACTTCTCGTTGTAACCGCGTGTACAGCGCGGATGATCTCAAGCTCTACATCGACAACGATGGCGACTTGTATCGATCGACGACGACGTACGTTCACAAAGGTCTCGAAAAGAAGATGAAGCGCGGCGTCTTCGACGCGGCGCGCGCGCCTGCGGCTTTCAAGTACCTCGTCGACGCGGGCGCCAAGAAGTGGGCACGTGAGGAGGGGACGCCTGATCGGTGGAACTCGATGTTCACGCCGGCCACGCGCAAGCAGGTCGCGAAAGACATGGCCGAGGAATGGGCGGCGGAGTACCGGATCCAGCATGGAACGGCGGCGAATCGCGGGAAGCGCAGGAGCCGCCGTTCGCGTCGGAACCCGGTTCCGCGTCGCAGGCGCACGAGTCGCCCGAAGAAGCGCACGAGCCGGAGGCGTCGATGACTAGGCGCCCGAAGCGCAACGGCAGGACCGGTGACCACTTCACGATCTTGATCGATGGAGAGATCACCTACCATTCGCCTGCCGATTACGGCGACACTGAGGCTCAAGGCGAGGCTCCGACGTCGCTGCATGAGTTCCTGCGCGTGAACGGCGAGGGCCTCGGCGATGACGAGGTCAAGGCGCTCAAGGCACTCAAGCCCGGCCAGAGCTACACGGGCGGCGGCGGCGCGGCGGCCGAGTGGACCGTCACGCGTCCCGGCGGCGACGAGTGCCGCGTGATCAACGTGACCTACGACATCGTGACGCCCGAGAGCGCAGAAGAGGGCGATGTCGCTGAGCGCGGCTGGGACGACTCGATGCTCATCACGCCGGACGACCTCGACGAGGACGACGGCATCGGCTGGGTTGAGGCTGCCGCAAAGAAGCTCAGGTACGAGTCTGGCGGCTCACTCGAAGCCGACTCCTCTGCTGGTGTGCCGCGCTGGTTCACCGAGACGGATGTCGTACAGGACCGGGGGTACTTCGAGCGCGGCGAAGAGCGTCGCCGTTCGTTCCATCCCGAGGGCTTCACGGACGCAGAAATGGTGGTGCTCGCGAAGGAACTCGGCGTGTACGGGTTCCGGAAGAACAAGCGTGGTTCCCGTCGACCGAAGAAGCGGACCAGCGGGAGGGCACGATGAGCCTCAAGAAGTTCACGGATGCGTACATCGAAGCGGCGCTCTGGTCGACGAACGACGAGAGCGACGAGTCTGGCGGCGAACCGCTCGACAAGCACTACGGACCCGCTGACATCGCAGCAGAGACGCTCGCAGCGATGAAGCGAGACTGCGAGGAGTTCTTCGGTGGCAACGAGTACTTCTGGAGCGCGACAGACGATCAGGCCGGCATCGACGACGATCGCGCGGGCAACCGTTTCTGGTTGAACAGGAACGGTCATGGCACTGGTTTTTGGGACGAGGACGATCTGTCCGAAGAGAACCAGAAGCGCCTCTCGAAAGCGGCGAAGAAGTTTGGGATGTTCGACCTGTACGTCGACGACGGCGAGATCCACGGCTCGCCGCTTCGTGCGAACAAGAAGCGCGGCAGCAAGAAGCGCGGCAGCCGCCGGCCGAAGAAGCGGACCAGCGGGAGATCTCGATGAGCTACAAGGTCGACAGGTCGCTCGGCTTCCAGAGGTGGGGCGTTACGAACCCATGGGTCTTCGCCGACTACGGCCAGCCCCAGCGGCTTCGTGGCCAGGTCTCTCCCATGGTGTTTCAGACGCATCCGCCGCGGCTGATGAACGACCATCTCGGGCAGGACGCGTTCATCGATGAAGACCGTGCGCGCGCGCGGCGCATGGAGTACGTCGCGTTCGTGAGTCTCGGGTTGAGTGCATGGTCGCTGTGGTTCTTCTATACGCGCATGAAGGCGCGCGCGGCGTCGCCCACGGCCAATCGTGGTCGTCGCAGGGCGCGTCGAAACAAGCGGAGGCGCTGATGTCTGAGCGACTCAAGTGGATGGCGGTCGGCGCATTCGCGCTCTGGTTTGTCGCCGCGGTCAGGTACGAAAACAGCCCTGAGGCCAGGGCGTGGGAACGTAAGTACGGAGATCAGTCATGAGCTACAGGCAGCCTCTATACGGTCTCGGCAAGGGTGGCGGCGGTGGCGGTGGCCGGGGCGGCGGCGCTGGTCGGATGGGTGGCGGAATGCCCATGCGCGGTCCCGGCGGCGGTATGCCAGGTGCGCCTCGGAATCTGCCTGGCGGCGGCGGCCTCGGGCCTCGCGGCGGCGGCGCCGGGTTCATGGGCGGCGGGGCGCCTCGTCATGGCCACGGCGGACACGGCCATGGGCACGGTGGTCGTTGGCGCGGGCGCGGTTGGGGCGGCGGCTGGGGTTGGGGCTGGCCGGGCTACTACGGCGACGGCTACTACTACGGTGGTAACTATCCGGTGTGCAGCGAGCAGTGGCGCTGCGATGGATTCCTGGACCCGAGCGACTGGCAGCGCTGCATGGGAACCTGGTGTCCGTCGTACGTATACGGGTGGCCTGGATACTGAGGATCGACGAAGATGAGCTACCGCGCACAGCACGGCTTCGGCTTGGGACAGGGGACATCCTCTGACCCGACGCGCCCGGCTGCGCCGTTGGTGATCACGAACGTGCGCGTTGCTCCTCAGTTGGCGGCGCCAACGGCTGCTGCACAGCGACAGTTGACGTTGGACATCATCCCGTACAGCTGCCAGTCGCTGCGGCTCGAAACGCTCGGAACTACGGAGAACCCAGGCCCCGGTCAGGTCGCGGTCATGGCCTGGCCGTACGTGACGCTCGACGACGTGAAGGTGCAGGCGGCGCTCGACGGCATCTACGGTGGTGGGGCCGGCGGCAACGCACTCATCCAGGCCACCGGCCAGGCGATCACCGATCGGATCGTCGATTCGGCTCCCAACTTCGTGGCGTCCGGTTGGATGCGCGATGCTGCAACGAATCAGGCGATCTCGCACGGCACGCTGTGGGTGGCGTTTGCCTGGCCGGGCGCAGTCTCGGCAAGCGCGGCTCGTGCGTTCGGCTTGCTCGTCGTCGGCAAGGCGAGTGGCGTGCCGGTGCAGGCGGCAGGATCTGCATCGGCGACCTTGCCGAGTCCGATCGGCAAGGGCGGGATCGTCAAGGTCGCCCAGGACCAGAGCGACAACGCGTTGCAGATGGCTGCGGTCCGCTCGGCGAGCGCGACGGTCGGGTTCTTTGCGGCGCTTGCCGCGCCGTTCTCCGGCAGCCCGCTCAACAGGGCGATTGCGCTCACGCGGACGACGCGGCAGTTCAACGACGCGGCGGCCAAGGTGACGGCGGCGCTGGCGGCGGCGGGACAGACAGAGGCGATCGTCGCAGCGGCGGCGGTTGCAGGCCCGGCGGCGCGCGATGCGGCTGCGGGCGACGCGTGCACAGCGGCCGTCGCGGCGCTCGATGCGACCACGGCTGCGCTTACGAACGCGAAGGCCGCGCTTCAGGGCGGGCTCGACGGCGCGCAGTGGCTTCAGCAGTATGTCCAGAGCGAGACGAACCCGGACGGCGGCGCGATCGTCAGAGCGATCCGCAACGAGGTCGTTCAGGCCGTAGACGGCGCGGTCGCGCAGGACACGATGGCGGTGACGAAGGAGTACATGAAGTGTCTGTACTTCTCGAACGCCAAGCGCTCGTTGGACACGCAGTTGAAGCAGGTGGCGTTGCAGTTCTCGGACGCGCAAGCAAAGGCCGGTGCGATCACGCAGAACCGTGACGCCATCGTGCAGAAGATGGCTCTGATCGACTCGCAGCTGGCGCTGAACGCCCAGTCTCGTGGGCAGTCGTGTTTGCCTTGGTGGCAGAAGGACTTCAACGGCGTGCCCGTGTACGCGTGGCTGGGCGGCGGCGCGACGATCGTCGTCGGTGGTGCGGTCGCCGTGCGCGCGCTGCGTAAGCGGCGGGCTGCGGCTCCGACCGCCAACGCGCGTCGTCGTCGCGCTCGTCGAACGAGCAGGAGGACGTCATGACCTATCGTATGCCTCGCGTTCGGCGGAACGGTCTTGGACAGACGCCGCCCTCGCCCTCGTCGCTGCCTTCGTGGAGTTCGATGCAGGCCAGCGCGTTCCGGCATGGCGACATGGACTACGTGAAGATCGGAGACGAGGCTGTCCTGAACGCCATGATGTCGAGGCTGGCCGACTTGGGCGTGATCGATCGTCGGAACGTCGACGCTGACAGTCATCTCTTCACGGCGCGTCGCAACGTGCAGAAGTGGGATGGCAGCCACGACTATGAGATCAGGGATGACGGCCCGTTCATCACGGCGGTGCGCTCGTACTGGGTGAGGACTGGTCGGAACGACGCGGAGTGGCCGACGGGTACCGACTTCGGTCCCAACACGAACTCCAGCAAAGATCTCCAGATTTCTCGGCCGCTCTACGAGCGTCTGACGAGCACGAGTGTGCCTCGTTGGATCGTGAATCCGGATGGCTACGTGCGGCTGTACGTGGCCGATAGCTTGTACAAGGACGTGTTGCGAAACGCACTCATGCAGAGTGGATACCTGTCCCCCTCGGCACCGGTGAGCACGAAGGACGATGGCGCGATGGCCCAGGCGTTGAAGGCCTACTACGACGAGGGAGTAGCGCTCGTGAACAGCGGCGCGGCGCGCCTCGACTATGGTGACTGGCCGGGCGGCTTCAACTTCGGTCCCAACACGAACGGTGATGAGATTCGGATTCCGGAGAAGCTGCTGGCGGCGGTCCTGTCTGGCGAGACGCCACGGCAGATCGTTCGGCGAACGGCGATTGCGAGTGCGAGCGATGCTGCGAGAGCGGCGTTTGCGGCCGCGACGATCCGGCCGCCTGTTCTCGGGCTTCCGTCGTCGATGAACAAGCAGGTTTTCCGTTCTGGGATTGCCACGACGTTTACTCCGGTGTCTAGTTCCGCGATGTCCGCGCTGGTGACAGCGCTGAAGGGAAGTCTCGAATGAGCTACACGAACGACCTTGGCGCCGGCCTGGACCTCGCGCCCACCGGACTCAGTAGCAAGTCGGTTCTGCCCGGCAGGGTCGATTACCGTGCGGGCTATCCGGCGGCAGAGCGCAACGAGATCGTGCGTGCGATGCGGGCGGCTGCGATGCTGCGGTCTGCGGCGCTTCGGTCTCGTACGGAGGGCACAACGGCACGGTCGGACGTGACCGCCTTGAACAACGGGGCGAGTTGGATCGGAGTCCTCGCGGTGAACGCGGCGGGCCTGGTCAACACGCGTGCGCTGGTCAATCTCATCAAGGGAGCGATCTCGGATCGGTACCGCGGCACCGCGCGGATCGGCTACATCAACTGGCAGATTCGCGGTCCGAAGCTGATGGCGAGAGTCGCGGCCATGGAGTTCGATCCGGCTGTTGCCGCTGCTGCCGCAGAGACGGCGCGCCGGAAGGCTGCCGCAGAGGCGGCTGCGACGGCAGAACGGCTGCGTCAGCGCGCGGCGAATCTGGCTGCGGCCCTGGCTACTCTTCAGCGCCAGCAGGCGAGCGCGGCGGCGCAGGCTCAGGCCGAGGCCGAAGCGGCGGCTGCGGCCAAGGCGGCGGCTGATGCGAGGATCGCCGCGGAAGCTGCTGCGGCTGCGAAGTCGGCCGATGACGCGGCTGCTGCGGCCGCGGCGGCGAAGGCGGCCGAGGACGCGAAGAGTGCGTCGGAAGCGGCTGCCGCGAAGGTCGCCGCCGACGAAGCGGCCGCGAAGGCCGGGACCGACGCGGGCAAGGTCCAGGGTCAGGACGTGACGGGCTCGGGGTCGAGGGAGATCGCGTGCAACGACGGCTACTACCGTGATGCGACAGGCGTGTGCGTTGCGAACACGGTTACGCCACCGCCGCCGGAGGTGACGGTCGAGCGGCCTGAAGGCAGTCTCGTACCGCCGACGCCGCAGGAACTGGTGCCGCCGCCGGTGGCTCCGCGAGCGGGGCTGTTTGGGGTCCCGTGGATGTACATCGGAGTCGGCGGCGCGGTTGCGGTCGGTGGGTATCTGTTGCTGCGACCGGGGCCGACGCCGAACAGGCGCCGAACGCGCACGAGCAGAGGGCGGCGATGAGCTATACGAACGATCTTGGCGCAACGATTGACTTCGCTGTCGTCGGCGGGTTTTCGCCCGTAGCTGGTCGTGGGCAGGGCTCCTGGCCGCTGTTGAATCGCGATCGGCTCGCGCAGGCGGCCGACCGCGCCATGGGCATGGCGGCCATCAACAACGAGACAGCAGACGCGGCTGGGCTCAAGGCTCTGCGCGACGGTCTTCGTGCCATGAGGCCGACGGACATGACGCGGCTGGCCTCCGGAGCGTATACGGGCGGCACGGTAGTGGCGGGCTCCACGGTGAAGGCGCTGCTCGACCTTGCGATCACGAATGCGAACCGCGAGCGCCGACTGAACGAGGCGCTGATGACGTTCTGGCCTGGCGCGACGTACAAGAGCCTGGCGACAGATCTTGTCGGTGGACTGGTCGCCGCGCCTGGCACTATCAACGTGACGGCGTACAAGTCGCTGTCGACGTTCTTGGCGCCGCCGAAGGAGCAGGCGCCGGTGCTCTTGAAGTACACGCCGACTTTCGGCTCGCAGCCGAAACCGCCGGACGCGCCGCCGCCACCGCCGACGAAGACGAATGTCGATCTCGTGACCTCGCCGGTGCCAGGGACCGAGGCGCCGGTGACGACGAGCGACCTAGTGCCGCCGCCGTCGACGCCGACTACGGCGAACCAGAACGTCGGTGGCGGGTTCCCATGGCTGTACGTCGGCATCGGCGGCGCTGTCGTAGTTGGCGGCGGCGCGTGGTATATGTCGACGCGCAAGAGCGCGCGGTCGACTCCGAATCGGCGCAGGCGCGCCTCGCGCCGTAACAAGCGCACGAGCAGGAAGGCCTAGGTCATGTCGTATCGTCAACCAGCGCGCGCGCGTCGCTTGCCCGGCCTTCATGGTCTCGGGACCGAGGTCGCCACCGACCCGTTTGACACTACACCGTCGGCCACGGTGCAGTTCACGACGGATCCTAACGCGTACACCCAACCGCAGGCAGTGGACGCGTCGCCGCCGCCGATGACGGCTGTCCCGATCAGTCCGCCGATCTCGATGCCACTTCCGACGCAGATGCCGGATGGCTCGATGGCGCAGCCGATGCCGATGATGACCAGCGCGAACGCGACGCCGAAGAAGGGCTTCTTTTCCTTTCTGGAGACCACGAAGCCTGATGGTACGGTGACGGGTCCGCTCGGCTTCTCGTGGATGACCTGGGCGATCGGAGCGGCCGCGGTCGCACTCGTCGTCGCCAACCGTAACCAGGGTGGCGAGGAAGAGGCTGCGCCGCCGCCGCCGGAAGAGACCGCGCCGACGCCGAACAAGCACAGGAGACGGTGATGCTGGCTGTGTACATCGCGACGACCAACGACACGAACGGCAACCCGCGACGCGGATGGATCGTCTTCGGTGAGCGAGGCAGCGTCAAAGGCTTCGTCGATGAAGGCTACCTGGGCTCGGCCGCTTTGGCCGAGGCAGGCTGGGGCAGCATCGAGAGAACGGCGCAGCGCATCAACGTGACGCCTGGCGAGTTCCGTGCGTGGAAGAAGACTGGACTGAAGAAGAACCGAGGCCGCAAGCGCACGTCGCGCCCGCGTCGCAACAAGAGGACGAGCCGCGAGGCTCGATGAGGAGAAGAAGTCATATGGGTAAGGGACTGTTCACGAATGATCTGTTCAACGGCGAGGCGCTCGGGCAGGGCCCGCGTCACGATACCGGTAGCGGTATCTTCCGCGCGAACCTGTTCGACGCGCAGCCGCTCGGGCAGACGACGCCGTCGACGACGACGCCGTCGGAGGACACGCTGATGGCGTCGATCTCCGCCGATTTTCCGGCGCCTGGTCCGACGACAGGCGGCGCCAAGACGACCGGCGGTCCGGCGTACTCGCCGTACGCTCCGACGGGCGGCAAGACCGGTGGCACGGTGTTGACGTCGTATGGGCCGACGGCGCCGGGCATGCCGATGACGTACGGCGCGACGGAGAGCGAGATCCCCTGGGTCCCGATCGCCCTCATCGGCGGTGCGGTCGTGCTCACCGTCGGCTTCGTTGCGATGTCGGGTCGTCGAGCGCCGGCTGCAACGGCAAACAAGCGACGCGCACGTCGTAATGCTCGACGCAAACATCGGCGTTCACGCTGAGGTCTCTGGGAACGATAACTGGGCACACACGAAAGGCTGGGCATGCCGGACACCATGGACGAGATCGATGAGATGGAGAACGAGTACTTCGAGCGCCAAGCGGCGAGCGAGCAGGCGATGCTCGCGGAAGGTGGGCACCCGATGACGGTGCAGGGCATCGATGGGATGCCGCAGCAGTACTACGCGCCGGAAGGCCAGCGGTACTACCCGCTGTCGCTCGCACAGGGCGTGCTGCCGGGCACTATCGGTCCGACCGGACCGGTGCAGCCAGCGACAGACGGCAATATCTTGACCGCGCGGTATGCCGGAGTGCCGGGGTGGGGCTGGGGTCTCATCACGATCGGCGTGCTCGGCGGAGGCTACTACCTCTACAAGCACGGCATGACGACTCCGAACGAAGGCGAGAAGGACGATGATGATCGTCCGGCGCTTCCGCCGCCGCCGGCCGACGAGGGTGGCTGGAGCCCGAGTCGCACTCGCTTCGGCCATCAGCTGACGAGCTTCATCGGCAAGCGCGGGCTGCCGGCCAAGGACATCAAGGTCTACACGGATGCAGATGAAGCGAAGCGGTACTGTAAGCCCGTCTCGCCACTCATCACGCTGAAGTGCTCGACGAGCACGACGCTGCCGATGGCGGACCTCGAAAAGCTCTGCAAGAAGGAAGGGCTCACCGCGACCGATCACGGAAGCGGCGTCGTGGGCCTCTATCCGAATCCGACAGGCAAGCGTGGTCGGGCTTGGGAGCGCTATATCGACGATCTCAGGGACGACGGGCAGACGGTCTGAGAGGACGAGCATGAAGCGCCGAGCACGTAGACACGTTCGCAATCCGGCAGGCGGCCATCGGCGTCATGCTGAGGCCGCTACGCGCCGTATTGGCGACTGGAAGCGGAGCTACGTGACACAGCACGGCGCGAGCGCGGCCAGCCTGAACAACGCCGGCAACGAGGCAGTTGCTCGCATGCACACGCTACTCGACGAGGGTGTACCGCTGAAGACGGCGTACAAGGAGACCGTCGCCTTGTTCTCCAATGACCCGGAGCACGTAGCGAACTTTGCTGACGATGTCGCGCATCAGTTCTATCTGCTGGTGCGCGATCATGGTTTCACTGCCGAAGAGGCCGTGATCGCGATCGGTCACGGTGTCGCGACACCGGTGGCGAATCGTAGTCGTAGGCGAACATCGAAAAACGCACGCCAGCGCAAGCGCACTTCGAGGAAGAGGAACTAATCGTGTACCGCCGGACCAGCAGGCCGACGAAGCGAACGAGTCGTTCGCGGCGTAACGGCTTGTTCACGACTGGTCCGGTCGGCGAGCGTCTGGTCTTCGACATGCAGATGGACACGGCCCGCAGTCCAGGCATGAAGCGCTACTCGCGGGACCAGTACGTACGACATCTCTGGCAAGAGGCGACCTCGTACCTGAAGACCGCCGAAGGTCAACTGGATGCAGCCGAAAGAGACAGCACGCGACGGGATGCGCGTGGCGCCGAGCATGCGAGACTGTCGTGGCAACGAAACGTACTCAGCTGGGTTCTGGCCTCCGAGAGGATGGCCGGTGAGGCACATGCGTTGGCGCGGCTCACGAACGAGCGCGGCGAAGTGTATCGGGGCGGCGCGGCGCTCGATAGAGAATGGTGGACGACCTACAAGAAGCTCGCGAAGCGGTGGCCAGTGTTGCCGCAGGACTGAGGAGACGAAGACATGAGTTACCGAGCAGGAATGGGTGTGGCGCTTCCGATGTACCGTGGCGCCGCTGTGCGTCGCGGCGTGACCGCGCGCGGCGTGACGGCGAGGCGAGCGCCGGTGTGGGGCGCGGCTGGTCTCGGTGTGTCCGAGGCTGACGCGATGACGCGGCAGTGCCTTCAGTACGCGGATGCAGGCGCGTGCCTGTCGCGTCTTGCTGCGCGCGGCGTGCCGATCACCATCTCGGGTCCGGGGTATGCGCACATGGCGGGTCTCGGTCAGATCGGACGACCGCTCGGGGCGCCGGTGAGCGTGCGCACGGCTGGCCCGAATCTGAGCGTCAGCGGCCAGTGGGCACAGCGGGCAGTGAATGCCTACTACGCGCACAACGGCGCGATTACACGGATTCACGTCGGTGGCGCCGTGGGCCCATTGACGATGGCGGGTCTGCGCGCGGCAGCGCACATCCTGCCGCCGACGGCGGCGCCGGGCGACCTCGCGGTCTCGAACGACCCTGGTACCGCTCGGAACTCGTCGCGCGCGATCTTGTCGCACGCGCTCGTGAACGCGCTGTCGGCGCTGCCGATGGTCCCAGACCCGGGTCGACCGCCCCGTCCCACGCATCGCACGACGTCGACATCGCTCATGACCGCCTCTTCATCGTCGAGGACTTCGCCGTCGACGGGCAAGGTGCCCGGTGCATCCGATGCGCCGCCGACGGACACGACCGGCGTGGTCGGGACGGATGCGAGTGGGAACCCTGTCGTCGTCGACGAGGGCGGCAACATGCCGGGCTGGCTCGTGCCGGCGCTGATAGCCGGCAGTGTCGTGGTCGCAGGTGGTATCGGGTACTCCATGTGGAGCCGTGGCGGCGGTCGACGCGCGCCGACTGCGGTGACGGCGAATCGCGGCAAGCGTCGCAAGAGTACTGAGCGATGACCAAGCGAACCAGCAAGAAGCCGAAGCGCTCGCGGACGAGCAGAAGGCCGCGTGCACGCCGTAACCCGGCGTTCAGGATGGTGTCCGGCGCTCAACTGTCGCCTGCGACCCAGAAGCGCGCGCTGAACATGTACGTGCACCGCTTCACGGGGACGCACAAGCCATCTTGGGCCCGCGAGCCGATGCCGGGCGGCGGCACGTATCCAGTCCAGTTCCGCGATGACCAGGACTGGCTGCGGAACACCGAGTTTGCCGTCAAGAAGGACGGCAGCCTCGATATGCGAGCGCGGCATTCGGTGTCGCATCCGACGTGGCCGTTCGGCAAGAGCACCACGCCGAACAAGGGACGCCGCAAACGTCGCTCGCGTCGGAACACGACTGTGGACGGCGCGAAGGTGACGCTCCGAAAGGTCACCAAGAACCTCTACACGGTGCTCGTCGACGGCAAGCGCGCTGGTGCTGTGGACAAGCTCATGACCCCTGCGCGAACCAGCGGAGACACCTGGATGGCGCACGGCGACGTAGCCGGCGCGGTTACCGGCAAGACGGCGCGTGCCGCTGCGGTGGAACTCGCGCGCATTCTCGTTCGCGACTACGAATACTGATCATGACCAAGCGAACCAGCAAGAAGCCGAAGCGCACGAGTCGCCGCAACGGCCGCAGCTACGAGGTGAAGTGGTTCATCGTGGCGCGCGACGAGCACGGGCGCGTCTCGAAGGATTCATGGCTTCAGAAGTGGGGCGCGCCGTCCAAGGCGAAGCTCGCCAAGCTGGTGGCTGGCGCGTCGGGCGCTCGCGTCGTGGACGCTAGGGTTGTGCGTGCCGGCGAGGTCGACCGGGCCATGGCCGAGATGCGCCTCCATCGGAACGGCTACGGCCGCAGCTACGGTGGCGACCCGCGTTGGATCACCGCGCGTTTCGACAGCGTCGATGACGAGGGCAACAAGGTACGCCGGGGCGACGAGGTGCTCTACTGGCCGTCGACCAAGCGCGTGATGACGGGTGCGAAGGCGAAGGACGCGTGGCAGCGGTTCCTGTCCGAGAAGGGCGACGAGGAAGGGACGCCGTACGCGAGGAATCCGCGACGGCGCACGAGTCGGAACCCGAAGCGCAAGGTCCGCCGCATGCGTGCGAACCACGCCAAAGGCGACCGCGTCCAGCTGCATCCAGGAACCGACCGCTGGATGATGGGCGACCGCTTTGGCAACGTTACGAGCGTGCGCAAGAAGGATGGCGCGGTGCGCGTCAAGCTAGACCGCTCTGGCAAGTCGCTGTGGTTCCGGCCGCAGGACGTGATGCTGGTTTGGTGATGATCGTGAAGCGTACAAGCCGCAAGCCAAAGAGGACCAGTCGCCGCGCTCCCGCGCGTCGGACGAGTCGGCCGCGCCGCAACGGCTTCTTCGGTGACCTCTTCAAGCGCGAGAACTGGGGCTACGCCTTCTACGACAGAGCCGGCAAGCTCATGTTCAGCGGCGTGCCGAACCAACGAACGCGCCAGGAAGCCGAGTCGGTCGCGTACTTCGGCTGGGAGCACGTGCCGGGCGTACGCGTCGCGGTCGCCGCCGACATCGATCGCTGGAAGCCGCTACCGAAGGTCTGGACGCACGAGTGGAAGATGGCGGCCTACGAGGGCATCGATCGGATGAAGACCTGGGATCACCAGATGGCACTCGGCGAGGCCAGGACGGAACGGGTGCCGACGCAGCGTGCCGTGAGCAAGACGCTTCAGATGCCGGCGATGCAGCGTAACGCGAGCCGCGCGGCCGTCGACGGCACCCCCGAGGCCGCCGCGATTCTCTCGACCGGCCGGCGCGTCTTCGTAGTCCGAGGCCTCGCGACGCACGGTACGCAGCGCGCAATGCGTAAACAGGCGCTGCCGACGCTGGTCGTGCGGTCGCCCTCGGAAGCGGCGGCCGCGGCCTTCGCGCGCCGGGCCTACAACAAGTCGCTTCAGCGCGGCACCGAGGTCGACCTTCGGGTCGAGGCCGTCTAGGATTCGAGCGTCATGACGTACCGAGCACTTACTTCAGGAACGAGGCAGCGCCCTGGCGGCTACGTTCCTAGCCACACGTTCCTCCGTCCAGGCGGCGGCCGGTACATCGTGGCCGAGGAGCGCGCGGGCCGAGTGCCGCGCGGCTACGAAGAGAGCCTCGGCGCGGTCACCATTCCGGACTACACGCTCTGGACAGCCGCGGAGGTCTCTGCGTTCTACAATGTGCTCTTGAACGCGATTTCGCAGCTGAACACGGATATCACCAGAACTCTTCCGGCCAGCAATCCGCTGCGGAGCGAGTACGGCTCGTTCTCGGAGAGCTTCCTGTCGACGTGGCGGCAGTACCACGCTCCGTGGGTTGGCTCGACGTCGAGCAGCGCTGCGGTGCTGGCCGCACGAGAGGCTGCTGGTCGACACAATCGGTTCGAGGAGAGATTTCGTGCAACCGGTCACGAGCCGACGCCGCCTGGCATCGGGCCCGTCGGAGTCGAGTACCGGGAGCCGCGACCCTTCGGCCTGCCCATCTGGCAGTGGGCGTTGATCGGCGGCGGCGGGCTTCTGTTGACGACCGGAATCGTGTACTCGCTGAGCAAGGTTGCGGTTGCCTGGAGTCCGGCAGGAGTCGCGTCGGCGGCTACGCGTCGGAATCCACGGCGCCGCAAGCGTCGTCGCGGTCGTCGCCGCAAGTTGGAAGGCAGGCGGTCATGAGCTACCGGCAGCCGCAGGCGTTGGCCGGAACGACACCGAGTCCGATTCCGTCGGGCAACACGGCGACAGTGCAGTCGTTCACTGTCGGCTCCGGCGTGCCTGCGATGGGGCTGCTCGGACCCCACGTGACGGTGCCATGGCTCGACGCGAACCTGGTGGTCCGGAACGTCAACAGAGAGCAGGCAGCGCTCGGCGTGATCGACAACGTGCGCTCGGCGCTGACCGCAACGAGTAACGTGGTCGACGACATTCGGTGGGTCGCGGGCGGCTACGTCTATGCGCGATGGCGGCCGCTGTCGTCGCAGCCCGCGGTGCAGTACGCGACGATGGTACGTGACGCACTCCTTCAGAGTGCGCAGCGCATCAGTCCGCAGTCGCAGATCGTCATGACGCGCTTCCGCGTCAACATGCCGATGGGCACGAACCTCTACGTGTATCCTACTGGCACGGTGCCGCCGCCGCCGCCGATGCCGACGGGCGCGCCGCCCGTGACGTCGAGTTCGGGTCCGCCGCCACCAGAGAGCGAGGGCGCCGCAGCCGCGGCGATGACGACGGCGCTTGCGGTCACTGGGGTCGTCGGAGTCGTGGCGATCGTGGGCGGACTGGGGTTCTTTTTGTACCGGCGCCGTCAGGGCGAGATGCAGCAAAACCGGCGTAGCCGGAGGAGAAGGTAATGAGTTACCGAGCACCGATGAACGGTTTGGGCTGGGCGTACCGTGGCGTGACGGCCAGGGGCGTGACGGCGAGGGGCGTGACCGCGCGCGTTATCCCCGTGCATGCGCCGGTGTGGGGCGCGGCTGGCCTTGGTCGGACTCCCGCACGCGACCTCTTTGCCGGCATGATGGGTCTCGGTCAGACCAAGCCCGGCGCGCCTGACCACACGGCGCAGGACGTCAGCACGGGGCTGACGACGGCAGGCACGATCGCGGCGAGCATCATCACGGCCACGCAGGGCGGGCAGACGGCGACGCCGCCGGCCGGGCCCGTCGCGCCCTACGTCGAGCCGAGCGCTACCGAGTGGTACTGGCCGGTGCTTGGCGCGGTTGGCGTTCTAGGCGTCATCGGCGTGGCGTTCATGGTGACCAAGAAGCCGAAGGCGAAGGCCGCGACCGCGAATCGTAGCAAGAGGCGGTCGCGCAAGAACGGCTGGCGTCGGCGCTCGTCGCGGGGCCTCAAGGGCAAGAGGCGCTCGCGCGCGAAGAGGGCGTACCCGAACGCCAGCATCGCCGAGATGCCGATGCGCGACGGCAAGCGCACGTCTCGCCGGAACCCGCCCTCACGCGTCGCAGAAAAGCACGCCGCGTTCAAAGCCCTCGTGCGGGCGATGGAGGCGGGCGATCCGGTGTCGATCCGTACCGCGCTCGCCGCCTACGAAGCGACCGGAGACCACTCCCATGGACGCGGCCCGATCGCGCCCGGTGGCCCGTGCGGCCACGGCGACGATTGTATCGTGCGACAGGCGCGCGCCATGCTCGCATCCGTGGCGTCGAACGGTCGACGACGGTCGCGTCCGAACCAGACCTTCTACTACAATCCGCGTCTCTCGAAGAAGCGCCGCACGAAGCTGCCAGCATCGAAGTTCGTGTTCCCCAAGGACCGCGCGTGGCCGATCGAGAGCGCGCAGGGCGCGCGCGACGCCATCAAGTACATCCGAATGGGACGCGTGCGCAACGCGGGCGACTACATGGCGATCCGCAGTTTCATCATGAAGCACTACCCTGCCGTGTGGCGGAAGGATGGCCTGGGTACCGACTGGCTCACGCGCAGACGGCGAAGCACAAGGGCATCCGGCATCGGAAGGCGGCGCGGCTCGTGGCGAACTGAGGAGAAGGTCATGGCGAAGAAGAGGACCAGCAGGAAGCCGAAGCGCGGTAGTCGTAAGCCGGTGCGTCGCAACCCGGCCGAGATAAAGCCAGACTGGCGTCTGGTGAAGCTCGACGAGCGCCAGCATTGGCGCGACGACATCAAGGCCATGACGACCGAGATCTTCGGCGTGTACGCGTACGACAAGAACAAGCATGTTCACGTCGCAGAGATCACGCCCAGCTACGAACTGACCTTCATCGATTTCGACTATGGCGAGACGCCGAAGGTGGCGGACGACGACGACCTTCGCGAGCAGCTGAACGAGATGATCCTGGAGGGCAAGGCGGAGCAGGAGTCGGGCACGTACATGCACGTGAGGGATCTCGACGCTCTACTCAAGAAGCATCCGAAGCGTGGCCGAAGCATCCCGAAGCTCGACGAGCCCGATCCGGACGCCACCGACCGAGAGCAAGAGCAGGCCGTGCTCGACGAGATCATGGAGCGCTGGAACGGCGGCGGGCTCTACTTCTGAGGTCAGACGATGACCAAGCGAACCAGCGGAAAGCCAAAGCGCAGGACGTCGCGACGACGCGTGCTCACGCGTAATGACCTCTACGGCGACTGGGATCGCGTGAACTTCGAGCAGCGGCAGGCAGAGAAGGCCGGCGACGACGCGGCCATCGCGAAAGCGAAGACCGAAGTGCGCCGCGTGTACCAGCTGATGCAGGAAGCGCGGATCCGGAAGAACACGGCCAAGCCCGACAAGATCACGATCGAGCATGGCAAGTACGCTTGGTACGTGCAGTTGCATCATGGCGCGCAGTCGGACACGTGGCGACGCGGGCCATACAAGCGAGAGCGCGCCTTCGTCTCGCGCGAGGCAGCGTTCGAGCACGCGAAGAAGGCGTTTCGCGGCGTGCCGATCGACATGGGGCTGGCAGCGAATCCTGCGCTAGCCATTGGCCAGTCTCTCGTGCTTCCGGCTGGCCATCGGATCGGCATGGGGCGCCTGCGTGCTGACACGGCCGCGACGATCTCTCGCGTCGATGCGGACGACAGCGGACGTCCGATTTACGGCGTGCGTTTCACGACGAAAGGTCGAGATCGGACTACTTGGTTGCCGGAGGCGGAGGCAGTTGCGTATGCGGCGAAGGTCGCGCGCAATCGTCGGAGAAAGAGTCGTCGAAACGCCGTCACTGACGTCGGCAACATCATCGCGCAGCAGCTTGGCGGCGTCGGCCGGCTTCGGGTGATGCTCAACGCGAAGAACATCTACACGATCGAGAACGGCTTGCAGTTCGGATTCGCCGGCCGTCGTGAGACCGGCAACAAGCTCGTCATCAAGCTGGAGCCATCGGACACGTACCGTGTCGAGTTCTGGTGGGTGCGTGGCGCGAATGCCATGCTGGTCAAGGCGTTCGACGACATCTACAGCGACCAGCTGATCGACGTCTTCGAGAAGCAGACCGGGTTGTACCTGACGATGCACCCACGGCGGAACAGTCGGCGCAAGAAGAAGCGGACGAGTCGGAGGCGCCGATGAAGCGTAGAGCGAGGACAGGCAGGCGACTGCGCCGAAACCCGAAGTACGAGTTCACGCGCGTCGAGATCGACGCGGCCTTCGGGCGACTAGAGCGCGCGCTCGGCGAGCACTCAGTGCCGACCGAGAAGGGCGGGCGCCGGTACGCAAAAGCCGACGAGTTCCAGCTGATGCACCAGAACGAGGACGGCTCGCTGGCGTTCAAGCACAACGATACGCGGAACTACCTCTTTGTGCTCGCAGGCGGCAAGCATGGGAGGCTCTGGTGGCCGGTGGGCGGCGCTTTCTCTGGAGGTACGTTCGACGTGTTCGAGCGGCCGGCGAAGAATGCGGTTGTCCAGACGGTGCGCGCGGCGGATGCTTGGGACGCGATCGCCAAGGTCATGCGGCGACTGGACAGCGCCGGCCGGGACCAGTGGCACAAGGCCGTGCTCGGCTACGAGGACGACTTCGATGCCGTGAAGGACCGCGCGCTGCGGCTGTTCGGCATCAAGGTCGTGCGTGTCAGGCCGCGAGCGAACAAAGCTGTCGGTCTTGTACGGCCGCAGCGACTCGCCGCGCTGGCCGAAGCCGTACGAGTAGAGACCCGGCGGCTTGCCCTTGAGCTTGCCGGCCAAGCCCGGCGGCAGAAATCCCAGCTGCTCGGCCGGATGCTCGGCACGCACGGAGGCGATCGCGTCGTAGACTGCGAATTCCTTGGACGCGCCCATGCGACCGCGCGGGTTCGAGACTGCCTTGGCCGCCCGCACTTCGCCACGGAACACACCCTCAGCATCCCGCACCGAGCGCGTTTCCGCGAGACCGTCATCCTGCAAGACGTTGATGATGTGCCACAACTCCTTCTCTGGTGCCCAGGAGTAGCGACGTTGCACGGCCCGCACGACAGCATTCGTGCGCTTCCACTTCGACGTAAGCGCGCCAACGACCTCGGCACGCATCCATTCGTGCTGGACAGCACTCAAGATAGGCGTCACGTTGCGGCGCGGGTTCCGCGACGTACGACGTGGCCTGCGGCTGGTGCGGCGACGAGACATGGCTAGCGCCGAGACGCTCTCCTGCTGGTGCGCTTTGAGCGGCGCGATGATGAGCACGCGGATCGCAGCGTCCAAGAGCCACGAATTCCACTGGCTCGTCGACAGCAGGTCGCGCTATCCTGTCGTCGTGCGCGCCTTCGACCAGAGCGGGAAGACGCTGTTCCGGATCGAGGAGTACGCGAAGCAGGCGGTGCCGGTGTACGTGAGCGCGAGGCGAGAACGCCGGACGGCAGCTTAGGAGGCATCGTGGCTCTCTATTCGGTGTGGAACTGGGACAAGAACGCGTACGCTGTTTACCAAGACAGCACGCCTGTCTCGGTCGGCGACGATCCGAAGCCGCCTCGGCCGGCGAAGGTCGGGCCCATCGGCGCTGACCCGGACACACAGGTCAAGACGCTTCCGGGCGGGACGCGCTTCGTCGGGTACGATCATATGGCGCGCGGCGAGATCCGCCGTGCCGGCGGGCTGCCTCTCGGGCTCGACGAGCCGGGCGATAGCAGCGTCGTGAAGTACGCGATCGGCGCGGCCGTCGGAGCCGGGCTGATGTGGTGGTGGCTAAAGGAGTACGGCTGATGCACTCATTGAGCGGAGGGGGCGGCTCCGCCCCGATGGCCTATCCATCAACGGCGCCAACGTCCTTCTCAGAGAGCATGTCTCGCGCGGGCGTCTCACAGACGGACATGGCATTCATGGTCTATCGCCTCGGCATGCTCTCAGCGCTGCCGCTCGGCTACCACGGCTACAAGAGGCACAATGACTCGCTTGGCTGGGGGATTCTCTGGTGGATGGGGGGGGCCTGTGGCCAGTGACCTTGTCGCTGGCGTTGATCCAGGGATTCGCGCGGCCGCTGCCGAAGGCGAATCGGCGCCGGAAGCGTACGAGTAGAAGGCGTCGATGAGTTACACGTCCGCAGCCCTGCGCTCGAACGTCTCCGACGACAAGATGGAGAAGCGCGATGACCCGCGCCTCGTCGAGCGGAAAGCTGCGCTCGAAGCGGGCGGCTACAAGGTCGGGCTGTTTTGGATCCCGGCGATGAAGCTACAGGCGCTCTCGCACGCGATCGAGAAGCTCCAGAAGCGGACACGGCGCCTCGGGCTGAAGCCGCTCGTGTTCGAGAAGGGCGAGCCGTACTACACGAACGTGCCGTCGACGACGCTCAAGGCGATCGAAGGCGCGTACGGCGGCACCGCGTACACGGAGCAGAAGCGCACGATCAAGAGCGAGGTGACACCCGTGCTCGTTGCGGGCGAGGAGCCGCGCCTCAAGGGTTGGCGGCTCATCGCGTGTCTCGACTACGACGAGGAGCAGGCGCACGGCGGGCCCTGGCTGCGCGTCGTGCCCGACGAGGTGTTGCCGGCAGAGTTCCGCACAGTCGAGCCGACGCGGTGTGATCACTGCTTGACCAAGAGGGATCGAGCTACTGTCTTCGTGCTCGCGCATGAGGATGGTAAGTACGCGGCGGTGGGCAGGACGTGTCTGACGGACTTCCTGGGCGGTCATGGTGACCCGAAGAAAATCGCGGATGTTGCTGAAACGCTGTTCGCGATCTTCGACCTCGCGCGCGGCATGGAGGACTGGGAGGGCCTGGGCGGCGGAGCGAGCCGCCTCACGATGGCTGTCGATATCGAGGAGTACCTCGCAGTCGTCATCCACGTGATCTCGAAGTACGGCTGGGTGTCGCGATCGGTGGCGTACGAGAGCGGAGGCGGCAAGCGCTCGACGGCCGACGAGGCCTGGGACATCTGCATGCCCAGCCGCCGGGGACAACTCGGGTTCGAGGTCGCGAAGAAGCAGCAGCCAGATCCGCAGGAGCACGAGGCCGCCAAGCGTACGATCGAGTGGGCGACGAAGGAGTTCGTCGACGCGGACGTCACGACGCTGACCGACTACGGCTACAACGTGCGGCAGGCACTGCTGTCAGGCGTCGTGACCGGTCGGAGCGCAGGCGTGGTCGCGTCCCTGGCTTCCGGATATCAGCGCGCGATGGCGCGCGAAGCCGAGAAGGTACGAGGAGACGTAGTCGACGGGCACTTCGGAACCGTCGACGAGCGCATCGTGCTGGAACTCGACATGCTCGGCGTGCGGCCGATCGAGGGTAACTACGGCACGACGTACCTCTGCTCCTTCCGTGGCACCGGCGATGCTGCCAAGTACGCCTTCAAGTGGTTCGGTTCCAGCTGGCCGTTCGAGGACTTCCGGCCGTCTGAAGCCGCTGGGAAGCACGTACGGGTAAAGGCCACGATCAAGAAGCACGGCGAGTTCCGGGGCCAGAAGGAAACCGAACTGAGCCGTGTGACTCCTGTTGGCCCGGAAGAGCCGAAGAAGAAGCGAGTGAGCCGGCTGAAGCGGCCTGGCGGCAGTGCGCCGCCGGAAGGATCGACCATGGAAAACAACCCGCTGTCACATCTGCGGACCGCGATGCGCGTGAACACCGAGGGCGCCGACGCGAGTCCCGAGCAGGTCGAGGAGATCGCGCGCGTGGTCGCGCGCGACGAGTCCGACGGCGATCGGTTCCAGATCAACGCGCAGATCCAAGAGAAGCGCCGCTCTCGGCCGCCGAAGCGCGTGAGCCGGCCGGTGGATGCGAAGCGCACGAGCCGTCCGAACGGGACGCTGGTCACCAAGCGCACGAGCCGACCGGCGGCAAACGGCAAGCGCACGAGCGGGCATCCGGGTGCCAAGCGCATCAGCAAGCCGCTGTGGCGGAATCGCACCGGAGAGACAGAGGAGCGCAGGCTTGGGCCGGGCGTGATGGGGCGCGTCGCAGGCCGAGAGGTCGATCCGGACAGGTTCAGCGGCGCTCGCGGTCATGACATCGACGCCGCGATGGACAAGTACGAGACGTTCCACTCGAAGAAGCCGCTTGAGGTCGTCGACGTCGGGCACGAGCCGCCTGCGCGTCTCGTCTGCATCGGCGATGCGCTGTCGGTGAGCTACAGAACCGACAAGTGGTACGCCGACGGCAAGGACATCGACTACAAGCACCTGCACGGCAAGAGCGAGGATCAGCCGTACGAGGTTGGCAAGGGCGTGTTGTTCTACGAGAACGCGCAGCTGGCTGACCCGAATGACGTGCGTAAGAACGGTACGACGCGGCCTCCGCGTGCGTACCCGAAGGCATGGACACGACTCGGCAAGTATCTCGGAGGCGAGCTTCGCCGGAACGATGGCGAGTTCGAGGAGATCGACTCACGGAAGTCGGCGCGCGACTGCTGGCTGCTCTGTGCGCCGGACGGGAAGATGCTCGCGATCTATTCGCCGCAGCCGCAGGAGGACGGAAGCGAGGGCTTCCTAGCCATCATGTGCGGTGGCGGGCTAAGGGTCCTGAAGGACGGGATTGATGGGTAATGCCTGAAGCGGCCGATGCGATCGTGCAGCAGTGGGGCGCATTCGGCGCCGTGTTCCTGCTCGTGCTCGTTCCGCTCGCTCGCTACGCCTGGCTTCAGACGCAGAAGTTGAACGAGGTACAGGCGCTCCGCGTGCAGGACGCGAAGGAAGTGCGCGACACGCTGCTGACGGCGACGCACGACTTCTCGGAAGCCCTGCAAGAGCAGGTGCGCCTCGCGACCGAGACCGAAGGCGCGTCGGAGCATCTGGTCGAGACGATGGAGCGCATGGACAGTCGTTTGCACGAGATCGAGAAGCTGCTTCGTGGATACGAGGCGCCGCAGCCGCGGCGAGGGAGGTAGAGTCATGTCCGAGGCACGTCAGTCGAAGATCCCCGAGCCGAAGGAAGTCGCCGAGATGCGCGAGGCCATGGTCGCGTTTCGGAAGGCGGCGCGCGGCGTGAAGGACTCGCAGCGCGGCCTGCCGCGTGTCAGCGGTCGGCACGTGCAGCCGAAGTTGCCGCCGGAGGAGCCGAAGGGGGTGGATCCGGACGACGAGATCACGAAAAAAGTGCTCGTTCCGGCCTGAAGCGACTTCGACTTCGGTTCGTGGTACTGTCTTCGACATGAAGAGGACCAGCCGAAACACTCCGTCGAAGCGTACGAGCCGCCGGCTTCTGAAGTCCTACGACATCGTCCTGGTCTACGATGCGAGCGATCGGTGGTGGTCGGCGGAAGTTCCTGCTCTTCCGGGCGCGTATGGGCAGGGCCGGACGCCGGCTGCCGCGCGCAAAAACGTGATCTCGGCCGTGAACGACATCCTCGCGTTGCAGGCGGAACGTGGCCGTCCGCAGCACGCGGTGCACCGTGTTCGGATTGAGCGTGTTGGTGCGGCGTGAAACGCGTAGAGGTCATCAGACGCATCGTCGCATGCGGAGCCGTGCTCGTTCGCGAAGGAGCAGAGCACACGCTGTACGAAAACCCACGTACGAAGGCCCCGCTGTCGGTACCTCGGCACCGTGAGGTCTCGAAGCACGTGTCGAAGCAGCTGATCCGCGACGCGTGTTCCGATCTGAAATAGGTTGCTAGCCCTTGATGGCCAACGTGCGCGTAAGAACGGACAGCGCTTTTGAGAGCGCGGTGGACTGTTCGAGCCGGACGGAATCGAAGTGCTTCGATCAGGGTCGGCGGATCGATCGGATAGTGCTCGTCCTCGTAGGCTTCGACGAGCGCGGCGAGCGCGCTTTCCTTGGGCTGCCTTCTGGCGCGTCCCACAGGCGCTCGATCTGCGCGAGCACTGCGTCGAGATCAGCGTCGGACCGGACCGGACGGCATGCCGTATTCGCATCAATGTGCCTGAAAAACAGGTCGATCCAAAAATCGACATGGGACGCGAAAAAAGTTGTTGACCTGCACCGAGAGCCCCTGTAGTTTGACCATCGAAGACCGGGGCGCCGCCGCTCCTCCCTGCTACGGGTCTGGCAGGGAGAAGTGCGTGCAGAGTGGCCTTGATCTACCGGAGAAGCAGCGAAGGCGCGGCGAGGTCGTACGACCGAACGCCGGGCATGGCGCCCAATCCGGGCGGCGTAACGCATCTCGCCGTGGTGAATCCAGGCCGACCGAAGCATCCGCACGGCTCTCCGCTCGTCGGATCCAAGAACCCTAGTCGCAGGAGAGTTTCGATGGCGTACAACTACCCGGGACTGCGCGCTGCGATGCGTGCCAACGCTGGCCGCAAGCGGAAGAGGAGTGGCTCCCGCAAGCGTCGTTCGCACGCGCCTGGCACGGCGTCGGTCCGCCGTAACCGTGGCGGACTGATGAGCGTCGTCGCCCATGGCGCCGGTCGCAAGCGTCGCCGTTCGCGCAAGGCTTCGCGCCGCAACCCGCTGATGCAGGCCGCGGCGAACAGGCGTACGCGCCGTCGGGCATCGAGGAAGGACACGAGCCGCCGAGGCAGCCGTCGCGCGTCGCGCCGGAGCGCGCGCCGTCGGAGTCGTCGAAACGCCGGTCGCAGGCGCTCGCGGCGAGACACGAGCCGTCGTGGTGGCCGCCGCCGCGCATCACGTCGCAACGGTCGTCGTCGTTCGCGGCGAAATGCCGCCAGCAAGAAGAAGGCATCGAAGAAGCGCCGGTCGAAGGGCGGCTCGAAGAAGCGCTCGTCGAAGAAGCGCGCGAGCAAGTCGCACGTCTCTGGTACGCCGACGTTCCGCTCGTCGCATCACATGTACGGCTCGCCGCTGTTCCACGAGTTGGCGGCGAACCGCCATCGCCGTCGATCACGCCGTAACACGTCACGTCGTGCGCACTCGCGTCGACCGCGCCGGAACAGTCGTCGTCGTGCGTCGCGCGGGCTCTTTGGCAATCGCCGCCGCTCGCGTCGGAACAGCCGTCGCGGCAGCCGCCGTCGCCGGTCGCGTCGCGTCCACCCGAACTTTCTGACCGGCGCCCGCCAGACGGTGCTCTACCGTCCGGGCAGCAGCCGCAAGTCGACCGTCTCGGTCGGCGGCCGTCGCGTGAAGGGTTACACGCGCAAGTTCACGTTCGGTGGCGTCGCACGTCGGGCGCACTCGAAGCGTGGATCGTGGGGTCCCGAGCTTGCTCGGATGATCCAGGCGAAGGCTCGTTCGCGCAAGCCGCGTAGGGCGGCACGCAAGTCGAAGAAGGCACGCGGCTCGAAGAAGGCCGTAACGAAGAACGCAAGGAGGCACTCGATGGGCCGCAAGAGGAAGAGCAAGAAGAGCCGCCGGCATTCGCGCCGGAACCCGATCTACGTTCCGCAGACCACGGGCATGTCGAAGAACCGTCGCCGCCACCGGCTTCGTCGGAACTTCTTCAAGCTCTACGGCAAGGACGTGATCACGGACATCGCGATGCCGGCTGGCTACGCAACCGCGGGCTTCCTGGCAGCGAATGCGCTGTCGAACCTGGCTGCGAACAGCGATCAGGTCCGCGGCGTGCTCGATGCGGGCCGTCCGGCAGATGCGGCGCTCGCCACGAAGAGCATCGTGAACGCGGCGGTCATCGCTGGCGCTCTCGGCCTCTCGGCCTGGGCGCATCGCGCAGGCAAGATGTCGATGATCACGGAGAACGCGACACCGGTGCTGACCGGCATGGGCCTCGCGCTCATCGCGCGTCTACTCCGCGGCACTGGCATGGCGTCGTACCTCGGCGAGTACGTTGAGCAGCCGATGGGCGCGTTCGGCGAGTACGTCGAGCAGCCGATGCAGGGCCTGGGCGCGTACGTCGACGACCCGAGCCACGGCATGGGTCGCGAGACGTACTACGCCGCGGCCGGACTCGGTCGCGAGACGTACTACGCGGCGGCCGGCTACCACGAGGGCATCGATCCCGCGAATCAGGAGGGCGTCGACGGCCTCATGGACGTGATGGAGGCCACGGGGAACACGGTGATGGAGGCAGCGGCGGGCGTCGGTCAGACGTACTACGCGGCGGCCGGCCTCGGCGGCGTCGGCGAGTACATCGAGGAGACGGACATCGACGGCTGGTACGGCAAGCACCCGGACTTCGTTCGTCCGGGCAGCATGACGGAGGGCGGTCGCATGGAGCCCCCGTTCGCGTCGATCCAGACGCCGGTCGAGGGCGCCAAGCTCATCACGGGCGAGATGCCGTACGAGCGAAAGATCCCGTCGTCGCTCGTGACCCCCGAAGGTCGCGGCTACGCCGGAGGCCTCTTCGCGCGGAACCTCTTCGCCGGCATGTTCTGAGCGCTACCTGAGCACAGGAAAGCCACTTCATGAGCAAGCGCCGAAACAAGAGGCTGCGCCGAAACGCAGAGGGTGACCCGACGACGGGCATCGTCCATCGTCTCGTCGTGCCGTCTCTCGTCGGCGCGGGCGGCATGTTGCTCGCTTCGTGGCTGAGCGACAACGTGGTTGGTCGCCTGCTCGTAGGGCAGGATCCGAAGATGCTCATGGCGATCACTGGCGCTGGCGGTGGGGCCTTGGCGCTCGTGATGGGCGGTGGGATCGGGATGTCGGACGAGGTCAGTCAGGCTCTCGCGACTGGCATGGGGATCTCGGCGATCATGCCGTACCTGCCGCGGGCGATGGCGATGGTGCAAGCGACGCCGGCTCAGGCCGCTGCGATGCCGGCGTCGTCGAACGTGTCTGGGTTTGGAGACCCGATGGTGGATGTCGCCCACTATGGCGCGCCATACCAGGGGATGCTCGGACTCGGTGGTCCGATGCAGCCTCCGGCGGTCTCGACCGTCATCCCGATGGACCTCGCACTGCCAGCGACGTTCCAAAAGCAGATCAGACGGGTACGTGAACCGTTCGCGGCCGCGGACGGCCGTGGCTATGCGGGCGGTCTCTACGCACGCAACCTATTCGCTGGAAGCTGAATGGTGTAGCAACGCAAAGACTTCTCCGTGTTCCGGTAGCCGACGGGTAAAAGCCTCCTACCGCTGGGAGGTTTCGGAACACGGAGACGGCCTAAATCCCGATCAAGGGATAAGGGCCGTCTGAATCAGCGGGTAGTGCGATGAGTGGATCGCACGAAATCTCGGTGGAAGAAACCCTAGGGTGGCACCGAGAGTCAACAAAGAGAGATAGAGAAATGCCCAAGATCGTAGGTACCCGTGAGCGCGTTCATCAGCCGTCGAAGTAGGGCGGCCCGCTGAGGTAACTCAGCGGTGAACAACTGGGTGAATCAAACCGTTTCGTGGTAGAAGGAGAAGATGAACGAGACCGACGTCGCCTGGCTGGCCGGGATTGTGGATGGAGAGGGATGCTTCGCAGTGAAGCGCCCGATCGTCCGCAAGAGCGGGAAGGCCAAGGGAAAGAAGACGAGCTACCAGCTGTGGCTAGTCATCTGCAACACCTCGAAAGCGATGGTCGATCGAGTGAGTCGGATCCTGACGGACGTTGGTGTGCATCACCAGCCAATCCGTCGCGTGTGGAAGGGCAAGAAGGCGACCCGCTGGCAGTATTGGTTGCACGTCGCACGCAAAGACGACGTGCTCAAGATCACTAGGATCTTGCTGCCGCACCTCACAGCCAAGAAGACAGAGGCAGAGGTCGTTGACTGGTTCCTGACACGCGCCTGCTTGGTGCGCATGTATCGACAGACGAAGCTAGACGCTGTTGTCCTAGATACCATGGCGGTCATCAAGCGAAACGGCGGGGAAGCCCCTGTGGAGGTAGAAGCGATTCTCCGCGAGGTAATCCCGAGCCAAGCTATCGGTGGACATCGAATGGCTGATGTGCCGGTAGAAGGTGTAGAGACTAGGTCGGTGAGTTCCAACGATAATCCGACCCAAGAGCGCCCGGCGACCGTCAACTGACGGTTGGTGATATAGTCCGACACTCCGGAGAAATCCGGAGAGCCAGAGTAAACTTCTGGCGTAACTGAAGTCTACGATTCGCTCATCCGAGTCGACGGTGACGTGGACCTCCGCAACACCAACCAGGGCGTGTTCGGGGCAGTCCCGAACCGCGCGCAGCTGTTCGTTCGTCAGGGCGCCGACATCTCGGTGTCGAACCTGACGACGGGTGGCTTCTTCCCGTCCGACCAGACGTACATCACCCTCGCGGTGCGCGTCTGGACGTACTTCCGGTTCAACCCGGAAGCACCGGTCGTGATCGCACAGCCGACTCCGGGAGCCCAGCCGATCGGCTCGGTCGACGGTGTGTTCCCCGACCGTATCATGCGCGTGCACAAGCTCTACCACCAGAGCCAGAACCAGTTCTTCTGGCAGATGGTGGCGGGCGACAAGCCGCAGCTGACCACGTTCACGGCGTACACCCCGATGGCGGGTGGTCTCGATGGCTTCTTCTCGGACAGCCGTCTCCCGCGCGCGAACAACGGCGTTCCGACGTCGTCCGCGCTGATGCGTCTGGCGAGGCCGATTCTCATCCCGCCGCGTCAGGGCTTCCAGGTCATCGCGATCGCTTCGCCGATCGGGCAGACGCCCGGCGCGAGCGTCATCGAGCAGCTGAACGGCCTCGTGCCGAACAACAGCCCGAACGCGATCATCACCGGCTCCGGTCTCACGACCGGCATCGCGACGGGCACGGGCCTCTCGGTTCCCGGCGAGGACGACATCGAGAAGGACATCAAGTACGTGCTCGATGGCATTCATTCAAGGGACGTTTTGTAGCCTGATTTCGCGTACTTAGCGCGCAGGACAGAAGGTGCTACCTCTCAACGAGAGGTGAGCCGATGTCAAGCGAGCGGTGCGTGAACGGGTATAAAGCGGAACTCTTGGGCGCCGTCTTCGGTGACGGCTACATCCAGCAGCGCGGCAAGCAAAGCTGGAAGGTGGCCGTCACCGTAGGCGATAAGTACCCAGCATGGCTGATGCGCGTGAAAGAACTGTTCACGCTCGTCTACGGTGGGTACCACGTGTACCAGAAGCACATGAAGGCGCTTACCGAGGAGTTCGGTGACTTCTTCGAGATCTACTGGACGACGCATGACGTGATTGGCGACTTCGGCGTCGCTCACAAGTACATCGGTGCTGGTGCCGATAAGCTGATGGTACCGCCGCCACGGTGGGTGGATGACGACGAAGAGTGCACAAGGCTCTTCCTGAAGTCGCTGGTCGAAACGGACGGCTGGTTTCTTAGAAAGACAGAGAAGCGGTCCGCGAGCAATGGCGCGCAGTTCGGCTTCGCTCAGAAGCCAGGCGTTTTGATCGGGTGGGTGCGCCGCGCTCTGAGGGCGAGAGGGTGGAGCGCGCGTATCTCGGCGCCGCCGTCTCAGAAAGAGATGAACTACGTCATCGTCGATCGTCAGGCCCACGTCGCGGCGATTGGGGAATGGCTTCGGTCGCTCAAGTGGAAGGCGCTTCTCGACTCTGGCTTTCAACCTAAGACTGGTCGCCGGGCAGCTGGAGGAGAGTCGTCATTCTGGTCGGGTGTCAACTCGGGACTGACGGACGAGATCCAAGAAGAGTGGCGAAGGCTCAGGACAGATGGTGCGTCGATCGTGGCGATCGGAAGGCATTACGGGCGTGCTAACTCGGTAGTGCATGCGGTCGTCAAAGACATCGTTCCGACATCGAACAGATCGACAGAAGAGCTTGGTCTGGTTACGAAACCGCGCTTCCCCATGGAGAAACGAGTTCCGCGTTCCGAAGTAGACGAGTGGCGATCGCTGGCAGGGTCAGGCGTACCGTGTCGGGAGATCGCGAAGAGGTTCGGCAGGTCGCTCTCGATGGTGAACGAGGCAACCTGCGACGTGGAGAGGCCAGAGAAGGTTCGGGCCGTTCCAAAATAAGTCGCCGACGTCCGAGTCGGCGCACCACAACCAGCCCAACGGCCACAGGGAGAAATCCAACGGCCAAAGGACGGTAGCAAGTGCCGATTCACGACCCGGAAACAGCGGCGGTTCTCCGCCAGATGGAAGAGCAACACCGGAAGCTCTTTGCACGCACGAAGGTTCTCAACGAACGCTACGGCAAGCTGGCGACCGACTACGAGTCCCAGCAGCTTGAGCTTCGGCGGATGCAGGAAGCGCTCTCGAAGTCGCAGAAGCGCATCCGGTACATCGAGGACATTCCCGGCAAGCGCGTCCCGTACTTCCTGAACTTTTCCATCGACATTCCGGGCCCGACTGAGCCCGGCTTGACTGTCGCCGGCACGCAGTTGCTCGACAACAAGCAGGTGTCGATGGACGGACCGTTCGTCTGCACGAGCTACATGAGCGCGTTTCTGATGCGGACGTACTCGCAGGGACCGTACGACGGTCGGCCGAGTGACCCGCCGGCAGGCACCGAGGTCATCACGCCGCTCACCGGTCGGTTCCGCCCGGTCGCATCGACCGCAGATCCGTTCTCCGGGGCGTACATCGGTGCGCGCGTTGGTCCCATCACGGTTGCTGGCGCGCAAGCGGTCCAGACGTTCCGGCCTGGCGAGATCGACTACTTGTTCGAGATCCAGGACAACGCCTCGAACCGCAACCGGCAGAATCAGATCCCAATCCCGTCTCGTTACATCTTCAGCGAGTTCGATCGGCCGTTCTATCTGCCTGTCGGCGACTTCTTCGAGCGCGGCTCCACCGTGACCTGGAAGATGACGCTGATGCACGAGATCGGCATCGCCGAGGTCAACTGGGCTACGCTTCCGGGAGGCGGCTTCTTGCCTGGATTCGGCTTTGCCGAGGGCGAGCTAGTTCCAGCGCCAGATCCGTCGGCGGCCAACAACGTCGGCCGGCTCGCCGTCAACCTCGGCGGCACCGTGTACTTCACGATGTGCGGCTACAAGATCCTCCAGGCCGAGAGCCCGGCGGTCTGATCGGACGGCCATGGTAGGTCGTCCCGGCAGGCTGCATAGCCAGGCGCCGTCGCCGCTACCTCAAGAAGAGGTCGCGCCGACGGTGGAGAACGTCCGCGTTCTCGACGCCTACTTTCAGTTCTTGCCGTCGCAGCAGCTGACGTTTTTCCAGCGTCCGTTCTTCGCGCAGTATCCGATTCCGGTGGCCCTCGGCGGCACGCCGCCGTACCCGCGGCCGATCAACCTCCTTCGGCTGGTCGCGCCGAAGGAAGCCTGCATCGTCCTCCAGAACTCCGTCTTCAAGGTCTATGAACACTCTGGCATCGATCCACAGGACATCGTCGAGGTCGATCCGACGCGCCTAGTCACCGTCTTCGGCTTTCAGCTGAAGGTCGGCGGAAGGGGCACGCTCGACTATCAGACGAACCTGACCGTCAAGGGCGCTGTGATCTTGACACCGCAGGGCTTCCCGGCGTCGCCGCCGACTCCTGGCGGCGGCAGCTTCTATCCGTTCGGCGGCGACTCACAGGTCGGCCTGCGGAACTTCGCGAGCTACGTGCGACCCGGCCAGACGATCGAAGCGAACGCCATTGCGCTGCGCGCGCCACCGTTCGAGACCAAGCTACTTTCGGTCGAGATCAACGGCTTCGTGGTGCCAGAGTTCCAGCTAGACCGTATCCTCAACAGACTTAGCGGAGGAGGTACCTGAACGACGATTGAAGGTGGGGTCTGGATCTGACGACGATTTCCAGCCCAGAGGAACTCCGTGCGTCGAGGCGCCCAGCCGTAGCAGGGTCCAGACCTCACCTTCAGTCGTCGATCAGCCCGGTACACATGACCGCCAAGAAGGGCATGCTCTGGAAGAGTCCGTGGGGCCGGCGAAAGGGCGTAAGCCCGCAGTCGCCGGTCAACATGTGGTTCTTCAACCTCGGCGCAGACACGTTCGCTGACTTCTGGAACTACGAGGCCCCGCTTGTTGCGCCGTCGTTCTCGCAGGGACCAATGCCGCTGTGGTTCGGCTTCGCCTGTGTGACGACGACCGCGACGGCGTTCGGAGCCGCGTTTGCTGTTACCGCAGGCACCGGGTTGCCGGACGGTCTGTTCGCAAGTGTGGCCGCATTCTTGACGGAGACAGTTTCGCCAGGCGACACGGAAAATCAGCAGCTGATCGTGCTGACGTGCAACGACGCAGAGTCGCCATTCATGCTTCCTGGGACTGGGCTGCCAGCGTCGACTGGCGTGCTCAACTACGACTGGGACACTGTGACGGTCGGGTTGGTCACGGTCGTCTCGGAAGGTGCTGGCGCCCGCGTAACGTTCTACGTGGACAACGTACAGGCGTTCTCTGTTGCAACGGTGGCGCCTTATGCGGTGCCAGCGTCGGTTCTCAAGATCTTCGGCACGCTCGATCCGATCTTCCCGTCGGTCAACGGCGTGGCCGGCGGTGCGTTCGCGTTGACTGCGGCCGAGATCGATCAGTGGTTCAAGGACACACGCAACAACGCGGAAGTCGCGGCCATCGCTGGTAAGACGTCGGACCGCTGGACTGCAACTAGCGCTGCGCCGCTTGCGCCTGGCATCTTGCCGAACTTGAACGGTGGACAGGCGCTCATCGCGACTGCCAACGGAGTGCCGACATTTGCGCCGACGAACAACCTCGTGTCTGTCGCGTTCAACTACTGAGGCAGCCATGGCACGCGGAGCAAAACCCATCATCGTCGAGTTCGACAGCGTCCTGCGCGCGTTCAAGCTGCCGTCCTTCGAGGACAGCGTGAACATGGACCAGAGCGACGTCTACGGCTACGCGCTACGGCAGGCGGCGGAAGAGGGCCTCGAAGGCGAAGAGGCGGAGCAGTTCGCCATGCAGGCCGAGTCAGACCTCGAAGCCTGGTACCATGACGCGTACATGGCCTCGATCGAAGAGACCGTTGAGAGCGCTTTCGAGAAGGTCGGGCTCGTCGCCGAACTCGACAAGAAGGACTACAAGTGGCGCCTGTCGCCGGAGAAGTCCTGGGACGACACCGCCAAGCAGATCGTCGAGGTCATCAACGGCGTCGGTTACTTCCACTTCAGTACACTTCGTGAGTTCCTCGACTCCGGCCCGTACACGGCGCGCGAGGCCGTCGAGCACCACTTCGGGTACGCCAAGGACTACTCCGAGGTCTACGGCGACCGCTCGCCGGCTCGGCAGTTCGAGAGCAGCTTCGAGTCTCGGGCCAGGAACCTGGGTTGACCATGGCGCGCACACGCAAGAACGCCCGAGGCGACTTCGATCTGCTTGACCTCGCCATCGTCAACGGGAGCGATGCCGACAGCGGCGAGCTTTTTCTCATGTGGTTCGATGCGCACGCGCCGCTGCGACTGCTCGTGTGGGCTGGCAGCTTCGACGACGCCTTCGAGTACGCTGTCGACTACCTGGACGACGAGGGCAAGTGCGGCATCTTCACGTTCCTCGACGAGAGCGATTACAAGGCCGCAGCCGAAGATCTCGGCGTCGAGTGGCCTGCCGGTGGCATCCACGATCTCTCGGAGCGCAACGCGGAGAAGGTACGCGATGCTGCCGAGGCGGACCTGACACTCATCGGCCACACGACACTGAAGTGTCAGAAGGGCCAGTACAGTCCGCCGTTTGTCGCCAGTGACGAGTGGGGCGCCGACGAGGTCCACGGCAAAGACCTGAGTCTCATCCGTGCGTGGTCACTCGCGTCGGACGACCAGACTGAGGAGCTTCGTAAGCTCGGCTGGCATGCGAAAAGCGGCACATCGCACGGCATCTGGACGGCCGGATTCACGGCGAACGGCAAGGACTACGACGCGGTCTTCTATGACCAGCGCGTGTACTACGCCGAGCATGGCGGTGATGGGCGAGCGGTAGCGGTCGAGATCTACGAGCACAAGGGCACCGCGCCGATCAAGAGCAAGAAGTTTCCGGACGGCATGGGCGGTGGCTCGGTCAAGGCGAGTGACCCGATGCTGTGGGTCGACGAGGTGGAAGACGAACTGAAGTGGGCGGATGACGAATGAGACGCAGGCGCACCAGTCGACGAGCGCCCTCGCGCCGGCCTCGCTCGCTCGTGCGTAACAGCGCTGCGCGCACTCTGCGCGACGTAGACCACATCCTCTCGACGGCTGAGGACGAACTGGAGACTGGACACGTGTTGAAGGCTCTCGCGGCGTACATGATGGCTTCCGACCTCGCTTGCAGCAGCGGCATTGCCGTCGCCGCTGAGCAGGACAGCGCGGTCGCGCGCGAATGGAAAGCGGTATCGCGCGAGATGGCGATGGTCCTCGACGGCATCGGCGATGCGCTTCGACAGGCGGGCGTGCGATGAGCTACCGTCGACCGCTGCGCCGCCCAGGGATGGGCTTCGTGTCGCCCGGCACGACGTCGACCTCGTGGTTTGCCGAGGCGGTCGATCCGTACGCGGCGCGCCTGTCGCCGCGTGGCTCGATCTACAGCCCGTACGGCTGGGGCCCCGACATGATGATCGGGATGCCGCTCAACTATATGCACCACATCGGCTATGAGCGGACGCCGATCGTGCTCAGCGGGCTCGGGAGCCGCTGGGTTCGCGATGACATCGCGTTCGCCTATCGCCGCATTCCCGGTGCGCGCGCGAACATTGGGCCGATGCGCGATGTCGTCGGTATCGGCAACTACGATCACGGGCAGTACGAAGGCGACATGCAGTCGCTTGGAGGCCGCGTGTGACGACGCCGCGCCGCAGCTTCATCACCTACGTCGGTGACAGCGTGACCATCATCGGCGGCAAGCACCGCGGCAAGAACGGCATGGTCGCGTCCGAGAGCCGGAAGGGGTCCGGCGCCCATGTCTACTCGATCTCGCTGCCTGGGGGCGTTCGAGCGCGCCTGACGGCGGACGACTTCGTCAACAACAGCGAGGCACTGGAACAGCAGGAAGGCTGGCGACACGGTCGCAAGCCACGGTCGAAGGCAGTAACGAACAGGAGAGAGCACATGGCCAGCAGGAAGCGTCACAGCAAGAAGCGCAGCAGCAAGAGCGGCAAGAGCGTCCGTCGGAACCGCGGGCACCATCGTCTTCGTCGGAACCCGGACACGATGACGTGGCTCCTTCTCGCGGGCGGCGGCTACCTCGCCTACCGCTGGTGGCAGGGCCGGCAGCACGCGATGCCGGTGATGCTTCCGTCGGCTCCGCCGCCTGTCGTCGCGACGCCTGTGCCGCCGCCGGCCGTCTCCGGGCTCGGCTCGCTCGTCGTGATGTAGGAGGTTCAAATGTACGGCATGGGGCAGGACATGTACGCGGTGGGCGAAACCAGGTCGCCTGCCGAACTGTTGGTGCTGTGGTGGGTTCGGGCCTACGGTGCAGCCCACCTGTGCCATGCCGTACGACGCAACTTCGAGGGGTATACCTCGGAGATTCGTGGAGTGCTGCGCAACCTCCGGCTCGACGGGATTATGCTCTCCGAGCCTCAGGCGCGCGCCATGCTGAAGAACAGAGGACAGGCGTACTGCGCTCGTCGGTTGGGCGGATCGGCGTCCAGAGTGACGCACGTCAGCCCTGCTCTTCGGATGGGCCACGCCGGGTGGAGACCCGGCCGTCGTCAGCTTGGTGGCCTCGGCCAGGCAGCGACGCCAATGAGTCCGATCGCGGCGCTCGGGGTAGTCGCCGCTGGCGTCTTCGGTCTTGCCGTGCTCGGCGGTCTCATGGCCGAGAAGCATCAGAGCACGAGCCTTGCGAACAACCGCGGCCGGCGCCGGGCACGGAAGAATCGTAGGCGTAGAAAGCGCTAGGGACCATGACGTTCATTGCAGGCCAAAGACCCGTCGCGCCATGGCGTTTTCACCACTGGTGGGGACAATGGAATACCGCTGCGCAGCTGCCAAACACCGCGGCGTTCACGGATGGCGGGTATACGTCTGAGATTCAGGCTGGCGATCTTGCCTGGGTCGTTGACGTGGCGTCCTTGTACGTCTGTACGGACCCGACGCCCGGCGCGGCTGTCTGGGTTGCGATTGCAGCTGTCGGCGCTGTGCCGAGCTTGCTGAAGTTCTCTGGACAGTTCCAGGGCGATAACGTCTTGCAGGTACTTGTCGTGATTACCGACTCGTTGAGCGAGAATGCCAGCGACTCGATCCACGGGTCCGTCGCCTATCCGATGCCGGCGTGCACACTCAGCAAGATCACGGTGCAGCCGGTGTTCAGCACGCTTACGACCGACACGGTGCTCACGATCTTCAAGAACGCGGCGCCGACGGGAATGACCGTCACCGTGCCCGCCGGCTCGCTCGCACAGCAGGTGTCCGCGGTGGCCGTGGCCTTCGCCAGCGGCGACGTGCTCGACCTCGTCGCGGACAACACCGGCGGCGGCGCGGGGAACGGGCTGAAGCTCTCTGCAATCGCGCAGATCCTACCGCCTTGACGCCACGATGCGCCCGAACGACTACCTCGATGCTCTCATGGCACGTCTCTACCGGATGGACCGGAGGACACCGCACGAGCGTTATCTGGACATGATGACGCCAGGTGGCTCGACGGAGATGGGCACGGCGATGAAAGGCCTGATGGTCGCGCGCATGCAACACGCTGCCGGATGGGACGCGGTACGATCGAACACGTCTTGGTACACTGGGACCTCGCTCGCTCGTCAGATGACGAACACGCCGTTGCCCGTTGCTCTCGGTCAGGTTCCCTCTGCGACCCGTGGTCTCGGCCTTCCGGATGCGGTCATGTGGACCGGCATCATCGGCGGCGTCATTGCCCTCGTGGTCGGCAGCGCTGTCGGCCAGAACCGCCTGTGGACCAAGGAAATGCTGCGCGGCGGCCGAGGTCACCGATGAGCTATCGCGGCCTCGGGCAGTCCACGATCACGACGGTCACGCGTACCGAGACGGTGCCGACCGCCAGCATGTCGGAGCTTTCGGACGCCTGGAAGTACGGCATCGGGATCGGCACGTTTGCTGTCCTCGGCGGCCTTGGCTGGCTCGCGTACAAGTACCCGACGCCGATGCTCGGCGGCGGAAGCTACGGCATGCAGTACGGCTACGGCGGTGTTCGGCCGGGCGTGATGCTCACGATGAACCGCAGGCGACGAAAGAGAAGGCGATGAGCTATCGAACGTGCTATCGAACGTCGCTCGGAATCGTGCCAGCAGCGACTGTCCCGACGAGTCAGGCCGACTGTTCGTCGGGCACGATGTTCGTTCCCGGGCATACAGCTGCCGAGGCGTATTGTATGCCATGCCCGTCGGAGGCGCCGCGCGCGCCTGCTCCGGCCGGGTATATGTACACGCCGACCGGCGGTCCGTGCGGTGCCGTTCGTCTAGTCGCGGCGCCTCCCATCGGCATGCAGGTGCAAACGAACTACGTTCCGCCTCCGGCGGCGGGATGGGCCTGGATAGGCCAGCGGTATCCCATGCTGCCTTTCATCGCCTTCACTAGTGTCCTCGCAGGAGCCGCCGGGGCGCACTCGAAGTCGAGACTCGGCGGGGCAGCGGTTGGTGCCGGAGTCGGCGCCGGAACGTACGTCTTGCTCTCGCATCTTATGCGCGGCTTCCAGTAGCACGTAGGTTCGCCTTTCCGTTGACCTCGGACCCTAGACCCACCGCAGAGTGTGGCGAGCGCTTCGCGCAGTCCGCTTAGCCAGCCCGTCGCTGCCGATAGTATGCGTAGCCCGCGACGGGCACTGCGACACACACGCCGAGCAGCGGCCAAAACCACGGACTGACGCCGCCCAGAAACGGACCTGGCAGTCGATTCATCGCCGCGCCGCGTAGTGTTTGTGCGTACAGCTGCGCGCCGCGTTCTGCCAGCCGTGTCGGCGTCCAGCCTGGGCTTGGAGCCACGCCCTGATCATACGCTCGTCGCGCAGCGGCGAAGTCCTCCGGCGCCGGAGCCGGGAGGCCCTCCGCTCGCAGTGACGCGAGCGCAGCCTCGCGCACGCCTGCCGGAACCGAATCGACCTGTCCGAGTCCTGAGTATGACATGGCCGAAATCCTATCAGGCCCCCCCCCGTTTGCAAGCGCCGGCCAGTCCCTTCCCGTTGACCTCGGACCCGAATTCGGCGATACCAGGAGCATGCCCAGGCAGAAGCGGATCGAAGACATCCTCGGCGACGTGATGGAGACCGGCGTCGAGCATCTCGTCGACCGCGGCTTCGAGTTCATCGAGCAGGGCGGCTTCCGGGCCGCCCAGCGCTTCAACCAGACGAGCATCGCTGCCTTGCCGCCCGAGTACCTTCAGTCGACCTTCACGTGCGCTCCGTGCCAGCGGCAGTTCTCCATCAGCGAGATGGAGCAGGTCCACCCGACGAACGGCCACGGCACCTGCAAGAAGTGCTACAAGTTTCTCTGGGATGCCGGTGCCGCGAAGCTCCGCGAGCGCGCCAAAGAGCAGGCGCGTCAGGCCGCTCAAACGGCCGCGCAAGCCGGCGCTCGGCGGGCGGCTCAGGCCGCGCAGCAAGCGGCTTCAGGGATGCCGTTCGGGCCTCGTCCGTACGAGGTGCTTGGCATCTCGATCGACGCTTCGGAGGACGAGATCAAGAAGGCGTACCGCAAGCTCGCGCATGAGTGCCATCCGGACATGGTGCCGCCTGGCTCACCTGACGGGGTGAAGGAGCGGGCACGCGCTCGCTTCGAGGAGATCACGCGTGCTCGCGATGCGATGCTCAGCGTACGGAAAGCGGCTGGGTGATGGACAGCGCGCTCCTCTTTCCGTTGAAGGCTGGCGAGCTTCCGGCCTACGCGACGTTCGTACGCCAGGTCTGGTTCTACATGGAGCATGGTGACAGCGCGCTCTGTCCGCCGCCGGACATGTTCACGTTGCCGCTCGATGACGACGAGGATGTTCGGGTCGTTGGTCGAGAGGCGGCGCGGTGTCTGTTGGAGTTCTGCTTCGCGGAAGACCGCATCATCGCGATGCACCAGGACGGACACGTGCGGGTGATCTTTCGGGACCTGGAAGTGCTCTACACGTTCCTGCGCCTCATGAGCCAGCGGGCGGCCGAGGGCGAGAAGTCGGCGCGGGAAGTCGTGACCTTCGCGCTCTCGATGCTGGGCTTCAGGCTCGACTGAGAACGGCTTGACCTCGCCACTGGGGGGGGGTGGCGTACGCTCGGGATGCTGCGGATTGGGCACCGAGGCGGGCGGAGCGAGGGGAAGTCTTTATGAGAAGCGTGATGAGCATGAGACAGACGGCTGAGCGGCGAGGTCGTGGATTTTTGCCGAGGAGCGCTGGTCTTTCACCGACCACGAGGACGTTGGACGACGTCCGAGCACGCCACAAGGCAGAGTGCGAAAAGGAATCGCAGCGCGCGTACGAAAGGATAGTGGCTAGCCTGCGTGACTTCTCTGGTTGGAGCGACTTCGAGATTACGGACTCGGCACGTCACTTCGCCAAGTGGACCTACGATCGCTGTATGGAGCGCGCTGGCCTCGGCCTCGTGCCGCCGACGCCGCTGCACGGCATCGGCAACTACGTCGACGAGGGCGTCGGCGACTGGTAGCTCTTCCCGCTCCCGCGGCACGCCTCGCACTCGGCGGCCTCGATGTCGCCGCCGTTGAAGAGGTCCCGCATGCCCCAGCCGGCGCCGTGGCATGCTGCGCACGGCACCTCTTCGAGCGTCGCCTCGTCGACGCTCTCGAAGCGGCTGGCCTCGTCTCCGAGTGGAAGGATCGGAGCATCCGTTTTTACGTGGCAAGACATAGCACGCGAAAGCCTCAGCTGGTGAGCGCGATGATCGCTTCTGGTTGGCCAGCCGTGCCTGCGGCGATCAGCACCATCGTGTTGTACAGGCCAGTGGCGCGCGAGAGGATCTGCGCGTCACTCGCGTTCGACGGCAGGCCCATCGCCAGGGCAAGCTGCTGAAGAAACTGACTCTGCGCGACCGCGCTGGTCATCGGGAAGTGGACTTCGGGTCGGGATGACATGCGACAGATCCTACGCCGCCGCGCGACCGTGGGGAAGGAAAACCACGACCGACTTGCCGATGAGACCGCCGAGCCGCTCGACGTACTCGGGCTTGGTTTCTAGTACCCAGCGGACATGGCTCGGGCAGTCGTATGGCGCTGGATCGTGTGGTCTTGCGTGCGGTACGACGTGCCTGACGCGTCCGCTCTCGTCGATGAAGAGCATCGCGAGCGGGATGGTGGTCTCGGCCATCGTCATGCTGACGATCTCCGGCTCGCCGAAGTCGAAGAGCATGCCGTGCAGCGGGACCTCGTGCGCCCGGCTCAGGCCGACCGCGCGCTGCTCTGGCGTCTCGGCGAGGACGCAGTGGAGCAGGCTGCCATGTGGCGTGCGGAGAAAAGCGGTGCGCGGGCCCGCTCTCACGACCGCGACCTGCCGACCGTGGACTCTCGGAGGAGAGTGTCGAGGTCGTCGAGCAGGTCGCGCTTGAAGGCGCCGGGAACCTCTCGGCTGGCGCGCTTCACCAGGGCGATGAGCGTCTCTCGCTCGTGATGCAGGGCTAGGTTTTCCGCTCGGAGGCGGACGATCTCGTCGTCGGGCATCGGTCTGTCTCTAGCGCGCGGAGCCGCTTCGCGCAAGATCGATCCAACAGCTACCGGTCGTCGCAGGCGTCTCGAATCAGCTGCATCGCGAGCGGCTTCTTGATGGTGTTGTGCCGTGGCACGTTGACCAGCAGGCGACGGATCAAGTCACGACGGTTCACGGTAGTGTCCTAAATTGCCGGTCGCGCCGGTGAAGCCGCTGTCCTGGCCCGAACGTTGCTCAGTTGCCGGTTCGACGAGCGCGCGCTTCCTTCACGATCGCCGCGCGCACCGCCGTCTCGGCCGATGTGACCGGCGGGATTTCGAGCACGGCGACGTAGCGCCGACCTCCGACATCCGTCTCGTGCGGCCACGCGTAGCCGCGTGTCGTCTGCGGATGCCCCTGCACGTCGAACACCTCCACGTCGCCCTCCCACGCGGTCTGCCCTCGGAACGTCTCGTGAACGTGTACCGACCCGACGTGACGCCCCTGGACGCCGTGCAGATCGCGCAGGCATCCGAGAAGGCGTGCGACCTCAGCGGCGTCCGCAGGCCGCGGCTTCACGCCGCCTCAGCGGCGTTGGTCGGCGAGGCCGACACGCGGAGCCGATGCGACGCCGGGCAGTACCACCTACCCGACGGCGACGAGCACCGTGACACCCACAGCCCCGGAGTGCGCAGTGAGCACCATCGTTACCCGTTTCGTCCATCCACGCGTCGGCCTCGGCGACCAACCATTCCACCCGAATCTGATCGGCGGTCGCAGCCCGACCGCCACGGTCCACGTTCCGCCGCGGGACGACCTCTACATGGTGCGATGGACGATGACGCCCCCCGCCATCACGGCGCACGGGCCGAACGCGATCGGCGTCGCGGCGATCGCCGTCGGTGTCACCGGCACGCTCGGCCTGATCTGGCTCGCCGCCACGTCGACGACGAAGTCGAAGCCGAAGCGCCGCCGGCTTCACTGAACAGCGACGAGTTTCCGTTGGACAGAAACTCGTGTCGATCGTAGGCGGGGCAGCGATGCCGAAGAAGAAGCTACGCGTCATTCCGCAGCCTCCTGACGGCACGCGTGCGGTGCTTTCGCGGAGCGACGGGGACGCCACGCCGTTCTACGTCGGGAAGGGCTCGTACGATCTGGTCTGCGGTAGCTGTGGGCACAAGCTCGCGAAGAGCCTGCTCGCGGATCAAGTGCGCGGGACGGTCTTTCGCTGCTCGATGTGCGGCGCCTTCAACGACACCGAGCCGGCCGCGCCCGCCCCGAACTGACACGCCCGGTAGCAGCAGGACCGTCTCCTCGAAGGCCGACCAGTCGTACAGGCCAGGCGGAAGCTGCACTTCCCGCGTTCGTTGGCTTTTTGTGCGACGGAAAGTCATCTAGGACACTACCCGGTTCGACGCTTTGCGAACCACTCGCTCCATGTGCACGCGACGCACGAGCGGCGGCTTCTCGCCGAGCAGGCGATACGTTTCGAGATGGTCCTCGACCGCTTCCATGAGGTTCTGCTTCGCAGCGGCCTGTGTGCGGCCCTGCCCATACGCCCCAGCGAGCGTCGGCGTGGACCCGATCCACCAGCCGGACCCTGGGTCACGGGTCAGCACGACATCGATCACCTGCCGGCGGCTCGTGCGCTTGGGCGCCCTGCTGTTGCGCTTCATGGTCCGGGGAGCCTAGCACGCGAGCGGTCCGGCGTGCTAGGCTCGCCCTATGTCTTCCGACACCCTCGACACGGCTGTTGCCGAGGCGGTCCTCCGCGCGTGGGACGGCCGGAAGGTCACGCTGGGCTCTGGAAAGCCGGTCGTCTCGGCTTGGCTGTCTGCGAAGGGCTACCACCGCGATTCGTGGGGGAACTTCATCGTCGAGGAGGGGAAGCTCCGCTGGCACTTCTCCAAGCAGATGCTCAAGCAGCAGGAGAAGTCTTTCGGCGACTGGCGGGACCGGAAGTCGCAGTCGATGATCGACACCGCGAACATCCTGCTCTCGAAGGCGGCCCGCACGCTCGGTCGCGAGGTGGAACTCGCGAAGCTGCTGGGGCAGCGCGAGGCCCGGGGCGAGCAGCGACAGAAGCGGGCGAGTCGACAAGCGTCAAAGCAACTGAAAGAGCAGGCGCAGACCTGGGCCACCAAGCTCATCGCGCAGCGCGACCCCGAGGCGTACATCAGGGCACTGACCGGCGGCGCCTCGCCAGAGCGCGATGTGTTCTACGAGCGTGCGCGCGAGGTCTACGCGCAGTGCCTCGCCCAGCTAGAGGCCGGCGGCAGCTACGCCGACGGCGAGATCGTCAGCACCGACGATCCCCCGTTCGCGGGCTTCTTCGACAAGCGCTGCCGGTATGAATGGAACGAAGACGTCCAGGGCGTGGTGTACACGATCCTCGTCGAGCAGCGCGAGGTTGACGTCTGCGAGGTCCACATCGGCAAGCCCACTGAAACTGGCATGACCGGCCGCATCGATCCGTTCTCGCATGCCGAGCGCTGGGGCATCCCGACCATCGACGTCAAGGGTGACGGCTACATCAGCGGCTACGTCAAGCGCAAGGCCGGCGAGCCGCCGTACGGAGTCCTGTTCTTCATCTCGGCGCACGAGAAGAAGAAGGGCTCTGGATCACGGATGCTGGACGCCTGGTGCTCCATGATGAGTGGCTGGGGCGTCGATAAGTGGATCATGCAGGCTGTCGGCGAAGAGGGTGAGGCGTTCGCGACCGCGAAGGTACGGGCCGGGCGACTCGCGCTGCATGGACGGGATGGGCGGAACCTGATTTTCAGCTGTGTTGGAGTGTCGTCATGAACAAGCGCGACGTCTACAAGCAGGGCTACGAGAACGGCTACGAAATCGCAAAAGGCTCCGCGGACGACGTTTACAGGGAATGGGTCTTAGAGGGTGTCCGTGGAAAGGAGGCCGGCCGCGATTCGCTGATCGATCGACTGGTGGCCGACGCGTCAGCGGACGAGAGCGAGAACTTTCGGCAGTTCTCTCCGTTCGAGTTCTTCGCCAAAGAGATCAACGACTCGAAGGACCCCGAGGGCCTGTGGGCGGCGTACGAGGATGGCGTTCACAAGGGTGCATCCGTCGCGGCGATCGAGTACGCGAAAGATCTAGTCAAAGAGTTGGGTAAATCGCTCGGACTGGAGAACGCGTGAACAAGTCACTCGCACTCGCACTCGCACTCGTCGTCGAGTCAAAGAAGCCACCCGGAAGAAGCGCAGCCGTCGCCGTCGCTAGGAGAGTGCGATGAAGATCTCGATCAGAAAAGAGTCGCCCACGAATCAAAGGCGCGCGTCGCGAAAGGCCAGAGCATGACCATGAAGCGAACATCACGTCCGGCCAAGCGTACCTCTCGCCGCGCGCGCCTCCGCGGGAACCCGAAGCTCGTCGGCAACGAGGCGCGCCCGAACGACCCGACGTTCATCGAGGTCATCAGCGACATAAGCGCTCTGCTCGGCAAGCCGGGCGCCTACTACACTACTACCGGGCAGCAGGCCTACGGCGTCGCGAAGGCACTCGAATGGCACCCGTTGGTCATGCCCGGCGAGGAGACCTTCTTCGTCGAGGGTAGCGTCTACCACTTCGAGGTGCTCTCGGAACCGCGTGTGCCGAGCGCCGCGCTCGGCCTCTCCGGCGAGATGACCGAAGAGGAGTACTACCGTCTCCGCGAGAACCCGCCGACGATCGGCTGGGGCACGACCGGCGACTACTACGCACGGCGCATCGAGTCGTACGACAAATGGGAACTCGCTTGGTGGCGCGAGGTCGCGCAGAACTCGCGTGACGCGCGCGCTACGCGTTTCGACTGGACGTGCGAAGCCGGGACATTCACCGACCCCGACACGAACGAGAGCACGCCTGCGATGGTCGTCATCGCGCGCGACAACGGTACTGGTATGGACGAGGCGACGCTGAAGGCCGCGTTCTTCACGCGTGGCGGCTCCGTGAAGGAGGCGGGTTCTGTCGGTGGCTTCGGCGACGCGAAGGAACTCATCCTGACGCCGTGGCTCGGCTACGAGGTGCGCACGCGAGACCTCGTCGCACGTGGTCGGCACGAAGACCTGTTCATGCCCGGCATCGAGGGCGGGCAGAAGTCCATCCAGGGCACGGAGGTCAAGGTCTGGATGCCCATGAACCGGACGACATCGCCGGAGTTCGCGATGTCGATCCTCGAACGCAGCTACCTTCCTGGCATCGTTACGACAGTCAACGGCAAGCGCGTAGACGCCGACCTGCGGGGCGGAACGAAGATCGCGGACGTCCCTATCGTGCTCAGCGACCGGCGCGAGATCGGGTCGATGGAGATCTGGCATCAGCCGCGCGCGCGCCGCCACGGCGTCTACATCCGCGGCAACGGCGTCTTCATGTTCGAGGAGTCTGGCAACGAGGACGGCAAGGGCGGCTTCAAGGGTGTCGTCTACGTCGACATCAAAGCTCCGCCACGCTCGGTCTTCACGAAGAAGCGCGATGCTCTCTCCTGGGAATCGAGCGCCCGCGACACGGTCAAGCAGTTCGTGAAGAAGCTGTCTGTTGACCCGATGTCTGCGCTCAAGGCGCAGCGTGCGAAAGAGGCGTGCTTCCGCCGCGTTATCGAGGGCACTGGCGCGCTCGACGCTCGCGAGGGTATCGCCGCCGAAGTTGCCGCCAAGACGCTGGAGAAGTTCGACGTCACCGAGATGCAGCCGAAGAAGGCCGGCAGGAGCTTCTCGATCAACGAGCTAGTGCTCGATACTGCGATTCGGATCGTCACCGAGGCCAAAGAGCGCGGCAGCTTCGCGTCGGCCTCTGGCTCTGGAGCGGCGGAAGTCGACCTGAGCCCGCACGTGGAAGCCGTGCGCGCTGTTCTCGGCGGCGTTGAACTCATGAAGGTCGAGCAGGTCGCGGGCGCCATCCGCATGGCGGCGTGGAAGCCGGACTTCCTGATCGAGCAGACGTTGCCGGGCTACAAGGTCCCGAAGAAGCTCGACCCTGCGACGATGCAGCCGAAGTATCTGCGGCTCGTCCGGCTCTGGGCGGAACTCAGCAAGTACGCGCTCATCCAGCTGGGCATGTTCAAGCCGTTCGGCGTTGGCTGGGTGTTCGACACCGAGACGGACCCGGAGGGCAAGGAGTTGGTCGTAGGCGCTGGTTCGTTGAGCCACGGCGGTGTCGATTGGCTGCTCCTGAATCCGATCAAGCTCAAGGCGCTCGGCGACTTCAAGTACGAGGAAGAGGGTGACCACTTCGATCTCGGGAGCGAGCGCGATCTCGAAGAACTCTGCGCGTCGGTCATCCACGAAGTGACGCACATGCAGGGCTACGGCCTGCATGACCAGGCGTACGCGTATGCGCTGACGGAGAACATCAAGATCGCCTTCGGCATGAAGGCCGCGGCGAAGAAGATCTTGAAGGCCGTGAACGTCCAGGCGCGCGAGGAGGGCGCAGCGCGTAAAGCAGGGCAGATCGAGAAGGCCGAGGTGCCGTGGGATGTCGTGGTCGGACGCGTCGCGTACGCACTGCAAGCGTGGGACGGCTTCACGTGGAGCGGGATGCGTGACATCGAGGGCGGCAAGGCGACTCCAGAGCGAGTGGCCGCTGACCTTGAACGCCACTACATCAACCCGCTCGAATCACTGACGGACTTCCGCCGGCATCCGCCGAAGCGTGCCGAGTTCGTCATGAAGCCGAAGACCGCCCTGAAACTCCATGACGCGCTGCTGGCGACCGGTGTGCTTCGCGACGTCACGGATGAGCAGGCGCGTGAGCTTGCCAGTCTTGCGTGGGCGAGTCTGCCGGCTGACCCGCGGGCGCGCATCGAGGCGCCGAGCGATGTCGGCGTCTACACTTGGATCAAGGGTCCGAAGGCGATCGACACAGGAAACGCGTACTGGTACACACTGCGCACCGGCTACGTCGGGCAGCGTGGTGAAGAGGTCATGCGTGCCGACGTCGGCGGTTACGGCTACGGCCCGTACAACAAGCTCCAGGACATGACGCCAGGCGCGATCGGCGAGTACGAGAAAGAGCACGGCATCCACCGTCGGTACGGCGATAATCTTGTGTGGATTCCGTACGAGAACACGTGGAGACTCAATCCGTCTGACTGGCGCGTGACGCAGGGCGAGGGCAGTGGCCGCGCCGGCCCGCTCGACGTGAAGGTTGAGAAGGAACGCGATGGCACGGGCTACGCGTACACGTACGAAGGCGGCCCGCCGAGTAAGACGCTGCCGACCGTGGCCGAGGCGCAGAAGTACGTCGTCGAGTGGGCGATTGCGCACCGCGAGCCGACCGCGTAAATCGCACTTGACAGACGCGTTGGATACATGATATCATCTAACGATGGTCCGCAGAAACACCAGCGACGCGTCTGAGCCGCCGAGCCCGGCGGCCGTGACTCTTGCTCTGCAAGACTTGCGGCGTGCTCTCGATGCGATGGATATCCACTGGGCACTCATTGGTGGTCAAGCGCTTCGTGCGTACGGCGTGCCGCGACATACCCTCGATCTGGATGCCATGGTGCCCGCTTCAGATCTGCTCGCCATTGCGGAGAAGCTGGTCGACGACTTCGACTGGACGCCGTTGAAGGCGGACCGTTACGGCAACTACAAGATCGCGAAAAGGCCGGAAGAGCACACGATGGACGACAAGGTGCTGTTCGTCGTTCGTCAACAGCGCCGACTGATTCCGCTGCGCAATCCGCTCGGGCTCACGGTGGAAATTCTCGCGGCGCAACATCCAGTAGAGAAGCGGATGATCGAGTCGGCTGCAATGCGGAAGCTCGAAGACACTGTCATCCCGGTCGCGCCGCTTGGTGGCGTGCTGCTCGTGAAGGCGAAGGCCGACAGAGCAAAGGATCACGCCGCGATCGAGCAGACAGCCGAGCACGTCGACGCGTCCGTGCTCGCTGCCGCGATCGCGTGGGCGCTCAAGACACGCGATCCTGACGTCGACGACCTGCGGCAGTCGCTCGCCCTCGTCCAGGCTCGTCTGCCGCGACCGGTCAAGCGGACGTCGCGTCCAAGAAAGCGACGGAGTCGATAAATGCCTGACGTTACTCTGCGCATCAGACGCCGCAGACCGAAGCGAAAGGGGCCTCAAACTACGCTGACGTGCGCCGGTTGCGCGGACACGATGGACGTGAGACGTGCTGTGCTGCGGCGGCACTTCGATCCGGACGAGCCGCCGACATTCTTTTTGTGCAACGTGTGCGAACGAGACCTGACTCGTCGACCGGCGCGCGTGCCGGACACCGTCGTGCTCCGCCACTATCCGTCGATCAGTCGTTTTACAGCGTATACGGTCCGACCGATGACGGATGACGACAGGGCCGCCCATGGCCGGGCTATGGCGCTCCTCGTCATGGCGACGACTTTGCGGCATGAATGGCCGGACGCGTGACGGCGTGATCACCTGCTACCTCATCGTGTTCCTCGGCGGCGAGAAGGGCGATCGCCTGCACGTACGCGGCGTCCGGCTCTGTCGAGAGCCGCCGTGGTCGCCGACGCACACGCACGGCGACGATGATACGGCGCTCGTCTTCATGGCGTCGGCGACGACGTACGAGGCGGCCGAGGCCGAAGTGCTCGCCGCCTATCCGTTCATCGCGTCGCGGCTCGCAAAGCGCTTCCCGCTCGGTTGACAGCCGGCCGAGCTTGCGACATACTCGCTCCAACGGGATGGTGATGACATGGCAGGCGTGAAGGCAGATCCGCGCGTGAACGATCTTCTGGCGGTCGAGCGTGACGTGATCGATCCGCTTGGCGTCGACTACGCCATCGGCGGTGCCCTGGCGATGGCCGCGCATGGGTACGCTAGATTCACGGAAGATGTAGACGTCTTCATCACCGAAGAGGGCCGTCATAAGGTTCTACAGGCGCTGCGCGCAGCCGGTTACGAGGTCGGCGAAGCGATGAGACCGTTCCACTACTTCATGATGCTTCCGGAACATGGCGGCGACCCCGACGTACGCATCGATCTGATGTTCCACGCTGGGGAGCCAGACTTGAGTGCGGCCGAGTTTCCGATGAGGCTGCCGATCGTCAAGGGCGGCGACAAACTCAATGTCGTCGAGCCGAACCTGCTCGCCATGATGAAGTTCATGTCGGACCGCGAGGATGACGAGTACGACCTGAAGCAGCTGTATACACGCGGTATTTTTGATCCCGATGCCGTCCGCGAAATGGTCGCTAGCATCGACTCGGAAGACGGCGAAGACACAGCGCGCTGGGATGCGCTGTTGGTCAAGTTCCGTGAGCGACGCGCGCGTGGCAGCCGTCCGGTGGCAGGTCGTCGTATTCGTCGTCGTTGATCTTGACGTAGCCGAGAGCTTGCGACACACTCCCGCTACGCGCGGTGCGGTTGGCATCGCGGTCATCGCGGAGAAGGAAGTTATGGCCACGTTCGTACATGCTCGGCGCCGCGACGGTCAGCTGCTCTTTCGTGTCTGGAACACCGTCGTCGACAAGTACGAGACGGGGCCGCTGACGCGCGACCAAGTGCTGGCGTACCTGACTGGCGAACTGCTCATCGAGAGCGAGGCCAAGCGGACCGCCGACGAGGCACTCGGGGCGGTATTCGGCGCATTCGGCGGCATGGGCATGCGCGTGACACCCGTAGAGGCAGCGCACACGCGGTCGGAGGCGCTGGAGCGGCTCGCACGGGCCGCCCAGAACGGGACCTCGTCGCGCATGGGCGACAAGGACGATCTCGACGGCGAGTGGGACACGGAGAAGTGCGACGAGTGCGGCGCCTTCCATCACGAGTTCCAGCAAGATAGCCACGGCCTGTGCAGGTGGTGCGGCGAGCCGAAAGATGACGAGGACGCCGGCCACGGTCCGGCATGTACGCCGACGTCATGAAGCCCATCAAGCGCAAGCTCCGCGGCGCACTGCGAGTCGTCGACCTCCAGGCGGCGGTCGTACGGCTGCACGCGGTTGCCTGCGCGTTCGACGAGGCCGCTGGCCCGGACGAGGCGTTCGCCCGCGAGGCCGCGCCGGCCTTGTACATGGCCCACGACAGGCAGCGTCGCGACGCGTACGACGCGCTTCGTCGCGCGTTGCTCGACCTCTACGGCGTCAGTCCGAAACGGGCCCTGGCGCTTGCGGTGAAGATCGGCTGGGTCGAGCCAGACTGGTTCACGCGCATGGGTGGCAAGGAAGGTCCGTTCCGGTTTCGAGTACGCGGGACGTGCTACAACAGCTATCGTAAGCACAGGCCGACGCTCGAAGTCGCAGGGCTGCGTGTCGGTGACGCGAAGACGCAGCGAAAGCTCAAGAAGATGGTAGCGAAGAAAGCGAGGTCCGCGTGAGCGAGAAGAAGAAGGGCGATTCAGGCGCGCCGCCGGCCGATCTGTTGGACGAGGACGATCCGAGCGTCGTCTTCTGGGAGACGCTCCCGTGGGAAGCCAGATGCTACGTCTACGAGCACCTGCGGAAGGAAGCGGCTGCGGCACGATATCGCGCAGCCGAAGCGCGCCTCCACTCGCTGGTTTCGACGTCAGGGCTGGCGCGCGAGGCCAGCGATGTCGAGAAGACCCACTTCGCGGTCGAGACCGCGTTCGAGGCGGCGCTACTCGAACTGGAGTCGGCAGATCCGTTCACGTGCGAGGAGTGCGGCAATCTCCATCCGCCTGCTGCGCCGCATCCGAAAGACCTGTCCTGATCTAGTCCGCGTAAGCTCGTAGCGCGCCTCGCCGAAAAAAAGGCTCTTGACGTGCTAGCGCTTTGCGCGTATGTTGCGGTGGCATGAGAAAGAAGAGAACGTCGCGTAAGAACGTTGCCACGGAGACGGTGGTCTACGGGGAGCACGAGGAATACGAGTGGGATCCTCAGAAGGCCGCGGCGAACCTGAAGAAGCACGGCGTGACCTTCGAGGAGGCCACGACGGCATTCGATGATGATCGCGCGATGACTCTGAAAGATCCTCATGAGGACGACGAGCGGTTCGTGGTCATCGGCATGTCCAACGCTGCGCGCGTTCTGTACGTGGTTCATGCGGAGCGGGAATCCGTGACCAGAACGAGGATCATCTCCGCGCGTCTCGCAGAGAAGCGAGAGGCGCTGCGTTACGCAGCCGGAGGCGAAGCCCTATGAAGAAGACTGCCAAGAAGCGCGTTGATGTCGACGACGAGCTTCCGGAGATGCCGGAGGTCGACTTCTCGACGTGGGAGTACCTTGGTCGTGGCGTTCAGCCGCGTCGCAAGTACTCGCTTCGGCTGCTGCGCGGCGCGATTGGCATGACGCAAGAGCAGGTCGCCAAGCGCGCGAAAATTACCCAGAGCGAGGTGTCGCGCGCCGAGAAGCGCGCGGACTGCCGTCTCTCGACGCTAGCGAGGTACAGCGCCGCGCTAGGCGGCGAGCTTCTTCTGCATGTGCAGATCGACGGTCGGAAGTACCAGATCATGTTGTAAGCGGCGATGCACTTCGACGTCGACAAGCACACGGTCTATATCGCGCGGCACGGCAGCCACGCGTATGGCACGAGTCTGCCCGAGTCGGACGTCGACCTTCGTGGCTTCGCGGTCGCGCCCAGGCACTTCGTCCTCGGCTTTGCCTACAACTTCGAGCAGCACGAGAGCAAGGACCCGGATGATCGCGTGGTCTACGACATCCGGAAGTTCTGCAACCTCGCTGCCGACTGCAACCCCAACGTCATCGAGGTCTTGTTCGTCGACGAGTTCGACGTGCTGCGCATGCACCCGGCCGGCAAACTCATCCGCGACAATCGAGACCTGTTCCTCTCGAAGAAGGCGCGGCACACGTTTTCGGGGTACGCGATTGCCCAGCTGAAGCGCATTCGCACGCACCGCGGCTACCTGCTCAACCCGCCGGACCACAAGCCGAGCCGCGCGGAATACGGCCTCGGCACGACGTCGAAGATCACGCCCGACATGATGGGCGCGTTCGATAAGCTCGTCGACCAGGGCGAGCAGGTTCATCCGAACGTGATGGAACTGGTCCAGCAGGAGAAGCGGTATCGTGCCGCACTGAACCACTGGAACCAGCACGAGAACTGGAAAGCCAACAGGAATCCGAAGCGTGCTGAGATCGAGGCGAAGCATCTATACGATTGCAAACACGGGATGCACCTAGTTCGGCTCTTGAAAATGTGCCGTGAGATTCTCGACGGTCGCGGCGTCATCGTGCGGCGCCCGGACGCTGCCGAGCTTCTCGCCATTCGACATGGCGAGTGGTCGTACGACAAGCTCGTCGAGTGGGCCGAGCGTGAGGACGCGGAGATGCAGACGCTCTACGTCGCTTCCACGCTGCGGCACGCGCCCGACGTCGAGAAGCTGAACGCGCTCTGCGTCGAGGCGCAGGAGCTTTTCTGGAGGGCTACGTGAGCGAGCGAAATCCGAAGCCATCGACGCTGGTCTGGTGCGAGTTTCGGCTGGCGCTCGGCTCGTCGCGAGACAGCGAGGTGCGCTTTGCGCGCTATCAACTGCCGCAGGCGCCAGACGTCGGCGAACTCGTCAATCTCAAGGGCAACCCGTTCGTCGTGACGCGGCGCGGTTGGGCCACAGGTGGCGACGGTCCAGAGGACGTGCCTACTGCGCTTTACTGCTACCTGGCGATCTCGCGGACACACGACTACCGCATCGAGGTCTACGGCGACAAGCGAGACGACGCGTGGACCGGCGCACACTACGAGGTGCGTCTCGACGGACTTCGTGGCTAACGTCATCGTCAAGTGCGGCGTCTGCTGCCAGACGGTACGCGTCGGCTTCCTGCCGGTTTTCCGGTCGGCCGTGATTCCCGAGGGCGTCGACGACGGTCACTACGACGTGTGCGCGGGCTGCGGACAGGGCGTACCTGATGACGACGCAGAGGACGAGCAGTACACGCGGCGGTATACGACGCGCCTAGCCCGCAGGCGTCGGGAATTGGCCGAGGCGGCGAGCCCGAGGCAGTCGGCCGTCGTCATCGCGCATGCGCCGCGAGCCGAGCCGCGCGAGATCAACATCGAGCGGAGTGCGCACGCCGAGCCGTCGAAAACGTTTGCCGGCCGACGTGCACGGCGCTAGTGTCTGACACCATGACGTCGTCGAAGCGCAGGCCGAAGTGCATGAACTGCGAGACCAACGCGGTCGAGCGAGACCCCGTGTACGACGCCTACGTGTGCACGTTCTGTGACGAGTGGCTCGAAGACAAGTGTGGCGACGAGGCGTGTCCGTACTGCTCATCGCGGCCGGCGAAGCCGTCGGAACGGACCGGCAGCGAGGTGCGCCGCGCTTCAGACGAGGGCCTAGCGGCTTCAAAGGAGAAGCTCACGCGACTGAAGGGTATCTCGAACGCATTCTACGACGCGGCACGCGCGGCAGGCGTGCACAGCTTCATCGAGCACACGGGGCTCATGAACGAGCACCTCAACCTGTTGCGGCTGGCGGCGGTGGCCGGAGTAGACCCAGAGTTCGTCAGTCGCCATGGGAGTGCCGTGGTCCCGATGGCCGGACACCACGCGCAGTACCTGGGCGAAAAGTTCGCGTGCATCTTCTCGCCGTTCTTCACCGAAGAGACGTGGGCTGTGTTTCGCTCTGTCGTAGAGGCCGACCTGCGTCGGAAGGACGGCGGCGAGTGACGCGCGTGTATCACCGCGACGTTGGCAGCGAAGACCGCGGTCCGCGAGCGTTCTGCAACGGCGACGAATACGCGGTCTGCACCGAAGATTGGCTGCACGTTACGTGCGAAGCCTGTCACGCGAAGCGACACCCGCAGGCACCGCTGTCGCGGGAGGAGTACTCGCGTTGCGAGCGCGCTGTTGGGCCTGGCGTGACGCGGAAGCTGACCGCCGACGAAGTCGCGTACGACGACAAACACAGGCCGCCGCGGTACTATCGATGATGCGGCTCGTTCAGAAGTGCTCGGTCTGCAAGCAGGAAATCTGCATCGGCCCGTGGACATACGCTCGTATCAGCGAGGGGCTCATCGGCTGCGCGCCGTTCGAGTTCTGTTGCTGCTGCCGGCAGACGGTGTCGGACCACGAGGACATCGGCTACCGGCGTCGCTTCAAGAAGTGGTATCGCAAGCAGAAGGCGCAGCGACAGTTCGACGAGGCGAAGCGGCTACGCGAAGAGGAAGAGCGTCGGCTGTCCTCGGAGATCGACGACTGATGGCTGCGCCTTCGGCTGGATGGGCCAAGCCGGCAGCGGAAAAGCTCCGCCGCGGCGAGAGCGCGTCGTTTCGGCCACACAGTCGCTCGATGCTTCCGCGGATCAAGTTCGGGCAGCTGTGCACGGTCGAACCACTTGCGAAGACTCCTGTGATCGGCGATGTCGTGTTCTGTCGCGTGCGCAACTACTGCTACCTGCGGCTGATCAAGGCAGTGAATCCCGAGAAGGGTAAGTACCTGGTCGGAGACAACCACGGACGGCTGAACGGTTGGATCAACATGGCGCACATTTACGGGCGCCTTGCAAAGGTGGAGGACTGATCGATGGCTACGACTCTTCCGGAAGAGCTTGAGCAGATCCTCGCCTACGCGAAGAAGGCGGTGGCGCCAGAGAACCGTTTTGATCCGGGAGCGGGACGTGACGGAAACTTTCGATATTTGCCGCGTATCGAGTTTGCCGAAGTAGGTCGCTGCGGCGACGAGCCGGGCGGGTTCGTGATGGAGGTTACGATTCCGCGTCACGCAGACAACGAGCTTGGCATGAGCCTGATGAGGACGATTCACGACCGTGCGGAGGCGACGGAAGTTCTACGACGACTCGCGGCGTTGATCGACGGAGAAGGCTAGGTACCCAGTGGACTGGAAAGAATCGACCGGTAGGATGAGCGCTGAGCGTGAAGGCCATCGCGCGTTCGCGCATCTGAGCGACAACGAGCGATGGATCGTCCTCGTCATCCGCGACGGCAACCCGAACAGCGATCTGGTCGCACGCCTAGTGGCTGACACGAAGGAAGGCGTCGCGGTCGCGTTCGAGGACTGGCTGGCGGGGCCGCGTACGCCGGTGGGGCTTACGCCCTACAAGGCGCTGAGCGCGGGCACGTCGATCTCGGAGTGCGTGAAGGGACGCCTCTACAAGATCCGCGCGCGCAACTTCCGGCTCGGCGTCTACGACGGGAACGAGGGCTTCATCGGGCTGCGCGAGAAGTTCGGTTCGGTGTTCCTTGACACCGAGTACCACTACGACCAGGGACCGCCGCACGGGACTGTTACCGACATCGTGGATGCCGGCGTCAACTGCCTGGCGAACATCGAGGTACGCATGTACCTTCGCGACGAGGACAGCGTGACCGGCCGCGAGATCGAAAAGACGCCGCCGCCGAACCCGCCGTGGTGGCGTTTCGTCGACACGGGTGAGACCTCCGACGCGATTCGTGCGACGGCGATCTCGAACATGGCGCTGTACGACTGGCTGACGGCGCAGCAGAGGCAACTGGCCGAGGCGAGCGTCGCGGAAGGACCGGGCTGATGGCGTACATCTGGCATGCTACTGCGAACTTCGGAGCCGACCGCGCTGCGGCCGACCGCTTTGCTGCCGCGTTCGATCGCGCGCCGTTCGAGGTGCCGTACGCGCGCGCGGTCTATCTCGACGTAGGCGTCGAGAACGAGCCGCCCCGTCAGTCGCACAGCGAGCGTGTCGGCTGGGAGGTCGCGGTCGTCCCGCATGTCAGCGAGGGCCTGAACAGCTATCTCTGCGGTCACGGCGGTCCGAACAGTGAAGACGAGGAGCGCGACATCGACGAGTTCGCGCGCGTGTTCTACCAGCGCCTCGTGAAGCTCGACGGCTTCGAGTTCGCGCTGAACGGGTGCGAGGTCGGCGGCTGGCGTTCGCCGAGAGAACTCGTCGCCGACCTGAGTCCTGGCGGCTTTCTTCTGACGCGAACGACCAGGCCGGACTACGGGCTCGGTGGCCTCGTGATCGCCAGGGCGCTCTGGAGCGCAGCCGACCGACCGTTGGGGTTCGTGCCGTTCAACGAGAGCCACGTCTGGCTTCCCTGGACGGGCGTGAGGGACACGGAATGAGGGCGACGTACACGAACGCGTTGGTCGTCGGCGAGTACTACGACTTCTACGTCGACAAGTCCGCCGTGCCGGCGGCCCTGATCAGGCGCGGCAAGCTGAGCGACGTCAATCTCACGGCGCAGTACGCGCGTCTCATCTGGAACGGCCAGCTGTACGACGTGCCGCTGCGGCTCGTGAAGAACCGGTGGAGGCGCGTGAAGCAGCCTGCGACACGTCCGTCTCGCGCGAAGGCGCTCAAGTGACGCGCCGGAAGCCGGAGCCCGAGGAAGCGGTCGCTGCCATCCGCAAGGCGGGCGAGACTGGCGACTTCGAGATGGGCCCGCGTGACACGATCGAGAACTACACCGCAGAGGTCGAGACGATCTGCGAGGCGCTCGGCCGCGTGCGCAATATCCGGGTCGACTTTCTGTCCGACATGTCGTCGATCTCCGACTTCCACAGCCGAAGCCACCCGTCTTTCGGCTCGTACTTCGACGAGTTGTCGTCGGAACTTGGGGTGCCGGTGGCGGACGGCGAGATGGTGATCGAGATCTGCCGTCGCCTCCGACAGAAGGCGGAAGCGGGCAGCGCGTGAAGGTCGAGTGGCGCGTGCTTACCACATGGTGCATCATGGAGGCAGCGGCGTAGTACGCCGTCCGGGGCCCGGCGTGATTCACGTCCGGGCCCCTCGCTTCTGGGGAGAAGAGCCGTGGACGTCGAGACCAACACCATCGAGATCGGCGGTCCCACGATCTTCGTGCAGGCACCCGACGGCCTGTGGGGCGAGTTCGAGCTACCGCCCGGCAAGCGCGTCGAGAACGGCGACAGCTTCTCGATCTTCGACTGCCGCTTTCTCGGCATGCTCTACCCGGTCATCGTTCTGGCCTTGGACGGCGACAAGGAGATGGTGGCGGCGCACGTCTGGGGTGCGGCGCGCCGTGCGTATCGGCGCGGCGATGTGGATGACGCGAGCTTCAAGCGCTTCGAGACCTATCTCGGAGAGCGCTTTCCTTACGTCGAGATGCTGGCGCGCGCGTATGACCGGGCCGAGCGGGAGCGCTAGTGCGGTGTGTAGGTGCGTCTCCGACGATTTTTCTTGCCTGTCGTTTTTCTTCTTGACCCGCCTGCCAGCGGCATGTCAGACATACGAGAACCTGGGGATAACTCCCCGCTGAACGAGAAACCGCCCTCCGTGACAAAAACCTCCATCGCCATGCTCCCGATGTCGCTGCCGCTCCGCGGTTGCGATCGCGGAGTCGTGTGCGCCTGGACGGGCTTCTACGCGCACCAGAATCGGAAGCCCAGATCGCCCTCGTAAGTACGGACCACCATCCAGAAACTACGAGGGCGCGCGGGAAACCGAGCGCCCTCTTCGCATTTCTGGAGTCGATGGGGAATGGTCCCCACCCGGCTGTAGACCGGGCGCCTCACGGCACAGGGGGTTCAATTCCCTCCGGCTCCAATCGAGAAAGATCATGACTACCGTGCACATCGTGGAGAGGTACCGGCTGGCGCGCGAGCGGCTTCGGGCTGCGCGCGCCCGCGGCGGAGAGGACGAGGTCGATCGGCTTCAGGACGAAGTCGACGGCCTGTGGCTGCTCATGTCGGGAGCAGATCGGCGCACCGTGCTGGGCGTCGAGGGACGAGAGGAGAAACGCGCTGCCGCGTGAAAGCGGGAGCGTAGATCAGAGGTAGATCAGCCAGCTTTTAACTGGACGGTCGCGGGTTCGACCCCCGTCGCTCCCATGGTTTTTCGGGATGGATGTAGATCAGGAACTACACCGGTTTCTTACATCGGCCTAAGCGGGTTCGAGTCCCGTCCATCCCATCCGGGTTCGGCTAATCGGCAGGCCGTCTGACTCTGACTCAGAAAATCGTAGGTTCGAGTCCTCGACCCGGAATGAAGCCGCTTCACGGCGGCCTCTTTGAAAACTGAATAGGAACCGAAGAAGACGGCTGGCGCCATCGGGCGCCAGCCACATTCCTGGGTAGCTCAGATGGAAGAGCGCTCGGCTGTCCGTTGGCAGCCCGACCGAGTAATCGGCCGGTGAAAATCGCCCAAACTCGGGGAACCCTCGTCGCAAGAGACGTGGCAATCCCGAGCCAAGCCCCCTCGGGGGAAGGTGTAGAGACTAGAGGGGCGACGTCCGACCGACTGCAAGTCGAGGACGATGGGATAGTCCAGACCACGAACCGCGCCTGCGGGCGGCGAAAGCCGAAGTGGTACGTAACCGAGTGGTCGCTGGTTCGATTCCAGCCCCAGGAGTCCTTAGGTCAGAGGCTGAGGTAGCCGGCGCGACTCCAAATCGCGCGTCGAGCAGGTTCGACGCCTGCCTGGCCTGTCACGGGACGTGAGCAAGTGCGGTCATTGCAGCGGTCTGAAAAGCCGCGGAACCTGGTTCGACTCCAGGGCGTCCCATCGGCCAAGGCGGAGTAGCTCTCCGTGTTGCGTCGAGTCATGCCGGGTAGCTCTCGGCGTGATCGTGGTGAGGTCCACCTTGGTACCGAAGGCTCAGCGTCCGCGCTGAGTAGGACCCGCCACACCAATGCCTCCAAAGTCCACTGGCGTGGACGCCTGCTTGTCAAGCAGGGTCGAGCGGGGTTCAATTCCCCGTGGGGGCGTAACTGGGTGAGGGCACCCCGATGAGGTTGAAGATGAGGACAAAGCGCTGTCCTAAATGCGGCAAAACTAAGACTGAGGAACACTTCGATCGTCGCAGTCTTAATGAAAGAGGGGTTATAGCTCAGCTGGGAGAGCGCTTGAATCGCACTCAAGAGGTCGCCGGTTCGATCCCGGCTAACTCCATGGTTCATGGTGGCCATAGCTCAAAGGTAGAGCATCCGGTTGTGGTCCGGAGGATGAGGGGTTCGATGTCCCCCTGGTCACCCTTATTGTCCTCGTAGCTCAGCTGGAAGAGCAGCTTTTTCCTAAAAAGCAGGCCACAAGTTCGATTCTTGTCGAGGACGTCGCGGCGCATAGTTAAGTGGTCTTAACGCAACCCTGATAAGGTTGAGTTGGTGGTCCGATTCCACCTGCGCCGATCCAGCTGGGCTCGTTCCGTGTCGGCCGGCTTGGGCCGAGCAGCGATGGCCATCGCAATCAGTCTGGACCAACGTCGCGTAGCTCAACAGAAGAGTACCCGCCCGACACGCGGAAGACCCGAGTGCGACTCTCGGCGCGACGATCAGTTCGACTTCGACTCGGGCGCCAGCGCATCCGGCGTCGGCGCCGCAGCCTGCTGCATGAGCGCGGTGACGATCCCGGCGAGCACGTCCATGGTCATCTCCTTCCGGCGGCTCGACCGGATGACGCGATCCTCCCAGTTGATGTCGATCGCCTCGTTGTACGTCACCTCTCGACCGTCGCTGCGGACGACGCGCTCGGACTGCATGATGTTCTCGTCGACGACGAGATCGAACTCTCGGCCGGCGATGATGATGGCGGTCGCGAGCGCGTGGTCATCGACGCCACTGAGCGTCGGCTCGGGCCGGTTCATCAGCGAGTAGTCGAGCTTGTGGTTCTTGACGCGGTAGGCGATGAGCAGGCCGTCAGAGAGTTCCTGAAGCAGCTTCGCGGGCAGATCTGTGGTCGGCATTGGCCGACGATACGGGACGGTAGCGCAAAGTGCAACGGCAGCGCGCGACCGGGGCGAGTGGCCCCGGACGAGGTACCGGTTCGAGCCCGGTCCGCTCCATCGGGGTCGTAGTGAAGCGGGATCACACGTCGATGGCATCGACGAAGTGCGGGTCCGACTCCCGCCGACTCCAAAGTCTCTGCGGCGCGCAGGCGGAAGGTCTGCCACCGGTGTGCCACACCGGTAAACAAGGAGTTCGAGTCTCCCGCGCCGCTTACGCCGGAATCCCACCGTCACGCGCCCAGGGACGGGACAAACGCCTCTGACGGTCCGGCTCCAAGGGCCTGTAGCTCATTTTAGGAGAGCGCCTGACTTGCACTCAGGAGGCGACCGGGGCGGAGCCGGTCAGGTCCAGTATTGGCTCGCAAAGCGTAGATGGCGACGCGCCGGCCTCGTAAGTCGGAAAGGTCGATTCGAGTTCGACTGCGAGCTTTTTCGTAGTGCCACCGAAGCGTAGAAAGCGACGTGCCGGACTTGTAGACCGGCGAGGAGGATGCGAGCACCTCCGGTGGCTTCAAATAAACGGTTGACGAGAATCTCCGCACGGTTCATGGTGATCGGGTGTCGATTCCAAAAAAGGAAGCCTACTTTTGCGATCACTGCGGGGCCGCATTCTCAGCGCGAACAACAGATCGCGCTCGCGGTTTTGCGCGGTTCTGCGGCCGCTCCTGTAGGTCACTCCACTCTGGACATGTGCCCCCCAGCGGACCGGGGGACAAGAACGGGCATTGGAAGGGCGGCGAGACGCGAGGGAGTCGTGGATACTGGTACGTGAAGGCGCCGACGCATCACCGGGCGATGAAATCCGGCTACGTCAAGCGAGCCACATTGGTGGCCGAGGCGAAGATCGGGCGTGCCCTCTATCGCGACGAAGAAGTCCATCACAGGGACAAGAACAGGGAGAATGACAATCCGGACAATCTGGAGGTGCTAACCAAGATGGCGCATGCCAACCTGCATGCGGCGGAGCGCCGCATGCCTCCGCGAGCAAGGCAGCCAGAACACCCGTCCAACAGGCGCGTTCGGTGGCCGCCGGATGCGGTGTTGACTGAGATGCGTCAGCGCATGACGCTACAGGCTATCGCCGATACGGTCGGCTGCTCAAACCAGGCGGTTCACAGGCGAATCGCACGAATCTTGGCCGCCAAATCCTAGATAGCGAGGTACCCGCTTGGTATGCGGGCTAGTCGAGTGCGAATCTCGATGGCGGCTTCCGCGACAGTAGCCTAGAGGTAAGGCGCCTGACTTCCATTCAGGTCTACGCGAGTTCGAGTCTCGCCTGTCGCTTCTCGGGCCGAATCTCCGACGACGCCCCTTGCCCGAGAGTTAGGCGCGATCTTCCAGCGAAGGACATCGGCTGCAACCCGATGAAGGCCAGTGCGACCCTGGCTCGCGCCTCTTCTGGCCGAAGCAGAGCGGTTATCGACTTGTATTCGAGAGGTCCGGGTTCGACTCCCGGTCGCGGCCGAAAGGCGGCGGTAGTTTAAACGGTTAGAACGCTAAACGCCGGTCTGCATCCCTTGCCAGAAATGCTGCGGAAGCCGCACCGGAAGCGGCGCTCGTTTTCTAAACGAGAGGTTGCAGGTTCGACTCCTGTCCGCAGCGTGCCCCTGTAGCTCAGTGGAATCAGAGTGCTCCGCTACGGACGGAGAGGCCGCGGGTTCGAGTCCCGCCAGGGGTGCTGATGCTCTCGTCGTCCAGCGGATAGGGCACTGGTCTACGAAACCAGGAACGACTGTTCGATTCAGTCCGAGAGCGATACGATCTGTTCCCATCGTCCAAATGGAAGGGCACTAGCCTCCGAAGCTAGGAATCGGTGTTCAACTCACCGTGGGAACGTGCGGGGTGGTGTACAGTGCACAAAGCGCTCATAACGCTTAGGACCGTGGGCAGTTCCGGCGACCGCAATCTTGTGCGAGGTGGGAAAGCAGTAATCCGTCGGCCTCATAAGCCGAAGAACGCCGGTGCGACTCCGGCCCTCGCTCCCAACGCTACGTCCTGATGGTCAGGGCAGCCTCTCATACGGGCTTGTACGTCGGTTCGATTCCGACCGTAGCGATCTCGCGTCAGCGTCGCGCAAGCCTGAAAAGCCCGCGACGTTTGTCGAGTCCGAGAGCGACGCATAGACGTTCGTGCAAGCCGACCTGATCACCGGATGCACGAATGCGACAAACGCCTCTAAGCAAGGCGGCGAGGCAGGGCTCGACGACGCGAGAGCTTTCTCGGGGTATGGCGAAGTAGTATCGCGCTCCGTTCGGGGCGGAGAGATCGCCGGTGCAATCCCGGCTACCCCGATGGCTCACGGCTCGCGCCGGGGGCGCTCGTCAGACGATTAGCGGATGCCAGCCCTAGCTCTCTCCCGTAAAACCGGGTAAGGCACCTAGGACTGTCGCCGCCGGACCCTGACGAGCAACTGCACGGTTGGCCGAGAGGCGAGGCGCCTGTTTTACACGCAGGTTTACAGGGGTTCAAATCCCTTACCGTGCATCACATAAGCGGGAATGGCGGAATGGAAGACGCGCACCGTTCAGGCCGGTGTGGGCGAAAGCCCGTGGGGGTTCGACTCCCTTTTTCCGCACTTTGGGGTCGTGTCGGAACGAGCAGACGAGCACGGTTGAGGGCCGTGTGTCCGAAAGGACGTGCAGGTGCAACTCCTGTCGACCCCAGTTAGTAGCCGAGCTTCAAGACGTTCGGGGCCTTCTTATTCCACCACCACGCTTGCACGATCACGAGCGCGCCGAGTCCGAGAGCGGCGTACTTCCATCTCGTGTCGACCGTCGCGGTGTCCTGTCCGAGTCCGCGCATGCCGCGGCTGGTCGGGCTGGCCATGCGTGCGGCGCCGCCGCGCGACGGCATCGTTCGGGCTCCGCTGCCAGCTGGCGAGATCTGCATGCGAGTCGTCGTCGTCGGCGCGGTCATCCGCGGCGATGGATGGAACGAGACGTTCGGATGCGTTCCCGGCGTGCCGACCGGCGGCATCGTGATGCCCGGCTGTCCAGGGCTAGGCAGGCGCAGCCGGCCGCCGCCGCGCGGACCACCAGCGCGTGGAACTCCGCCGCCGCCGTGCCGTCGACCGCGACGACGCCACGGAAACGCGCTGCCACCGTTTCCGCCCCACCAGCCACCGTCGCCGCCCCACCAGCCGCTTGGTCCCCAGGCGTACGCCGGCTCCGCGACCGGCTCTGCGCACCCGTAGTCCCAGAGGCGGGCGCCAGCCGCTTCGGCCTCGCAGGCGTTGTCGTAGCAGTCGCCGGTGATCCGGTCGTGCACCGGATCGTCGCCGGAGTCGCAGGTGTAACCGAGACGGCTTGGGCTCATCGAGTACGTGGGCATGGGCTGGATGCTACCACATGCCGTTCGCGCTTGCTCCGAAGCCGCTTACGACATACTCTCCGCCCCGGAGGGTTCACCATGGCCGACGAGACGAAGACTAGCATCACGTTCCTGGGCATCGAGTGTGCACGCAAGAGCAAAGGCATCTACGAGGGCGGACGTCGAGGCATCGGCGTGCAGATCACGCTGATCGCGACCGCACCGGACTCGTGGAGCGCACACGTCACGACGCGTTTCGGCACGCTGAGCGTGCCGGGCTCGGGGTCGTCGGGCTCGGGGTCGTCGGCCGAAACCGTCGAGATGCTAGAAGCGGCGGCACGCGAGGCGCTGTCGCTCGGCGCGTCGGAGATCGCGATCCTGCGAAACGGCACGAACGCCGGCCCGACACTCGCTGAGGCCGCATCACGCTTCATCGAGGACTGGTCGAGGCTGCCGTCTCTCGTGCGTGCGGCATCGGCGGCGCGGCTCGTGAAGGTCTCGGGGCAGCAAGCCAACGTGCTCGACGGCGACGTGAAGCTCTGGAAGGAGGTCGGCGCTGGTTCTCGTCGTCTGCGCGTGACCGAGCGCTTCTGCGACGCCGAGATCGCCTGGATGCGCCTCTTCCTCGCGCTGATGAAAGAAGCGGACGACGAGGCCGAGAAGAACGGCGTCGACGCAGATCCGCGGTACAATCCGACGTACAAGACGACGCTGACGGTCGAGATCGGTGACACCGAGATCAAGGTCGGTGACAAGACGTATCGGATGGAAGGAGAAGAAGGACGAGAGCGAGAAGAAGTAACCCTGCGGACGTAGCCCAACGGCAGAGGCATCGGCTTCAAATACCGAAAAGTGTGGGTTCGACTCCCACGGTCCGCACAACTGAACGAGGTTCGTCATGGAGACCCGAGTACTGGTACTGGACATGTTCTACAGACCTGAGCGCATCGTCGACTGGCAGCGCGCGGTCTGCCTCATCTACGACAACAAGGTCGAGGTGATCGAGGAATTCGACGAGGTGCTGCGCTCGCCTTCGGTCTCGATGAAAATGCCTTCCGTCATCAGGAAGGTGAAGAAGTCGAGGACGCGGAAGGTCTCGATCAAGTTCTCGCGTCAGAACGTACTTCTCCGCGACGGGAACGAGTGCGGGTACTGTCATCATGTCTTCGAGCCTCGCGCTCTCAACTACGATCATGTGCTGCCGCGATCGCGTGGCGGCCGGACCGAGTGGGACAACATCGTGATGGCCTGCTACGTCTGCAACGCCAAGAAGGGTGACCGGACGCCGGCAGAGGCCAAGATGCCACTCAGGCGTGCACCTCGGAAGCCCGAGTGGCTGCCGATCGTCAGCAAGCGCTTCGACATGAGCACGGTGCCGGAAACCTGGCGGCCGTACCTGGTGGCGGCGTGAGCGCCTGCAAGCACAAGTGGAAGCGCTGGAATGTCCAGAAGGACAGGACGCGCGTCTGCGTCAAGTGCGGAGGCGTCAAGGTAACGACGATCGTACGCGTGCCAGGGGACGGCCCGTACGTGCGCACGGTCGTCGTCTCGAAGAGGGCTTCGGCGTGAGCGTCGATCGCTGCATCCAGTGCGGGCTCTGGGAGGACAACCATCTCCCGACGTGTTCGCTCTACGACGAACTCGACCAGCTGAAGACTCCAGAGGCTTTGCGCGAGTGGGCGAAGCGGATGCATGCTGTGTGCGCCGTGGCAACCGAGAGCTTGCAGACCATCGTCGACCGTACCGAAGATCATTGGACGTGGTGGTGGGCGAACCGCGGGCTCGGGCGCGCGGTAGATCCGGTCACCGGTCCGGAGCGAACGAAAACCGGTGAGGAGGCTAGCGAGCGGAAGCTCATCACCGCTGCACAGGGCGAGTCGCTGACTGACGAGATGCTTACCTCGATCCGCTCGTGGCTAAAGCTCGCGGAGTCCGATCCAGGATATCTCCGCGCTGGGGCGACGAGTCCGGAGTGGTACGCCGCGATGGAGATCGTCCACGAGTACGTCCAGAACGACAAGAAGATCGACCGCTCGCGGCACGCGATGTTCGTCCGCGCGCTGCTCCATGAGGTCGTTCGTCTGCGGGAGTTCTCGCGATGAGTGACTCGCCGGGAACCTGGTGCTGGCCGATGCTCGACGGGCCTAGGGTCGGTGGCGATCCGACCGGCCTGGCAATCTGCTGCGGCTCCTGCGGTGCATGGCTGCAAGCGCGGTCGCTTCCGGAGCCGCTCCCGCGCTTGCGCTTGGACCACGGTCTTTGGTCGAGCATGTCGCGCGACGAGCTACTGCGGGGGCTCGATCGGTTCTGTTGGCAGTGCGGCATCGCGGTCGAGTGGATGCCGTTCCTCGACCGTCAGCCGGAAATGTTGCACTTGGCGAAGCAGGTAGAGGACGCGCCGATCTTTACTGAGGCGGCGCGTGCTCAGGCGGAGCACCAAACACGCCTGCTCGGAAGGTGGTTCTTCCACAAACGTGAGGCCTCACGATGATCTTTTGGCGCGAGCTACTCGCCGACGAGAACCCAGATGCCCTGACGGCTGACGGCCTCGACGACGCGTTCATCGGCTTCGCGCGACGGTGTGGTCAGCCGACGCTGGCTGCGTACTCGACGAAGAAGATCCTCGACATCCTGATGACGCGTGATGGGATGACCTACGAGGAGGCGAACGAGTATTTCGATTTCAATATCGGCGGCGGCTGGGTTGGGCCTGGGACGCCGATCTGGATCGACGACCTCGAAGGCTGGCGCGAGACATGAAGCGCAAGCTCCGCGGCGCACTACGTGTCGTCGATCTCCAGGCCGAGGTCGCACGGCTGCACGCGCTCGTTCCGCCTGAGCCTCCTCGTAGGCGCGGCACTCCGCTTTGCTTGCACTCTGCTTGGTATGAGGCGGCTGACGCCCGGACGCGAGCGCTCCTCGTGCTCTGGCGGGTCAGCCCAAAGCGCGGTGAGGCAACCGCGAAGCGGCTTGGTCTTGCGGTGCCGACGCAACTGATCGGCGAGCCGAGCCTGTCGCGGTTTGACGGGTCGAGCCGTCACGAAGAGCCGCCGTGCGGCAAGCCGCTTTTGCGTTCTCGTCTCGGTGCGGATTTCTGCATGCGGCCGCGAGGGCACCGTTCCGAGTGCTCGTACAACCGATACTACTAGCAGGGCACGACGATGCTGATGCGCGCACGAAAGCTACTTGGCGGTCGACGTGCCGTAGTGCGCGCACTCGAAGCGCTTGCGAACGCCGTGCGCATCGCAACCGACAAGATGAGCGAGGCCGGTCGCGTGACTGCCGACGCGATCGACGCCGCCGCGGAGAACGTGGCAGACTCGTACGAGCCACCGAACCGTTCGACAACCGAGTGTCCCTTGTGCAACGACACCGGGTACAGTGCCGGCGGTTGGTATCCGGGTCCGTGTCATTGCGCGATGGGCGTGCTAAGAGAAGAAGCGGAGAAGGCTGGGCTGATCGAGCCTGTGCCGGAGACCGATGAGTGATGAGTGATCTGTTCTAGCTGAGGAGAGAGCGATGGCGAAGAAGCTGTTCGTAGGTAACCTGCCGTGGTCGATCGATGACGAGGGGCTGATGGAGGCGTTCGCGCCCTTCGGCAAGGTCACCGAGGCCAAGGTCATCACCGACCGAGAGACCGGCCGTTCGCGCGGCTTCGGCTTCGTGTCGTACAACACGCCGGCTGAGATGGAGGCCGCCATCAAGGGCATGAACAACTCGACGCTGGACGGGCGCACGATCAACGTGAACGAGGCGCAGGACAAGCCGCGGCCTGGCGGCGGCGGCGGCTACGAGCGCCGAGACGATCGGCGACGCTGACGTGCGCTGTGATCGAAAAGGCGCGGTCTTCTAGTGCCCGGGGCCTATCGCCCCGAGCCTGGAGGACCATGGCTCGGACGTTCCATCACAATAGCGTCGGCAAGAACGGACGGTTCCCGGACGGCTCGCCCTCATGGTATCGTCGCTGGTTGAACCAGCGCTACCGGGCGCGTGTCGCGCATCTCATCCGCATCGCACGGTACGAGCGCATCGTGCCGCCGAAGCGCGACGCTGGCTGGTTCTGGTAGGAGCCATAGCTAGCTCTTGTCTTCGCGGACATTTACGGACAAACTACAGACGCACGATCACATGATCCACGGACACGTCATAGCTCTCGACCCGACAGTACGGCAGCGCCAGGCGATGCTGCGTGCATGCGGTGTCGCGCGCTTCACGTACAACTGGGCACTTCACGAGTGGAACCGCCAGTACAGGGCCGGCCAGAAGCCCAGCGGGACCAAGCTCAAGAAGCAGTTCAACGCCATCAAGGGCGAAGCGTTCCCCTGGATCTTCGAGTCGCCGCGAGACGCGAATGCCGGCGCGTTCTCCGACCTGGACACGGCGTTCTCGAACTACATCAAGAGCATCACGGGAAAGCGCCAGGGCCCACGCGTCGGACCACCGAACTTCAAGAAGAAGGGCAAGACCCGTGACGCCTTCTACGTCGCGAACGACAAATTCCATTTCCTTGCCGATGGCAAGCACGTTCACCTCCCGGTCATCGGCAGCGTGAAGACGCGCGAGCCGCTCAGGCTGCACGGCAAGATCCTCGGCGGTCGCGTGAAGCGCATCGCCGACCGTTGGTATCTGTCGGTTCAGGTCGAGGGCGACTTCCGGGTGCCGAACGTCCCGGAGCACGAGATCCTCGGCATCGACCTGGGCCTCAAGACTGCGGTCGTGCCGTCACGAGGAGAGCCCCTAGACGCGCCGAAGCCGCTTCGGAAGGCGTTGAAGAAGCTGCGGCGTGCGAACAGGAAGCTCCATCGTAGACAGGAGGGAAGCGCGAACAGGCGTAAGGCTCGTGAGGAACTGGCGAAGATTCACCGAGACGTCGCGAACATCCGGAAGGATTTCCTGCACAAGACGACCACGAAGATCGCGCGTGAAACCCAAGCGGCGGTCATCGAGGGCATGAACGTGGCAGGGATGCTCAGAAACCATTCGCTGGCGCGTGCGCTCTCGGATGTCGGGATGGGGATGTTCAGGACGCTGCTGATACAGAAGGGACCTGTCTACGGCTGCGAGGTGATCGTGGCTGACCGGTGGTTCCCGTCGAGTAAGACGTGCAGCGGCTGCGGAGTCGTGAAGGCCGAGTTGTCGCTGGGCACGAGGACGTACGAGTGCGAGGCATGCGGTCTGGTCCTGGACCGAGACCGCAACGCCGCGTTGAATTTGGAAGCGTACCCGAGGCTTTCGGGGAACAGCCGCAAGGCTACGCCTGTGGACACGGCTGCCTCTACTCGACGGCCTCAGCGTCGAGCAAGTGTCGTGGCGGAAGCAGGAGCCAAGTCGTGACCGAACGAACACGTTCGATCACATTTTGGAGAGCAGGGTGAACCGAGAAGGTCTCGGGCCGGTTTGGAATACCGCGTGGCGCTTCGGCGCAGTGGCTCGATACCACCTCTCTCCGTTCTGGAAGGTGAACCCACACGGCGTGGGACGGGCCTCGAAAACCCGCGGCGTTTCGGCGCAGAAGTTCGACTCTTCCTCCTTCCTGTCTCCTGTCCCTGGTCAGCCCCTAGTCACGCCACGAAAGGATACCTGCGATGCCAGACATGAAAACGCCGGCCGGCTTCCTGCTCTGGACGCTCGGCATGTTGGTCTGCGGATGCGTCTTGCGGATCGGCTGGGAGATCGGTGGTCGTATCTGGGGCCTCCTTTAGCCGAGTCGGCGCGAGCGACGGAGCGGCTTGGTCTATTGCGGGGGGGGGGCAGTGTTTGTGCTTGCACAGCGTTTCGCAGCATGTCAGTGTGTCGTATCCGGAGGGCGAAGTCGCAAGGCGCGGCCCGGCTTTGAAGACCGGTTAGCAGCTTCGGCTGTGGGGTTCGAGTCCTCCGCTCTCCAGAAAAAGGTGATTCCGATGAGCTATCGCTGTGAGGTCTGCCGGATCGCGTTCGACGGCTCGATGCGTAACGGCACCGTGCTCGACCCGCGCCCAGTCCGCGTCGTCTCGTCGTACCGCGTGGCCATGTACGAGCGCGACCACCTCGACCGGCCGATGAACACGCGGTTCGGACACGAGGTCGCCAAGGAAAAGCTCGTGTGCAAGGAGTGCGCGCCGAAGGTCGAAGCGAAGCCCCCGGCGCGCGCGGGTGAAGAAGTCGCGGCCTGATCTCGTCTTCGGTTCCTGTACAGTTCCCTGTCCCATTCGTCTAGATGGCCAAAGGACGCCGGCCTCTCACGTCGGCAACGGGGGTTCGAGTCCCCCATGGGACGCTCTGATTCTCTGGGCTCTTGTCTCTGGGAGATTCGTCATGTCCAACTACGCCGCGCACCTCGGTGCGTCGAAGAAGAAGTCCGTGTCCGCTGCGCGCGAGGACGCGCCGCAGTCGGCGAAGGCCGACGTGCGTCAGGTCAAGAACGCGGCCGGTGGCTTCACGTTTGAAGTGGACGACTGGAAGCGGCTGGACCGTTTTCTGATCCTCGGCGCCGAGGGCGGGACGTTCCACGTCGGCGAGAAGAAGCTCGTCAAGGAGAACGCGACCGCGCTCGGCCGCTGCCTCAAGGACGACGCTGCGGCCGCTGTCGAGCACATCGCTGCGCTCAGCGAGTCGGGTCGCGCGCCGAAGAACGATGCGGCGATCTTCGCGCTCGCCGTCGCCGCTGCCCACGAGGACGCGGTTGTGCGGCGCCTCGCGCTTGCCGCGCTGCCACGCGTGTGCCGGACCGGCACGCACCTCTTCGAGTTCGTCGCTCAGGTCGAGCAGCTTCGCGGCTGGGGCTCGGGCCTGCGCCGCGCGGTCGGCGCGTGGTACACGAGCAAGGAGGGGCGAGACCTCGCCTACCAGCTGCTGAAGTACCAGCAGCGCGGCGGACGCTCGCACCGCGACCTGCTTCGGCAGGCGCACCCGAAGACGACGGATCCGATCGTCTCGTCCATCCTGCGCTGGACCATCGCGGGACGCGACGGCCTCGGGGAGCGCTCCGTCAAGCGCAAGCAGCAGGAGGCGGGCGTCTCGTACGAGGCGGTCGCCGCCGGAGCCCTGCCGGCGCTGATCGAGGGCGTCGAGAAGGTGCGCGCTGCGAAGGACGCGAACGAGGCGGCCACGATCATCCGTGAGTACGGGCTCACTCACGAGATGGTGCCGTCAGAGCACCAGAAGCACGCGGTTGTATGGGATGCGCTGCTCCAGCGCATGCCGATGCACGCTTGCGTGCGCAACCTCGGGCGCATGACGGCGAACGGCCTGCTCGTTCCTGGCTCGGACGCATCGAAGCTCGTCGTGAAGCAGCTGAAGAACGCCGACGCCATCAAGAAGTCGCGGCTGCATCCGATCGCAGTGCTCCTCGCGCTCAAGACGTACGCAGCCGGCCACGGCGAGAAGGGCAAGCTGACGTGGTCGCCGGTGCAGTCCATCATCGACGCCCTCGACGACGCGTTCTACCTGGCGTTCGAGACTGTCGAGCCCACCGGCAAGTCCATCATGCTCGCGCTCGACGTGTCAGGTTCGATGGCGTCGAGCTTCATCGCGGGCACGACGCTCACGGCACGCGAGGCCGTCGGCTGCATGGCGATGGTCACGGCGCGGCGCGAGTCGGACTACGACATCGTGGGCTTCGCGAGCGGCTCGGCCGGTCACGCGGCTGGCTACGGCGGACGCTGGGGCGGCCAGCCCTCGCGTCTGCTCCCGGTCAACATCACGGCGAAGACGACGCTGCCCGACGTCATCAAGGCCATGGAGGCCGTTCCCATGGGCGGCACCGACTGCGCGCTGCCGATGCTCCACGCGCTCGCGCAGAAGCAGAAGGTCGAGGCGTTCTACGTCGCGACGGACAACGAGACGTGGGCCGGCGCCGTGCATCCGCACGTGGCGCTCAAGCAGTACCGCGAGAACATGGGCATCGCGTCCAAGCTCATCGTGGTCGCGACCGACGCGTCGGAGTTCACGATCGCAGATCCGACCGACGCCGGCATGATCGACGTGGTAGGCTTCGACGCAGCGGCGCCGGCCGTCATCGCCGACTTCATCCGCGACTAGTTCTGCTTCGAGCCGAAGTCCGATGGTTATCTTTGGTTGAAACCCGTCGGACACCACCTTGCTCGGAGTTTCAATCAGCTAGAAAGGGTCTCACCAAAACCAACAGTCGAGCCGACGATCACGGGTTATCACCTCAATCGCACCGGGCATTTAACCCGGCACGCACCGATCCCGAGGTCACTCCCCTTGCTCGACTTCAATCACTCCCCCACAGGCCGTGCTCGATGAGGTTCGTCGCAAGACCTCGGCCTGTGTATTCTTTCCCGGTTCCTGGCCGACGCTACGCGGTTACCGTTTACCAAACAAACTGGGCGCAAGCCCATTTCCGCCGGCACCCCTTGTCAGGAACTTTTGCCCCGTTCGGCTTCTGGGAGGCCATCTGTTTTTCACGCAGACGAGACGGGTTCGACTCCCGTACGGGGTATAATGGCCAAGACTGAAAAGACCGTAGTTGTCGTCCATGACATGCCGAAGCGGACCGGCTGGATCGCCGGCAAGTGCTGCGTCATCATCAGCGACGGCGCGAACGGCTGGTCGCTCGCAGATCTCTCCGCGCTCGCGAAACGTGCTGGCTTCAAGCCGAGCGACGTGTGGATCGAGCATAACTACATCACCGAGTGGTGCGAGGACGGCTACAAGATCGAACTCTGCTGCTCGCCGGACGCGTGCAAGGTGTGCCGACGCGCACGCCGGCTTTTCGATGCGGAGTTGGCGGAGAAGGCCGAGCGTGCCGAGCGGACGCGGGAGAGCGCCGCATGACGGCCAAGGACGAAGATCGGCCTCCGCACGTGAACCACGCCGTAGATGGCAGTGGTCGTCGTCGGGGCGTGACGTGCTCGGTGACCGTCGACGATCTCGGCGACCTCGCGGTCTCGCTTGAAGGGCTTGCGGCGCTAGCGCGTAGGGCAGGCTTCGATCCTGCCGCTGCCATGCTGAGCATGCGGCACGAGCAGGCGCGCCCCTACGTCGAAGACGACTGGGCGTGTAGCGACGGCTGCGAGTACGGCGTCCACTTGGACTTCTCGTCCGACTCGTGTTCGGTTTGCATAGAGCGCATACGGCTTGCTGTGGAACGCAAGGCGCGCTCGGCCGAGAGACGGAAGGCGAAGACCGAACGCCAACGAGCCAGCGCCTGAATGCTGCTCGGGGTTCGGCTAATCGGCAGGCCAGCGTCCCTTGAAGTCGCCCGTCCAGGTTCGAGTCCTGGCCCCCGAATGCCCAATGCGTGACGCCACCATCAAGCTAAAGTCCGGCAACGTACTCTGCGGGCCGATCTGGATTTGGCGCCCGGAGGCCGGCTTCGTCCAGCTTGCCGGCGAGGACGCCGAGATCGTGCGTCTCGTCGACGTCGAGGAGGCCCACGTCCAGATGTGGCAGCACGCAGCGGTCGGACCCGAGCGCGTCGACCTGTTGGAGCGCGCTCGTCGCGAGGGCTGGGACGGCCGATGACGTCCGACAAGAACTTCTCCGAGCGCAAGCTCGGCGATATGGGCCACCCGATTGGCCCGAACGCGAGGTGGTCTCGGCCGCACTCGCGAAGGTACGTGGACCTCGTGAGCGCTGGTGCTCATGAGGAAATCCAGTTCGATGCGTTGGCCATGAAGCGCTCGGACACGTTCGGCCCTTCGATCTGGAGCTGCGAGCGTGACGGGGTAATCGGTCCAGAGCGATCCATCCTCACTCGCGACGGCGAGATCGATGGTCAAGCGCGTCGGGCGAGCCGCAAGAGCGACCTCGCAGCGCCAGATCGAGAGGTCGACCGTGCCGGTAGGTTCCAGCGTTCGCGACTTCACGGAACGAGGTGTGTCGCAAGCTCTTGACTCACGGTCCTGGGCCGTGTAGACCTACGAACATGCCGCGAATCAACAAGTCGACGACGCTCGAACAGTTCATCGCCGAGGCCAAGCGTCTCCGAACGCTGGCGGACGATGCAGAGGGCGACTTCCTCTCGTATCTCTACGAGGCGGAACAGGTGACCGGCCTGTGGAAGGACACGGGCCTCACGTTCCTCCAGTTCCTGGAGCAGACGAACCTGTGCCGCCCGTCGCGATACGACGGGTACAGGGCAGCGCGTAACGGTCTGGGCGCGAAGGGCATCGAAGGCGTGGGAATTCATGCGGTTGTGGCCGCCGGTCGCTTCCGCGACGCCGGCAAGCAGCGCGAGATGCTCGACGAGGCGCGGACGTGGGAGCGTACGAACGGGACGCCGATCTCGGCTCAGACCGTGAGTCGTCTCGCGAGCGATCTGCGCTCTCGAATTCTCGGAGCGGGCGCGGGTCACAAGAGTTACACGGCGCTCGCGAGTGAACTCGTCGCGGCCAAGGAAGAGTGCGACCGTCTGCGCGTCGAGAACGCCACGCTGCGTGCCGAGATCAGGCAGCTGCGGAAGACGCCGAAGCGCGCCGCCGGCTCGGAGACGAGCCCGTCGGCCGTCGAGGCACAGAAGCGCACGTCACGTCGAGATGCAGCGTGACTGAGCCCGCTGAAGAAGAGACGGGGCCGCTCGTCGTCGAGGCCGCGTTAGACGATGCGGCGGTCGATGCGCAGATCGTCTCGACCCTGCGGTTGGAGGTGATCCGCCCGCTCGACCACGACTGGGCGGCACTCGGGCCGCTCCTGCGCGCGCTGCGCGCTCCGATCCATCGCGTCCTCAACGGCGTGATCACCGATCTCGAAGTCGAGGAGCGCGCCGGCAAGCTCGGCGCAAAGAAGGCCGGAAAGATCCTAGCGCGGTCGCGGAGTTACCAGCTGACGCGTGACCTCTGGCTCAACGAACGCGAGGCCGCGGCCGCACGCGTCAAGAAGGGCAAGCCGTACTACGGCGACGAGAAGGTCGCGACGACGTACCCCGGCGCGAAAGTCCTGCTTGGTACGGCCGGTGCGGCCTTCACGCGCTGGAAGAAGTGGCGGAAGGAAAAATGGAAGGGCAAGATGTCGCTTCCCACCTTCAGGGGTGGCTCTCCGATCTACATCGCGTCAGGCAACGGCGCGATCCGTCTCGAACCGAGCGACGGCCTGGCGATCTTGACGCTGCCGTTGTTCGGCGAGGACAGCGACCGGCCGACACAGGTGCGCTTGGTCGTGAAGCCCTACGGCGGAAGCGGCTTCGCGTCGCTGAAGCGTGTTCTGGCCGATCCGGCCTGCCTCGGCGACTGCCGCCTGGTCGAAGACGACGATCGCGATGGCAAACGGAAGTGGATGGCCTTCGTGTCTTTCACTTCCGAGGTCCGTAAGACCGAGACCGGCCGCACGATGGCTCTGCATCGAGGCGTGCGGACGTTCCTGACCGCGGCAATCGCCCGCGGCGACGACGGGCGTGAAGCGTACACGACTGTGCTCGCCGACGGCGGCGACGTGCTCGCCCACAAGGCGGCGTACCGTGCGCGGCGCTCGTCACTCGGTCGGCACAAGCGCGAGCTTGGTGACGGTGCCAAGGGTCACGGCACTGCTCGGCGCGAAGAGCACTTCACGCGACTCGAAGACGCGGAGGCCAGGTGGGTACGCACGAAGTGCCAGGAGATCGCGTCGCACGCGATGCGCCTCGCCGAAAGGCGCGGCGTGTCGCGGATCCTCGTCGAAGACTGGGGCAATCCAGCGAAGGATGGCGCTCCCGAGCTTGGCGAACACGTCGAGTACCTCGTGCGGAGCTTCCCGCTCGCGCAGCTGCGAGAGTCCATCGAGTGGGCGGCGAAGAAGCGGGGGCTGACGGTCGAGATCGTGCCGAGCGACATGAACTCGCGGACGTGTCCGTCGTGCCTGCACGAGCACTCGGCCGAGGTCAGCGCGACCTTCGGCAAGAGCGGCAAGTTCTGCTGTGAGGTCGTGACGTGCAGGCTAGAGCGTCCCGTCGACGTCATCTACGCGTGGAACATGCTCCTGCGGGACGGTAAGCCGCTGCCGCTGCCGGATCAGATCGCAGCGATCAAGCGCGCGTCCGGTCGAATCCGAAAGAAGGCCCGCACGGAGAAGGCGCAGGCGGCCGAATGATTTCTCCGAACGCAAGTTCGGTGATGTGCCCCCCGATGGGCACGAACGCGAGGGGCCCCGGTGCTTGCAAAAGTACCGGACCCGCTCGCGAAGGTACGTGGACCGTAGCAAGTAATGGTACTTGTTCGGAAATCCAGTTCGATGCGTTGGCCACGAAGCGCTCGAACGTGCTTGGCACTTCGATCTCACATGTCGAGAACAGGGACCGCTCGCAGACCGGCTACGAGGCCCGCGGAATCGCTGGTGTTTTTCGACGGCTCTCGACAGGCGAGATCGAAGGGTCAAGCAGGTCGGGACACGGTCGCGGGCCCCGGCGTCGAGGTCGCCGTAGGCCTCGACAGGCGAGATCGAAGGGTCAAGCAGGTCGGGTAGTCTTTGATCGGATGGCCACGCAGTGTTAGCCAGCTGCTCGACAGGCGAGATCGAAGGGTCAAGCAGGTCGGGCCGTGACGCGCGTCACGCCAGCGCCCCTCGACAGGCGAGATCGAAGGGTCAAGCAGGTCAGGTCGCTCGGACTCATGCTGGTACGACACATGCGAGATCGAAGTGTTAGGTGCGTCGGGGCGATGAAGCCCCAGGCCTTACGTCGGACTGCGTGGCGGTATGGCCGGAAGCTGGTGTGTCGGAAGCCGCTTGACATTCTGTCCGACACGCCGTAGATTCGGCAGTCGTGGCAGATCACTACGAGCCCAACTACGCGGCCGTTCTCGAACAGATCGCGGAGCGTCTCGGTCGCGTCGCGACAGCGCTGGAAACCGTCGCGCATCCAGATCGAGCTACGGCGCGCTGGTACGAGGCCGCTTGGCGTCTCGGCGGCGGCAGCGGCGGCATGCGAAGCGCGCTTGAGGCCTACAGCGCTGCCGACGCGCTCGTCGCGATTCGCGGCGGTCGCGGCGGCCCCTCTGACGACCGGCACGTGACGATCTCACCGCTTCGTCCAGAGCAGTGCAAGTGGTGCTGCGACATCGACTGGGCGGAGGACGGCAGGCACTGCAAGACGTGCGGCTACGACGAGAAGACGGCGACTGAGAAGGTGCGAGCGGAGCGCGCACATCGATGACCGACCCTTTTTGCGCAGGAAATGATGACGAAGAAGAAGGCGATGGAAGCAGGGCGCACGCACATCATGTTCGTGCTCGACAGGTCAGGTTCGATGGCTGGCCTGCGAAACGCCGTGATCGATGGCTTCAACAAGCTGATTGCTGACCAGCGCGAAGACCAGAGCCCGTGTTCGGTCAGCCTCGTGCAGTTCGATAACGCGTACGAAGAGAACTACCTCGACATGCCGCTCGCGGACGTGCCGGCGCTCACGGCGCTGACGTACGAGCCGCGCGGAGGCACCGCGCTTCTCGACGCGCTCGGGCGTGCGATCGTCTCGCTCGGAACCAGAGTCGACAAGCTCGCTGCGAAGGACCGACCGGAGAAGGTCATCGTCATCGTGCACACCGACGGCGAGGAGAACGCGTCGAAGGAGTACAAGATCGAGCAGGTCCGCACGCTCGTGAAGGAGCAGCAGCAGGAAGCCGGCTGGCTCTTCGTCTTCGCTGGCGCGAACATCGACTCGTTCCAGACCGGCCAGAGCTACGGCATGAAGGGCATGTCGACCGCGAACTACGCGGGCCATGCTGGTGGCGTCAAGGCTCTCTATGGCTCGACGAGTGCAGCCGTGCTGCGCAGTCGCGGGATGAAGTCCGAGAGCTACGAGTCGGTCGTGCGCGGCGAGTCGTCGTTCTTCAGCCAGAACGAGGTGCACGCGATGGCGACCGGCGACGCGTCGTCGTCGCTCGTCGGGTTTTCCGGGGCCAGCGTGAGCGTCGGCATCGCGCCGCCGCTCGGCTCGGTGCCGAAGGGCGTGCCGCTCAAGCGCTCGACGCTGCCGCGCGGCAGCAGCAAGAAGAAGTGACTGGTGCAGGCGCGCGACGCGCGGTTGCTCGCGACCGGCTGGCGGGTGGTGATTCTCTCGTCTGCCGTCGGGGGCGGAGCGGGCACGATGACGTTTCTGACGGCCGTCTCCGGCACAGTGCCATGGTGGGGCGTGCTCGGCTGGGCGCTGGCAAGCGTAACCGGCTTCTTCGCGGCGCGGAAGATCGTCGCGCAGAACGTGAAACTCATGCGCATGCTCGACGACGAGCTTCTGTCGCCGCCGCCAGGAACCGCGCCGCGCTCGCCGTATCGCAATCCAACGCGTCCGAACAAGAACGCCCCGGACGACGAGGACGACGAGTAGGTAAAACGCGACCGGGCTGCTAGTCTGCGGCCATGCAGCCAGATCTAGATGCCGCCGTTGCTCTGCTCGATCACGCCGCGGTCTCCTGGCCGGAGGACCAGCGCGTCGCTTGGCGGCTCGTACGCGGCGCTGCGCGCCGTGGTCGCCGCATCTCCGTGACAGCGCTGCCAGCTATCGGCGAGGCGGCGCAGCACGCGGCAGCCGCGCGAGAGCACGCGTCGCGTGCTCTCGATGCTCTCGGCAGCGCCGTAGGTGGTGACGAGCCAGACGACGACTAGGGCGTCTCGGTTTCGGTCTCGGAAGGCTCTTCACGGAAGATGTCTTCTTCCGCGGCTCCGGTCGCGGGGATCACGAGCGGCCCGTCTCGCTCGGCTTCACGGTAGAGGTCGTCGAGGTCGTCGCCGAGCATCTCGTGCTCTGGATCGCCTGGCGGTCGACCGCCGAGGGCCGCGTTCTCGACGGTCGTCGTTGTGGACGGTCGGATGTCTTTTTCGGCCGCGGCCAAGTGCGACCAGCCGATGCCTGCGGGCGTCGAAAGCGGTCGACGTGGTCGGACGTAATCGCGCTCGAACCGCCGGTACGGGTCACGAGGGTCGTGCGACGCGCGAGCAGTGTACGGGTCCTCTTCTGGCCAAGGCGTAGACATCGCCGCTTCCGCATGTGCTTCTGCGTACGCCTCGTCCGCGGCTCTCGATGGCCAGTGACGGGATGGCCAGGCCTGGTCCTCGATGAAGTTTCCGGGCTGGTTCTCGACGAGGCCGGGCTTGGCTCGACGCGTTCCGGGGTCGAACTTGTCGGCCGCCCGCCGGAGTCCCTCGACGAGTGCTCCGCGCAGACCGCCGCGCTCGACGTCGCCGGCCGCTACACGGCCCACAGAGGCGACCGCGCGCACGAGCCCGCCGACGGCTTTCGCGACGCCGAGAACGCTCCTGCCGAGCGCCAGGGCCTCCTGGTCGTCGTGATGGAGCAGATGCTCGGGACGCACCCCCTCTTCCGAGCGGTCGAGCACGTCGTTGACGAAGTCCTCTCCGAGCGCGTCGTCGCCGATCGTGCCTTCGCTGAAAGCGTGTTCGGCGAAGATGCCGCCAGCGAAACCCTGTCGTGGCGTTGGCGGAGAGGTGTTGCCGCCGTACGAGATGTTGTTGCCGTGAGAGCGCCCGTCTCCGTTCCGAGTTCGGTACATCGTGGACGGAAGCTACACCTCCGGTTCGTCGACTGCAACGGGGGTAGCCGTGTCGGCCTGTTCTCTGGCCATCCGGACGAGCAGCCCTTCCCAGCGGCCGGTGTTGGCATCGAAGCGCGTCCCGAGTTCTAGACGGCGGATGGCGCTCGCGAGCATCAGGGCCTCGCGAATCGCCGCGGTCTCGCCGATGTCACGTGCCGGCGCGTCCTTCACGGCTACGACGCTGCGTGCGTGTGCGTAGAGCAACCCGCTCGACTCCGGCACCTCGTCTGGTTTGACGAGGCCGGCGGGGACGAGAATCCAGCGTTGTCGACCCATCGCGATGCCCGCACCGTGGATCGCCTTCTTCTTGTCGGCAAACAGATCTGCGCGCGAAACCTTGGCCTCGACGACGTGAGAGCGGCCGTTACGCCAGCCGATGGCGTCCGGAATCTCTCCCGACTGCGTGCCCATCTCGGCGTACACGGGGTTGCAGTTCCGCGTGTTGCGCAGCCAGCGTACCGCGCGCAGTACGAGTTCTGCGTGCGTGGTCACGGTGTCGGCGGCAGATCTGTGAACGGCGACGGGATGAACTCTACCCGCTCGTCATTGTTCTCCCCGCCGATGGAATGAAGCCTTACGAGGTCGCCAGCGTGTAGAACGCTCGACGCGTCGACGCCGCTGCTGGTTAGCGACACGCTGATGACGTCGGCGCCCTCGGAAGTCATCCACGGACCGCGCACCGTTACGCGCGTAGTCGTCTGACCGTTGATGCCGTAGTCCACGAAGGCCTGAACGAGTACGCCTTCGGCGACGCCCTCGGCATGCCAGCGCTCGCAGTGGTCGATGCACCAGGACCAGAGGCGTGGATCGACGTGCTCTGGCACGTGTGCGCGCATCTGTTCGAGGTGCTGTCTGTGCGCTTCGCGACGCGCCTCTCTGTCGGCCGCCATCGTCGCGTTGCAGCTGTCGACACACGTCAGCGCGGCGAAGATCGCGAACCAGATCGCCGCACCGCCGAGGACCACCGCGACTGCACGGCGCAAGAGCGCCCATCGCTGCGTCCGCCGTTCTTTCTCGCGCGCTTCGGCGCGTCCGTCTTTGTCAGTCCGCAGGCGCTCGATCTCGCGCTCGGCATCGTCGAGCTTCGCGCGCAGAGTGTCGACCGTCTCCTCGCGATACGTCATGGCTGTGGCTCGCTCGCCGGTGGCCGTGACTCGCTGGACGATGCGTCCGGCTTAGCAGGTTCACGATAGCCTGGGTCTGGACCTGGGGGAATCAGCGCGATTTCCGGACTGCCGATCTTGAAAGCCCACAGCCGTTCGTCGTCAGTTGAAGGCCGTCCTTCCGGAAGCACCTCGGCGTGTGCGGACTTCCTATCGTCGCAATCGCAGTCGTCGCATTCGCTCTCGAAATCGACGATCGTGCCGATGAAGTAGCCGCCTTTGCGGAGATGGCACTTCACGCGCGCGCCGATCTTGTACTCCGTCTCGAACGCGATGGGCTCGGGCGGCGGCTTCGGCGCTGGTGCGAGATGCGCGGGTGGCGGCACGGATCGACTGCGTGCGATCCAACCGCTGACCCAACCGACGCCGAGACAGAGACACGCGGACAGCGCCTCTGCCCAGGTCATGGGATCTGCTTCTGCCCAGGTCACGACGCGTCCTCCTTGATGAGCTTCGTGCGCATCTTCGCGCGCCATGCCTCGATCGCGCCATCGCGCGTCGGATGCGTGCCCACCTCGTCCTTCCGCGCGGCCTCGCCGAGGCTCTCCTCGTGTTCGCCGTACGCGATGTAGTAGACCTCGCCGTGGCCGAACGAGGTCGACTGGACCGACGGCTCACCCATCCGCTCGTCGAGCGTCTGGCAGCCTCCGACGCGTTCGCACTCGACCTTGAGAAGCCCGACGTACGCGTGGCCGCCGCAGCGCGGGCAGCGCTGTTTGTGTGCGAGCGGCGCTTCCTGCTGAATCGCTGCCTGTTGAACGGACGTCGGAGCCGGCACGTCGCCAGCGGGAGCATCGGCCTTCTCGCCGCTCACGCGGATCGCTCGCCAGCGCTCGATCTCTTGCTTCACGTTCTCGGCGGTGAGCATACAGATCCGATACTTGCCCCACTCGGTACCAGGAAAACCGATGGTATGAAATTGATCGCATCTATATCTATGGCCGCTGAGCCATACTTCGCCGTCCGGCACTGTCCTGCCTGGCGTCCCTTTGCGCACGACGAATCTCGCCGCATCGAGCGCCTCGATCGCCTCGGCCGCCCATGCCGAAACGACGACGTAGCCGTTGGGATGGACATGGCGGCGGACGCAGATCTCGACGACCTCCTCACCAGGCGATGGAAGTAGAGTCGGGTAGACGCAGTTGAGTCCGATCGGAGCGTCTTCGTCGCCTCGTGCGCTACGTCCCACGCGAATCATCGGACCGCCGGTGTCTCCGGGCTCCGAGGTCTCGCTGGCGCAGACCCCGAGAATCTTTCTTTTCTTCGTCATACTCACCGCTCCTCTTGCAGCGTCGCGAGTCGACTCGCGCGCGCGTTCATGAACATCACGCCCTGCTCGATCGCGTCGTCGATCGCCTTGTGCGTGTGCTTCAGGCTGGTGTCGAACCACGTCTTCGGATAGTTCCTCTTGGACGACTCCGCGAAGCCCGTTCCGAGCGAGCCCATCGCGTAGCTCTTGACGTCGAGCGCGGAGAACCCGAACGGCGAACTTCTGTTGAAGCGCATCAGGTAGTAATACACGAACGTGAAATCGAAGCCCGCTGGATAGCAGACCGCGATAGGCTTACCCGGCAGTGCCTTGACCCATGCCGCGAACGAGGCCATCGCGAAGATCGGGTCTTGTGGGTTCTTCCGGCACTCGGCCCACGCCTCTGGCTTTGTTGCCCACCAGGCCATCGTCTCCGCGTTCTGCGCCGCGCCAGGCAGTAGCTCGAAGTTGGACTCCCACTGTGCGATGAGGCCGGCGAGGCCGGCGCCCTTGGTCGGATCGAACGCGGCCGCGCCGAGCGACAACATCGAGTTGACGCCGGGGCAGGGTCCGTCCGCCTCGATGTCGAGACTGATGTAGATCTCGGGTCGGCTCATTCGATGTCTTTGTCGCGCGGTAGTGGCGCACGACCGGTGGCCATCGTGAACAGCCGGTCAGCAGATGCGTCGGTGCCGAAGCGCACCATCCGGATTTCGTGACTGATGGCGCTGAACTTCCGCGAGAGGAAGAGCATGGCGGTGAACGCGGCGAACGCGCGACAGTAGGCGCTGTCTGAGTAGGCGAATCCGAGTGCTACGCCGGCCGCTGCGAGCGTGTCGGCCAGGAAGTCGCCTATCAACACGCGCTTGGTCATGCCTTCTCCACCGCGGTGATCGCATTCGTCAGCGCCTCGATCTCCGGCGTGAGTTTCTCCCGCATGCGCTCGACCGCCTTCTCGCGCTCGGCGCGGTCACCGTAGGTGATGCCGGCCTCCGCCATCTGCTCGTGCGACGGCGCCGCGACGAGCGCCTCCTTGTCGCGGAGCATGCGGCGCAGCCAGAACAGCGTTCTCGTCTTTTCGGTCTCGTTCATGTTCCTGTTTCCTCTCGTACCGGGCTCACGGACCCGGCATGCGTGACCTCGATGTCCCAGCGTGCGCCGACATGGTAGTGGCCGAACGTACTGGCCGAATCCGGCGTCGTCGTCCACGTCCCGTTGCCGTTGCCGAAGTGCACGTCGTAGTGCTCGGCGCGCTCGAAGCGGTACGTCTCGCCGTCGTCCGGCATCGAGATCGCCGGCCAGACGATCGGATCGCGATCGGTCCCCGACGTGTGCTCGGTTCTGACCGTCGGCCAGTCGTAGTAGTCGTAGTCGCACCACTGGTCGTACGTCGGGCACTGCTCGTAGCACGTGTCGTACTCGGTGCAGGTATCGCACTCTTCCGTGTACGTCGGCGAGCACGACTCCTCGCACTCGCTGAAGCCGTTCTCGCCCGAGGTACAGCTGGTCGAGCACGATTCGCCGGTCTCGACGTCGTGGCAGTGGCAGTTGACGGAGTGCGGATTGCAGTCGTAGGGGTTGCAGTCGTGCGTACCGTGCTGCCGCGTCACGCACGACGTGTTGAATGCGCCGGGCGGCGTCCCCCAGTCCTGACCGTGCAGCGTGACGCGGTGCTGAAGCTCAGTCGTACGCTGCCACGTGGCGGAGGTCACGCGTACGTGCTCGTGCCAGGGCATGAAGAGCCACATCAGAAACCACGCGAACAGAGCGATGGCGGCGAGCGCGAGTGTGGCCATCAGGATCGGCCGATTCCGATCGTAGTCAGTCAGGGCGATGGCGGCGCGCCAGTAGAACGGAAGCGGCCGGAGGGGAAGCTCCTGTGGTTCATCAGACGGTTCCGGCGCGGGCAGAGGGTCGATCGGGAGCACGGCCGCGTCGCGGTAGCCGGCGCCTGCGACTTGAGTGCGCGGCGGATCTGGGGGCGGCGTGGGATCTGGCGGCGGCGGGAAGATGGCATCCGAGCGCCGCGGTTCGTCCGACCGGGCGGCCTCGTAGGTGGACATCACGTCATCGATGTGGCGATCGATAGACCGTCTCTCGGCGTCTACTGTCGCCGTTGTTGCGAGCGCACGATCCGCACCGCACTGAACGCAGAGCGCCGCGCCGGCCCTGTTCTCGAAGCGGCAGAACACGCAGTCCCAGTTCGGGCCAGCCTTGGACATCGCGACGAGCTTCGGGTCAGTGACTGCCGGCTTACCGACTGCATCTCGCTCGTCGTACGACTCGTCGCTCTTGGGCTTTCCGCACTTCGTGCACGAGAGGTCTCGCCCCTTGTTGAGCGCTCTGCACGCGGAACACGTCCACGTGTGCTCGACCGACCAGCGTCGCTTGACGCGGGTCATTCGTCCGGCTCTCGGTAGGGCTCGTCGAACACTTCCACTTCGTGTTCGTGCGCGTCGCCCCAGTGCGGCCATTCGTTCCAGGTCGTGTGCCGGCACCCGCCAAGACTGCGACACTCGCGACGGTAGGCCCTGGCGTCCTCTCGGAAGGTATAGAGCGCCATCTCGTCGTTCGCGATCATGTCGTTTAGCTCGCTGACCGAGACACGCAGATGGTCGCGTTCGGCCTCGGCATCCTCCAGGTCGTCCACGCACCAGCCGAAGAACTCCATCTGCGAGTCACGCTGCTCTTGATGCTCTCGGATGACTTCGGGGGCGCAGAAGTCGGCCGGCATGACCACGTGTATCGACGTGTTGCGCGCCTCGATGTTGTGCGACCACGCGGCGTTCAGGCCGGCCCAGCCGGCGAGCACTAACGTCCAGAGCAGCAATGCTCCACCGCGTCGGAGATCGGAACGAGACTTGCGATGCCAGGTCTCGTCCTCCGCCTTCTGCCGCGCGGACAGAGTGGCCTGGTCTTCGTCGAGCCGTTCTCTCTCTTGTTCGAGATCGTCGCGGTCTTCCTGGATCTCGTCCCAGGCGCGGGCGAGCCTCTCACGTTCCTCGGCCAGCGGGTTCGTCCGATAGGGCGGCATACGACACACTTCTTACGCGAGCGTCGACCGCCGCGCAACAACAAAACGCAGCATCGTCTGCCGGAGCGGACGGTCAGCCGCGGCGCCTGGAAAGCAGCAGTCGGAGCACTTCTATTAGCGCACTGCCGACGTTTTCTGCTGCTGGCTTCTCGTGCATGTTGACCCATGCGCCGTCCGAGCGCCGGACGTATTCTTCGTAGAGCAGCCAGCCGTTGCGGCCCGTCACGGTCAGCCGCTGCGCGTCGGGGTAGCGGCGGACCGCGAGCTTCCAGACGTCTTTCGGCTCGTAGATGCGGCGGCCGTTCTCGACGAAGATCTCGCCGAGTCGGCGGCTGCCATCGTAAACCTCGACGTTCATGGCCTCCATTCCTGCTGTGCACACGCCTGTCGAAGTCGTCGTACCTCGGCTCGAAGTTCGTCGACAGACATGAAGTCTACGTCATCTGTGACGCCAGCAAGCAGACCGGCGACAACAAACCCGAGTATGAACATAGTCGGCATGGTCAGACCGTCTTCGGTTCCCAGCCGCGCCCGATCGGCAGGTTGTCGTAGCGCGGGTCGATCACGAGTAGGCCGCGATCCCACGAGATCGGATAGGTCTCGTACGGTCCTGTCTGTGTGACAAGCTCGCGGTACAGCGGTCCGGCCGCCCGCGGCTGAAGCCGCAGGATGGCTTGCTCGGGAAAGCAGTACTCGTCGGTCGAGGGATGCACGCCGTGGTAGCTCATGGCCCCGAGTCTACTACGAGGCGAGTCAGTCGGCTAGCGTCCGGAGCGGTCATGCTCTACCTGCTCGTGGACGGCTTCTTCGACCAGTCCTTCGGTGGCGCGGCGTGCCCCAGCAGGCCCTTGTTCTGTGCGCGGACGGGCCCGCGAATGAAGCTCGTCCAGCTGGGAATGTAGATACGCAGATATTCCATGCAGCGCTTGGCGGCCGCGTCGTAAGACTTCCCCTCGCCTTCGACAACGAGCACTGGTACCGGCCAAGTCGAGACGCGTGTGATCGTCCATGGCGAGTCGCTCGTGATCTGGATGCGCTGGATGCCGCCTAGCTCGCCGAGCCAGGCGATCATATACGCCTTCTTCGACCCGAGGTCAGTCCGTGGCGCAGCGTTATCGACGCTCCGCTTGGCGGCGCCAGATAGCTTGCGTAGTGTCACGTGCCGTCTCCCTCGTTTGATCGCGCGACCTCTGGTCCTTCTCCGTCAAGCCACGCGAGCACGGCGTTGCCGTTCTCCTCGTTGTTGATGCCGAGTCGTTCGAGCAGCACGGCAGCTGCGGAGTTGGCCCTCTTGAGTCGCGCGATCTCCTCTCGTGCTCGATCTAGGTCTAGGTTTCCGGCCGGCGACGTCTCGTCTAGCGTTCTCGGTCGAACGTCAGGCGCGGAAACGACATGAGCGGTCCGGTCGTCGTTGAAGACGATCCGGTACTGATTGCTGTGTGGACGCGCTTTCGCATAGACATGGCGGACCGTACCGTCTCGCCACGCGCGGCCGCCAAAGCGCGCCTGGACTTTGTCACCGCACTTGTATTCCGTGGCCGACGGCCCGTAAATCGGGCGCGGTTGGACCTCATACGCGTACAGTCGGTAGCCGGGAAGGTTTGGTGCATCGTCGAAGACGACCCGGTACGTCTGGGAGACGGCATAGACCCAGTCAACGACCGCGTTCTGCCAGTCACCGCCATGGGGCCGTCGCGCTTGGACCTTATCGCCGCGTTGGTACTTCATGCCGTCTGCCGGAGGAGGGTCGACCGACGTCGAAAGCGCGTCGTCGCTGGATGTTGCAAGCAAATCGAGATTCGCCTGGCCGCTTTGCTCGGGCGTCAGCGGCAGAGTGACATGAGGCGCAATCTTGAACTGAAGGAATTGCGGCGCGCTCGGAAGGACACTCGGCGCCCGACTCTTGACTCGTGTCGTCATCGAGCGGCCTTGCCCTTCACGGCGTCACGCAGCGACTGGAGCAGGAGCGCTGCCGACGGCTCTGCGTTCTGCACCTTGACCATCGGCATGCCTGCTACGGCTACTATGGCCGGAGCGCGCCGAGCATAGTGGATCTCGGGGCAGTCCTGCGCGTCATTGGTGCACGGCCTGCCGACAACCGCGCCGCATGCCGGGCAGTCGGCGAACAACGCATGCCAGGACGTTCGGATCCAACGCGCTCCGCTCACTGGCAAGAACGCGTCGAATCTGTTGCCTTTCGCGCCGTTCGGCCCGTAGATCAGATGCGCTCTATTCGGTGGGCGTGCCACGGGCTACCTCTTTTCTTCCGCTTCTTCCCCACGAACTTCGGGCCTTCTTCTGCGCCGCCTTGATGACGACTTGTAGGGACGCAGCTTGCCGGCCGAGCCTCCTACTACCAGTGCGTCAGGTGCTCGAACGCCTGCTCGTCAGTGTCGAAGCAGTGATCAGCACGGGTGCCGAAGACGTTGCGGGCATGCGCGCCGCTGACGACGATGCGGATAGGATCTTCGACGTCGTTGCCGAACGCAGTAAGCGCCGCGTTCCAGCCGATGGCGATTCCGAGTTCGCTGTGCACACCCGCGCCGCCTTCGGCCGGACAGAGGACCCAGACGATGTCGGCCGTCAGTACGCCTTCGGCGTCCATGTCGGCCGCGACCTTGCGTTCCTCGAACGTCGCCGGTCGACCGAGACCGCGGAAGCGCTCGACCTCGGGCGTCCAGTCGCACGTGATGACGTAACCGGCAGCGGCGATCTCGTGCATCCAGCGTCGCGCACGCTCGACGTCGTTCGACCACGCCGCGATGTAGATCTTGCCGCGCGGCGTGCCCGCGCTGGCCTGGCTTTCGTTGTCGATCACCGAACCGCGTCCGCGATCCTTGCCGCCATCTCGACTGCGTTCACGACGAACGAGGCGAGCGTTTCGCGCTGCGCGTCACGGATGTGCGCCGACCGCGACTGCTTCTGGAGTAGTCCGATCGCAAACAGCAGCGTCTCATCGTGTGCCACGTCGTCCCCGGATGCGCCCTGTGTCGCATCGGAGAACGCCGTCGAGGACACGGCCTTCGCCGCCCCGTTCGTCGACTTCTTCTTCTTGCCCTTCGGCTTCGCGGTGGGCGTTGCAGCTGCCGCAGCATCACCAGCGAGCGCGTCGACAGTGACGGACGACGACGCCTCGGCCGGCGCCGACGCCTTCTTCGCGCGGATCTCCTTCTGACCTTGGTGGATCAGCTTCAACAGTTCCGTCTCGGTGCAACGGAACGCGCGTGCGACGTGGATGAAGTCGGGGTTCGACTCCTGCATCACCATCCGACTCGTCTCGAAGCCGCTGATGTAGCTGATCTTCGAGGCCTTCGTGCTGCTCGCGTGCGTGACCGGGAAGAGCTTGTCGGCGGCGTCCGCCCCGGTCCAGCCGTTCTTCACGCGCAACTCCCTGATTCGATCTCCGAACTCCGTCATTTCTTCCTCCGTGCGAAAACGAGTGCAAAACCGAGGCGCCCAACCGTGGGGCGAGGTTACGTGCGGGCTGTCGGACAGTCAAGCGCGATCGGAAGCCGCTTGCGACACACGGCGCCGGGGCCCCGTTGACACCGGCGAGCCGCTCCTGGTACTCCAGAGCGATGTACGAGAAGACCGAGCAGGCGATGACCATCAGCTGCGACGCGTGCCGTGCCGTGTGTGTCGTCGCGAGCGATCATGCCGAGAAGTGGATGTCGTACCCCGGCGATGGCGCGGCGCCGGCCCGCGTTGTCATCGAAGGACGCGTCGGCATCGTTCTTCGCAAGGGCGGGATAGATCATCGGCACCTCAAAAGCGAGGGGTCAATCAAGCTGCCGAACGGCCAACGGGTCGTTGCGATCCGCTCGTACCCCTATCTCTGCGAGGAGTGCCACGAGACCGGCGGTGCCGACAAGCTCGGGCCCGAGTGGAAGCGGCTTCGGTCTGGTACGTGTCCGAGGTGCCAGGGGGTGACCGTGTGCTTCGAGGACGAGCCGGAGCGCTGCTGTCGCGCGTGTCGCGAGGCCGGAATCGAGCGCACTCACGGCGGACGCCCGTGAAGACGTGGGCGGAAGTGCCGGAGGAACTGCGCGCGGTCGTGTACGCGGTGCTCCGTCGGTTCCACGCCGAAGGGGACGAGACGTTCACGGTCGCAAAGTTGCGTGCCGCGCGCATCGTCGCATCGTCGGCCATCGCGATCGACGCGCTGATGCAGAGCATGGGCGTCGACGCGGAGATGGCTGACATGGTCCGTGCGATTGTAGCGTCCCCCAGGGCGAGGCGTTGACGACGGCCGCGAATTCCGAGGCGATGGCGGCTGTCGCCGAGATCACGGCGTGTTCGCTCGCGCTCCAGTTCCTTCGTGGCGAGAGCGATGTGTGGCGGACGCTCGACGAGACCGTGCGTCGCCTGCTCGCCACGAGGCTGCGGTCGGAAGCGTGTAAGCGCGAGGTCGCGGTGCTGAGGTACTCCGGCACGGTTCAGTCATCGCGTGCAGTTCTTGCAAATGCTGCGACTACGATGGGCGCTGGTCTCGAACTCATGGGAGCCGGCGCTGGCTCTGGCGCGGTCAAGGGCATGACCGTCGGAAGTAAGGCGGCGTTTCACACCGAGTCCGAGTTCCGGACGAGCGTCATCCGCGCGTTGTACGCCGCGAGTGAGCATCTCGGCATCGATGGCGAGGCCCGCTCAGCCTGAGCACCCCGGACCGTGCTGCTGCGGTTTGTTGCGGCGTGTCTGACAGCGTGCTAGAAGTCTCGCCCTGTGAAGCAGTATCCGAGCATCAGCCGAGAGCCGCGTTACGGACCGTGCTACGTGTTTCCGAAGTACGACGGCTCGAACGTCCGCGTCGAGTGGACGAAGAAGCGCGGCTTCGACAAGTTCGGCTCGCGCAAGGTGCTCATCGGTTCGGACAGCCATCTCGGCGACGCCATCGCGCTCATCGAGCAGCAGGAGTCTGCGCTCGTTCCGATCTTCGAGAAGGAGCGCTGGGAGAGGGTGACGTGCTTCTTCGAGTTCTACGGCGACGGTTCGTTCGCGGGTCTACATGTACCAGGCGAACCGAAGGTCGCGACGTTGATCGACGTCGACGTCTACAAGCGCGGTCAGATCGACCCACGGGACTTCATCGCGCTGTTCGGTGGATACGCCCATTCGGCGCCGTGCATCGGCCGACGCTTCAACAAGGAATCGCAGGATGCCGTGCGTGCTGGTGCGTTCGAGGGCCAGACGTTCGAGGGCGTCGTGTGCAAGGTGCCGTCCGAGAAAAAGTGGACGCCGCCGTACATGTACAAGTGGAAGTCCGAGGCGTGGATCGCGCGAGTGAAGGCGCAGTACGGCGAGAAAGCTGAGGAACTCCTGTGAGCAGCGATGACGAGTACGTTCCGCCGAAGGAGAACGCCGACCGCGTGGTCAACCGCTACTGCTCGGTGTGTCACGAGCCGTTGGTCGAGATCTGGCGTTGGACGTACGGCGACGACCACGAGCGCGGCGTGATGATGCTGATGAAGACGCACTGCACCGAGTGCGGCCTGCTCTACATTGCAGGCGGCGGTCTTGACGATGACGCCAGCGACAATCCATGACGCTGCGTTCCGTGCGTCTCTCGCTGACCTCGTGTCCCGAGTGTAAGACTCAGGTCGACGCGGCGGGCGTCATGGAGGGCCATCTCGGTCCGAAGCCCGAAGACCTCACTGTGTGCGTCTACTGCCTCGCCGTCAGCAAGTACGACCAGGCGATGCAGCTGCGAGCGTTCGATGTCGCCACGCTGTCCGAGACCGACCTCGCGCAGATCGAAAAAGTGCGGACGCACCTGCGGACCCGCGTCTCGAACTAGTTGACTGCCTACGCAGCTTACGACACACTACTCGACCATGACCGATCAGAAGCGTGAGGAGGCCGAAGAAGTTGCCGCGTGGGCCGTCTCGGAAGCGAATCGTCTGCGGGTCGAGGTCGAGCGGCTTCGGCGAGTGCACGAGGCGGCTCGCTCGCTCGTGAGCGGAGCGGTTGACGACAGAAACGACGTCGACGGGCACGTCCGGTCACTGCGAGAGGCGCTCTACGACAGCGAGTGCGCCGAGTGGCTGGCCGCGCGTCCGAAGGCGGGGCTAGCGTCACTTCTGGACGCGCCGGCCTGGCTTTGTCGTCGTCCGCTGAACGGTCACGATGTCGGAGCCCGACGTATGCGCTCGTGGATGGAGGGTAGCGGCGAGACGGAACACGCGTGTGTGACGGACGGTAACGCGATCCTCTCGGTCGTCGGAGCCCGCGTAGTCGAGAACGGGCGGCCACCGCCGAGGAAGGGCCTCGTGGTGGCCGGTGTGACGGTCGACATGACTCCATGGGAGGCGACGACGCGCGATGTCGACTGGGCGAACATGCCGTGGGTTCTCCAGTACGACGATTTCATGCCGCTGGTTGCGTACGCGATGACGGAGACGGGCGATGACCGAGACGGCGGGACGTGTCGCGCAGACCTCGTGTTCGGTGAAACGCATGTGGATCCGCTGCTCGTCCATCACTTCATGCCGCGCTGGCTCGACAGCGGCTTCTTCGTCTCGAAGTCGGCAGATCCGCTCGATCCGATCGGCTTCCGCGCGTGCGGACATGGTCTGCCGCGCTGGCGCCTGGCGATCATGCCGAGACGGTCGTCGCCGGAGGACCGCGTCGTGCGCGTCGAGTTGCAGGCAGCGCCATGACTGTCGAGTGGTTCGACCGGGGCCCGGGGGACACAGTCGCCCAGGGGGACGCCGAGCACGAGGGCGACGGCAAGATGCTGCTGATCGGAACTGACCGACCGGATTGGGTTCGGTTGCCGGCGAGTCTCGGCGGAGGGCAGGTGCGTGTACGGTCTTCCGATCGGCAGGCGTGTCCGGCACACAAGGACCACGAGTGCCTGCATCATCATCTGGAGAACGGCGTGTCCGTTGCCGAGTGCGACCAGTTTTACTGGTACACGCCGAGGTCTCGATGACCGGTCTTCCGATTCCGAAGTCGGAGATCGACCGACTGCTTGCGATCACGCTCCTTCGCGCTGAGCAGGCCGAGGCCGACCGCAACGAGGCGCAGGCGGCGCTGGCGGACGCCCGAGCCCTCTGCGAGGTCACGCAGCAGGCCGAGAGAGAGGCTGCGGCGCGTGAGTGGGACGCCAAGCAGGCGCTTGTGGGGCTGCGCGAGGCGGCGGAGAAGGTCAGCGCGGCCGATCGCGGGATGGGGTCGTGGTGGGTCGACAGGGAGCAGATGTCGCCGGCCGAGCAGCGATACTCCGATGCGATCGACGCGCTGCGAAGCGCCCTTGTCGCCACGCCCGATCCGGCGCCGCAGTCGGAGAGGAAGCGCGCGAGATGAGCGACAAGACGAGCATGAGCGGAAGTGCTGGTTGCGGCGGCTGTCTCGGATGCGTGGTGTTCGTGTTGCTGGCGTGGGCACTGCTCTTCGGCATCACGATCGGCGGCATACATTACGGCATCTCGTGTAGTACCGAGCGCGGAGTGGAGATCGCACCGTGACGGCTTCCGATCCGGGTAGGCCCAATCCGGCGAAGCCACTTTCGGCACTGGCCAAGAAGACGCTTCGGTCGCTGCTGACAGCGCCTGTCCCTCGGCAGGAAATCAACGCTGGGCTATGCTGGAAGCTGGAGGAAGGCGGTCTCGTCGAGACCTGCTGGCTTCCGAACCCGTACAAGACCAAGAGGGGCACCGTCCGGTACCTGCGAATCACTGACGCGGGACGCCGCATGGCCGAGGGCGAGCGATGACCGACGACGAGAAAGCCGCTGCCTACGATCGCCTGTGCGAGATGCTATTCGTGCCGCCGAGCATGCCGGCGACCGCCGCGTATGCCGAGATCGAGAAGCTCGTCGACGAACGAAATACCGCACGCGACGCTCTCGCGTCCACCGAGCAAGACCTGCTGCGCGCCGAGTGCGAGGTCAATCACAGTCACAACATGCTGGGGCTCGTGTACAACGACCTCATCGTCTTGGAAACCACGCTTGAAAGTGTGGAGCAGCACCTCTTTCTGCCGATCAACCTCTGCAAGTACTGGAAGTTCCCGGAGTGGCAGAAAAAGCGTGAGCGCTACGGCAGTCCAGAGGGGCGCAGGAACGTAACGTTGACTCGTCTTGCAGCGGCGGGGAGGCTGCTCGACTGGATGGTGGAGTCGGGTCGTCGTACCGAGCCGCTGCTGGCGCTGATAGGCTCGATGTCCACGTGGAACGACCGTGACGAACAAGACGACTCCTGGAAAGAGGAGTGGCGGACTCGCGAGGACGAAGGCTAGGATTTTCAGATGTTGCTCGAACAGATCAACCGACGGCTCGCGGCGTTCGAGGCCGCGCTTCCGCAGAAGAAGGTGAGGGCTATGCCCAGCACAGGAACAAGAGAGGTGCCGCTTCCCGGCACGGTGAAGACGATCGGCGTCAAGGTCGACGCAGAGACCTACGCCATGCTGCTCGCGTTCATGGAGAGGGCCGGGATCAAGACCGTGAAGGAAGGCGCGCTCGCGGCCATCCGCCTCGGTCTCCGGCAGGGCTGACCCATGGCAAGAAGCGAACGCGACAAGGCGATCGAGGAAGCCGCGCGCGCGCTGATGGCGGCGCATGGCCACGCTACTACAGCCGAGACGCACGACGCGTGGGTAATCGCCTGCGCAGACGCGCGCGCCGCGCTCGGCGCTGCCATCGCCGTGCCGGAGGAGGCGCCGCGCTCGCCGCCCGAGGTGCGTGACCGGCTGGTCTTCACCGACCTCGAAACGCTCGGGCTGATGCCGAACTCGTCCATCGTGGAGATCGCGATGGCGGCGTGCTCGCCGGACCTGAACGTGCTCGCGACGAAGACCGCCGTGGTCTTCCAGCACGAGGTCGAGTGGAACGACGTACACGAAGTCGTCGCAAAGATGCACACAGAGTCCGGGCTGCGCGCAGAGAGCTTGGCAGCAGACCGGCGCGTGCCGCTGAACGTCGTCGAAGGCGCTTTCATCGCCTGGCTAGAGGCACAGGGCTTCAAGAAGGGCGAGGCGGTCATCGCTGGCAGCAGCATCGGGGTAGACAGGGTCTGGATCGCGACGCAGATGCCGGCGCTTCACGAGTTCCTGTCGTACCGCATGGTCGACGTCAGCGCGCTGCGAGGCCTCGTACGCCGCTGGGTGCTGCCGGGCTACGCGGGTCCGAAGGGCGAGACGGTGCATCGGGCACTTCCGGATTGCCTCTGGTCGCGCGACGAGCTTGCGCTCTATCGTCGCGCGCTGTTCACCGGCCGCGAAGACGAGATTGGTGGCTGGCTTGGCGCGCCGCTCAAGGGGACGCCGTGAGCGAGGGGCACCGGATTCCGCCTACGAGCCCGACTCACGTGCTGCTAGATGTCGTCGTCGCGTATCCGTGTGTACGGGGCTCCTCGCTCTGGATCCTTCTGGAACGCGTGGATGAGGGGTGGATGGCGCACATCTACGACGAGGACACCGACGGTCCGCCAGATGTCCAACGGTAGAGCGTCGGTCCGCTAACAAGGCGCGAAGAGGCATTCGACATGGCGCGCGTTCGGTTGCACGAGATGACGGGTGGCTGGGTTACGAGCCGATGAGCGACGGCCTGAAAGACCGGCTCGACGCGATTCTCTCGGACGCAGGTCTGCGCGGCGCTGTTGCGGACTCTGCGCGCCATGCTGTTCAACAGGCGTACCGCGCCGGCCTGCGTGACGCGCTTCGGGCGGCGATGAGGAGCGACAGGAGCGACAGGAGCGATGTCACAGGCCCGGCCGGCAGTACGGCAGAAGTCGTCAAGCGCATCGACGAGTTGTTGATCAAGGCGAAGGAGACGTTCGGACCATGACTGACGAGGAGCGCCTGATGACACCGCTCTGTCCTGTCTGTGGCATGGCGCTCATGGGCGGTCGCTGCGTGTTTCCGATGTGCGCGACGCACACGAAGAGCGTCTCGGCCATCGGGACGTTGCAGATCGTCGGCCAGGGGCAGGTGTACTACCTCCGGTCGGACCGCATCGAGAGCGTCATGTACAATTCGGAGACGCGCCGCACGCATCTCCGGACATTCAGCGGCGACGAGTTTCAGGTCGAAGGCGATCAGGCAAACGTACTCGCGGTAAAGCTCGGCTGGACACCGGCCACGACCGGAGGCCTGACGAAGGTCTAGCGGCAGGAAAATCGTCCGACGATGCTGCGTTTTGTTGTTGCATTCGGTTCCAAGCGTGGTAGACAGGGCTCTCGTGCTGGGCGCACGGAAGGGACGACGAGATCATGGGCAAGAAGAGGCTGAATGCGGTGGTTGCCACCGAGCGCGACATCAAGGCGCGCGCGTACAAAGACCTGACGAAGGAGCACCACCTGCTCCAGAGGCCGGACGTCGTCTTCGGGTTCGCGAAGACGTACTCGCCGAAGGACGAGGAGGGCGAGCGCTTCCCGGCCGAGAGCAAGCTCGTCCAGATGCGCGTGATGGACGCGCTCAAGCAGCTGTTCGGCGAGGACATGCGGGACCTGTTCGACGCGACGCTCACGAAGGACCACGGCAACCGTGGCACCGGCGCGGACATCGTGCTCGACGACGGGACCGAGATCGGGAAGGACATCCCGGCGCCGACGCTGCTCTTTCTGGAGAAGCAGCTGACGGACCTGCACACCTTCTGCGAGAAGCTGCCGACGCTCGACCCGGCCGAGGCCTGGACGTTCGACAATGCCAAGGGCTATCACGTCACGCCGCCGGTCGAGACCATCAAGACGAAGAAGGTCAAGAAGGCGATCGTACTCTACCCGCACTCGGACAAGCACCCGGCGCAGACCCAGCTGATCGACGACGACGTCACGGTCGGCACCTGGACGATGGTGAAGCACTCGGGGGCCATCCCTGACGACGCGCGTCGCGGTCTAGTCCGGCGCGTCGCGATCCTCCAGAAGGCCGTGAAGGAGGCGCGAGAGCGCGCCAACATGTTCGAGGTCGAGGAGCGGCGCATCGGCGAGAAGCTGCTCGGCTACCTGCTGGGCTGATCCCCGGCACACAGATGGCGCGGCGGGCAATGGTGCTCGTCGCCAAAGGACCACCAATCTCAATCTCGGGCGCGTAACCCAAATTTGCAGGTGCAAGTCCTGCCTCCCCGATCGGAACACTCGTTCCGTTCTGACGACATCTCCGGGGAGTAGCCGAATAGCAGAGGCAAGGTTTCGCACACGCCCATTCAAGGTGAATCGCAGCGTCAAGCTCTAGTGGACAAGCTGAGAACGCACTGCTCGACACGTCATCACTACGGTATCCAAATTTCCGGAGGTCGCTGGTTCAAATCCAGCCCTCTCCACTTTTACGGAGAGGTAGCTCAGAGGCAGAGCGCCGGGACTCCGATCTAAGGGTGCCCCATGCCGGACGTGAACAGCGCTAGGTGCGCGTCTTATGGCTACCAAGCTATACAACGACAAACAGGGCCGGGATGGAAAGGTTACTTTCACTTCGGCCCGCCTATGGGTGAGCGTGCGTGGGCACGCCCCGGTGCACGGAAGACCGTGACGGGACAAAGGCTGGTTCGACTCCAGCGCTTACCCTTTCTCTTCTTCAGGTCGTACGTACGAGGGGACGATGACGCCAAAGACGGTGACAGTCGAGAATCGTAGCGCGTTGACAGCCAAGATTCTTCGCCAAGCTCAGAAGTTGGTCGCGAAGAAGAACGGCTGGACATCTGGATCGGACGCCGTCAATCATCTCGGCACGCTCGTCGCATGGGACGACCCCGCCGCGGTCGCATTCTGCGCTGGCGGAGCCTGTGCGAAGGCCGCAGCGTCGGTCGCGCCGAGTCTTCAGGGCGAGGCCCTCCGTGTTCTGCGGAAGGGCATCGGTGTGCGCGGACGCCATGGCGTCTCGAAGTGGAACGACAGGCCGAGGCGCACGCAAAAACAGGTCGTCGCCGCGTTCGACAAGGCCATCAAGCTGGCGGCGTCGTGAGAGAGCGGCACAGGCTGCTTCCGCCTGCGCCGTCTCTGGACGTCGAAGCCTACGTGCCGGCGATGAAGGACTGGTTCGAGTTTCCAGGCCCGAACGAGGACGAGAGCCCGAAAATCGATGCCGTCGACATCATCGGCGACATGCTCACGGCGAGCAGGACGCGCCGATCGCTCACGTTCACGCTGACGGCTGAACAGGACGCTCGCTACCGCGCCTGGTATGCGGAGGTTCGAGAACGCGCGAAGCAGAAGCAGGTCGCGGCGTGGGAAGACGGCAGCGACGGCAGCGAAGAGGCCGGCTTCGGCGTGGCTCCGTACTATGGCGCGGTCGGCGGCGGCTACACGTGGAGCTTCACACCCACGGGCATCGGGACCGTCATCGTGTGCAAGGAGGCGATCACCGGCGAGGAGATCGACCTCAGCGAGTTGGGGTGACCGTGAAGGGCGACGAACGAGCGATGGCCACGGCCGAGCACCCGAAGTTCGAGAAGCGCCAGGTGCCGCCGAAGAAAATCAAGCGCAGCAAGGGCCATGGCCCGCTGCACGGGCACCTGCGACCCGGCTGCATCGTCGTGCTCGAAGCGCTGCCGTCCGCCGAGCACTACAAGTACCGCGCGTGGAAGAACGGGCAGACGTTTCTGTTCCTCTTCGAGATCGAGAACATGCCGGGGCACGGCGCGTTCGTCGACGGCGCCGGCAAGATCTGGTGGGGAATGCACCTCGACGACTTCCGGATGACCACCGAGGACGAGACGTGACCGACCCGGATTGCAGTCTCGATCTGTTGGAGCCCTACCCGCCGAGGTGCTCGGTCGGCACCGCCCGAAGCTACCGCATCAAGCTGCCGTCCGGCGACTCGATGATCGCGCTCGTGGACGACGAGAGCGGCCTGCTGGTCATCTACGAGTACGACGGCTGCTGGGGGCACCGCTGGGACCTGCGGCATCTCGGAGGCCAGAAGACTCCCGACGGACCGGCACAGTCGCTGACGAGCTTTGTGCGTCAGGCGAGTGCGGGCTATCTTGCCGACAAGCTCGTGCCGAGTGACAAGAAGTTCGCGCTCGACGAGCCAGCGACGATTGCCGCGCATCGCGAGGCGGCAGCGGAAGCCGGTCTTGCCGGCGACGAATTCATCAGAGACGAGATCGACACGGCGGACTGGGACGATGTCGAAGCCGGACGAGAGACCGACCCTCTCGACGACGTTGTCGAGGACGCGCACAACCTGCTCGTTTACTCGGACTCCCGGTGGCTCAAGATGGTGCGCGACGTGTGCATCCCAGCGCTCAAGGCGGCTCTCGGGGAGATCGTCGCTCACGATGGTCCGCCGGACGGAGGCGCGTCGTGAACGACGAGAAGGAGTTAGCAGGCAGCACGGACGAGCAGCCGGTGTCCGTGATCGAGTCTGCGCGCAACGGCTCGCTCTGGTCGCGCTCGCCTGTGCGTCTGAAGTCGCCGCTCGCTGGAGTTGTAGCGCGACCGCCGACGGAAGAGGAGGTCGCCGAACTTCGGGTCGCGGCCGACAAGACGTACGAGGAGTCGATCTTCGGCGGAAAGCCGTCCTCGGTCACAGAAGCAGGCGTGGGCACGGACCCCACGCAAGAGGCTGTGATCAGGGAAGCGCTGGAATCGTTGATCACTGCGATCAAACAGGCTGGCAAGGAAATGAGCGCGCTCCGCGCCGAGCGTGATCTGGCACGTGCCGAGCGTGACACAGCGCTGTCTCTCGACGGCCTACCGCTCGGCGAATGGCCCGCCGACGCGCGCGACGCACGGCACCAGCTGGAACGCGCGGAGTGGGCCGAACGAGCCGAGAAGGCCGAGTCCGAACGCGACACCGCGCTCACCGCGCTGCACGGGCTACGGGAGGCCGTCGCCGAGGTGCTCGACCCCGATCTGTCCGGCGACACGCCGGAGGCCGTCGAGCGACTCGTGAGCCTGCGCCCGCGTGCCCGTGCCGCTCTCGCCGCGACCCCCGCCGATCTCGCCGCCCGAGCGCTCGCCAAGGCACGGGCATCGGCGCTCCGCGAGGCAGCGGACGCGATCGACTGGAAGGACTCGCCGGGTGAACACACGAACGTGTGGATGGAGGGGCGCATGCAGCAAGCCGCGGCAAACGCGGCGCATCTCCGCGCTCTCGCCGACGAGGCGGAGCGCCCTGTCGCAACCGTGGAGACGAAGCCATGATCCACCCAGCCGGATACCGAGATGCCGCTGCTGCTGACAATGCGCCGCGTGTGCGCTTTCGTGAAGCGACGGTGCTTCTGCACGGGGTCGAGGTTACGTGCAGCGAGTACCTGAACTACGAACGATCACGGACGCGCGGAAGAAGCAGCGTGACTGGGACAACCGCTGGGGCCCTTGGATCCTCGGCGGCGTGTTCGCGGTCTTCTTGGTCGTCCTCGGCGCGCTCTGCTGGGCAATCGCCTGCTACCCAGTGGTTGGGCCACTCGCCGTGTTCGCGCTCGCAGCGGCGTGCTTGTGGTGGATCCGATGACGCCCCACCAGGCAGAGCGGCTCATCAAAGCGGTCGAGAAGCTGGGCGATGCGGTGTCCTGGGCCGGGTTCCTGGTCTGCTTTGGCCTGATGTTCTGCACCTGCGCAGCAGCGCACTGATGCCAACGTGAACGACCTGTGCTACATCGCGTCGCCCATGACCCGCATCGTCGTCGATCAGGTCGCACAGAGCGACATCACCGTGACCGCGTGGCTTCGGAGCCTGCCGGGCTACGCGCTCGACCGCATCGCGCGCGAGGCGCCGGACGAGCAGATCCGCCTGCTCGCCCGTAGCGAGCACGACGGACGGCGCTTGAAGGACGCATGCGAGACACAGCGGCCGGGGCAGGCTGCCGCCGCCGAGGAGTAACCATGCCGAAGGTCATCGGAACCAAGAGAAAAGCGCAGTCATCAATCTCTCCGGTGCGTTCACTATCCCGGCGGGCGTGACGCACACGGACGTCCGTGTCTCGCCTGGCGGTCGCAGAGACGGCGCGATCGCGCTGTCGTGGTCTGAGCCTCGGCGCTGCGACTACTGCAAAGCGCTCTCGGTCGGGGATACGGCCTGCTCGCGCTGCGGTGCACCTCGATGAAGCCCGAGGACACGCGGCCGCAGCCCGTGACCGTCTTCTCGCGCGGACCGCAGAACCAGCGGTGCGCCTGCAAGTGTCCGGCAGGCCCGTGCGAACACGTCTGGGACGGCCCGTCGAAGTTCGTCGCGTTCGGCGCGCGCGAGGGTTCGGATCTGCTCGTCCGGCGCCTCGCGCGCGCTTCATGCTCGCGCTGCGGGATGGACGGACTCACGCACGACCTGTGGGCGCTGCCGTGACGACATTCTTCATCGGCGGCGGCAGCGTCTGGCTCGAATGCGGTGGCTGCGGCAAGCGCGAAGCCGACGCCGCGTGCCTTCGCGGAACCGACGACTTGCAGGAACTAAACGGAATCCCAACGGAGGTCGCAGCGGCGCTCACGATCGAGACACTGCCGTCTGGATGGGAGCGCGGCCATGCCGGATATGCAGGATGGCGCAGTGACGGCGTCAGCTGCGCCGCGTGCGTGCTCAAACAGCGCCTCGAAACCGAGGCCAACGCGGAAGCCGCTAGGAAGCGCCGAGAGCGGAAGAAGAACAAGTGACCGTCACCGTGTCCAAGTCTGCGTACGACAATTGGATTCGCAGCTACGAGCAAGAGATCGGCGGCCCCGCCCGCACGTACGCAAAATGCGCCGAGGCCACGCAGGCGATGGCCGAGCGCTTCCCGGAACTCATGCGAGTGCCAGGGCACGTCGAGACGTCCTGGGGCCGCCGCGCACACTGGTGGTGCAAGACGCCCGACGGCGATATCGTGGACCCGACCGCGCGGCAGTTCCCCGGCGGCGTCTTCGAGTACGACGAGTTCAAAGAAGGCGACCCCGTGCGCCTCGGCCGGTGTATGAACTGCGGCTATGAGATCTGGGCACCAGCTGACAAGGGCGTCTGCAACTGCATATGTTCGCCAGCGTGCGGCGCCGAGTTGCGCGCAGACCTGGGCGAGCAGCCGCTTATCCCAGAGAAGGACCCCAACACGTATGTCCGGGGCGCTCGGGACGACGGAGATCACGCATGAGCTACCGACAGCCTGCTCCTAGAGTCCCACGGCTCTGGTACGTATCGTACTCATACACGAAGAACAACTGCGAGTTCAGTGACGCTAGCTGGGCCTGGGGGCGAACGAAGGCCATGAGGCGATCCAGCAAGTGATCAAGGCACTCGGAAAAGTGGAAGACATCAAGGTGACCAGCGACGTCTGGTCTACGTTCGCCATCTGCGGCGAGGACTTCGCTGAACGCGAGGTGAAGGGGCCTCCTCCTCCGCCGTCGCCGAAGAAAACCGCCTAGCAGTCGCGCCAGGAGAACCGAGCGCCTTCGCCGCTAGCGCCGGCTGAGCTTGGTCCGGCCAGCGCGCCGAAGCATCTTCTCGATCGACGCCAGGAACTCGTCAGTCCCCGGATGCAGTGGCTCGGGGAGATGATGCGGATCGAACCAGCCGGCCTCCATCGACTCGTCGTTCAAAACCGTCCGGAACTGCGCCGGCACGAAGCCGACGAAGTTGTGGTAGGTGAAGGTCGGGCTCTTGAAGACCAGCCCCCGGTAGAGGTCGATGGGCCCCGAGTACCCGACCTCCTCCTCGGCCTCGCGGATTGCCGCCTCCGCCGGGGTCTCGCGGCGCTCGACCATGCCGCCGACGACGCACCAGGTGCCCGGAAACGTGACCTCACGGCTCCGGAGCGCGAGAAGCACGCGCCCGGTCGATTCGGCCACGAACAAAATGCCGGCCCCGACGCTCACGGCCGTATCCTACCATTTCTCCGGCCAGAGTGCCCAGTCCTTCAAGTAAGCCAGCCGCTTCCGGCATCCGCTCGAAAGTGTGTCGTAAGCACTTGTCGGCCGTTGCCGGAGGTGCTAGGACCGACTCATGCGCTCTGACTGGGCTGGGCTGACTGCAAACGTCTTCTGGTCGATCACGATCTTGCTGCTCGCGGTCGGCGGCTGTTTCGTCTGGCGCATGCTGGCCACCGCGCCGGAGCGAGCGCGTCAGGACGAGTGCCGGCGGACGTGCATGCTCGTCGAGATGGAGTACCTCGGCGTTACGGAATACGGTTGCGTCTGCCGCGGTGACTTCCGTGAGGGCGGTCCGGTTTTGCTTCGACGTGACGTGAGGGACTGACTCCGATGACGAAGAAAAAGACATCCGGCGCCGAAGGAGCGGTAGCGCTCATCGACGGCAAGCCATGGTACGAAGACGGGGCTACCAAGACGGCGTTCGCGAATCTCGCTCCGATCAGGGGCGCGGCCGAGTGCATGCTGCACGTCTACTACAGCGGCTTCGACCCGAAGCGGCCTGACGAGAAGCCGCACATGCAGCGCGGAAGGGTGACGGCAGATCTGGGATTCGTACCCGACCCGCCGTTCACGACCGAGGAGATGCACACGATCATGTTCCACGCCAAGAGCGCGGCCCTTGGGGTGATGCAAGAGCGTGCGCGCGCAGCGCGCGCTCAGAAGCGCAGGACGCCGCGGACGAGAAAGGCAGGCTGACCGATGGAGCCCGAACGACGTGGCGGACTCGGAGTCGGCGGCGTGATGGGCATCTGCTTCAGCGTCGCAGCCATTGCCATCATGCTCTACGGTCTCGTGCAGTGGATGCTCGGCGTGCCGCTGCCGATGCTGCCAGTGCCAGTGATCGCGCGCCGTAGCGCTGAGTGCCGGCGTTCCTGCGCGTTGCTCGGCGACGAGTACGCAGACGTGACCGACTACGGATGCTTCTGCCGAGACGATGGCGTCGTCTTCGTCGTCGGCGCCGACTCGTGGGGCGCCTGTGACTGACAAGGCGGCGCGAAAGTACAAGCTCCCACCGGTCGACGACCGCGCCTTCGCACTCGCGCTCGATGCGTATCGCGCTGCGGTCGAGCACAGTCGCCGCGTGCAACTCAAGTGGGAGCCGCAGCACAGGGCCCTGAGCAAGGCTGATGAGTTTTCGGGCATCCGCTGCCGACACGAAACGGAGGTCTACCGATCGGATAAGCTCTGCGAGTGGGCCGGCGACATGCTTCGGGCTTGCGCGCGACGAGCGCGCACGTTTCCGGAGCGGGTCTACAGCGGCCCGGGTCTCTTCGATCGACGGAGCAACGCGGAGGTCCGCGCCGTCATCGGCAAGTGCCGCGCGGCGTACGAGGCGATCGAGGCTACGAAGATCGAACGGTCCGAGGTGGAGTCATGAAGGCTGATCCGAAGAGTGTAGTTTTCACTCCTTGTCTCTGCGGAGATGAGATCATGCCGGGAACCATGAACGCCGAGGGCTGCAAGCTGACCGCCGATGGCTGGCTTTGCGGGCACTGCGCCGCGGATGCACAGCCGCTGGCATCACCGCCGTCGCTCGTGCTCGGCCCTGGCCAGTGGATGACCCCAGGCGGACTGCCGCTTGTGGTGCCGCCCGGCGGACGCGGCGAGATTCGCGTGGTGTCCGACAACCCGACGCAACTCGACGTCCGCACGACGTGGGTCGAGACGACGGATCCGCCGCCTGCGCCGAGCGAAAGGGACCGGGCACTCGTGCGGGAGGGCTCGAAGCGTAACGATTGGCACGGACCCGACGCGGGGAGCCCGCCGTGGTGCGACCGCGCCATCGCCAAGGTCGGTCGCGGGCGCCCGCACCCGCCGGTCGCGGCGAGCCCGGTGGTCGCCACGATCGTGGCGCAACTGCGGGCAGACGCCGCAGGGGTCCGTGAGTCGATAGGCGGTATCAGCGAGAGGTCAGCGGTGATGTCGACGACCCTTGGCGATGCGGCTGACCTCATTGAGCGCGAGCACCCCGACGCGCGCGAGTGGGCGTTGCGGCTGGCAGAAAGCGTGTGCGCGAAGGCGGGCAACACGATCTCGCACATGTCCGAGCATGACAACGACTACGACCCGGCGGCGTACGAAGACGCGGTGCGGTCGATGCCGATCGATGCACTGGTCGATTACGCGCTCGGAGGACGGCGATGAGCAGAATGCGCCAGTCAGTGGTGGACTTCGCTCTCGCGATGGAGCGCGAACTTCAAACAAACGACCACAAGGATGGATGGGCGGATCTCTCGCCGAAGTGGCTGCTCAATCGGATGCGGCAGGAGATGGGCGAACTCGCTTCGGCGATCGAGCAGAAGTCGAACGTCGAACACATCGAGTCCGAGGCCGCCGACGTGGCGAACTTCGCGATGATGATCGCCGAGAACTATCGGCGCGCAAACGATGGCGGCCTACGCGCCCCGCATCGGGACGGCGAACGTGGCTGACCGACCGACCACACCGGAGGACCCCAACGGAGGCTCCAGTGACCGCAAGCACATAGCCGCTGATCGCATGTGTTGTGCGTGTGTGCGACTCGCAACAAGCGAACACGACGACGTGTTCTACTGCGGCGCTCACCTGCGCCAGTACCGCGCTGGGAATCGCATCGCCATCGCCGAGCGCGCGGTCATCGCAGCGGCAAAGGCGTGGGCCGATAGCGTGGGCGGCTACCGCGCTTTGCACCATGACGGCGCGCTCCGCGATGCGGTCGTGGAGCTACGAAAGGCGGCAAGGCGGCGATGAGTATCGAGATCCTGACGTGCCGCGCACACGGCTACTACGCGGTGTCGATCGACGGCAGTCGCGTGACGGCGGACAAGTGCTGCGGCTCATGGACCGTGCTGCGGGGTTGGCCCGCCGCCAAGGTCGTATGCGGCCCCGTCGGCGATACGCGCGACCCGGGATCGTCGCTCTGCGTGCTGCCACCTGGACATGCCGGACCGCACCAGACGCCGGGCCTCGTACCTGCGCGCGAGCATGACGGCATCCCGCTGGCAACGGACGCCGAGATCCGAGCACGCGACATCGCCCTCGCCGAGGTCATTCGCCTGCTCTCGGAAACAGCGGCAGCCGGCACCACGACGAACCTGACGCGAACCGGCGGGGCCTTCAACAAAGTGCTCATGGCGATCGATGCACTGATGGCCGACAGCGATGCGCTGCTCCGAGAGGTGGCGCGGGAGGTACGTGCAGAGACGGTGCTCGATCTGCGATTCCGCGACGTGCCGCCATCAGACGATCGCCTCGACAAGATCATCCGCGACGTACTCGCGAGGAGGAAGCGGTGAGCGTGAAGATTACACTCGGTGTCGAGAAGACGTAGTCCACGCGGCATCGGAGTCTGCGGCTCTCGAACTACACGGGTCCGTGCGGGGACAGTTTCTGCTACGCATCTTGCGACTCGTCGTCATGTCGCCCGGTGGACATGATTGTCTGCGACGACTGCCCGACGAAGTTGTCGAAGAAGACGGACCGTGACCACGCGCAAGCCGCTGTTCGACAGTGTTTTCTTTCTGCTCTTGACGAGTGTGTCGTAAGCGTGTAGACAGGCTACGATGTCCACGATCACACAGTGGCCGCCGGTCGGAACGCGCGTGCGGCTGAGCCCAAGTGGCGTGCGGTGCCACGGCGGACTGGATCCCGGCCCGGGAACCGTTACCGCGGTCTTGGAGGACGGGAGAATCCTCGTCAGGCACGACAGCGGCTGCGAATCGTCGTGGGGGCAGTTCGACTCGATCGAAAGGATCGAATCCGTGTTCATCCATGAAGCGGCTTCGACGGCAGCCACGCCCGTGGCCGACGACTGGCCGAAGGTCGGCGACCTCGTGGTCCTCGGACGGCACGATTCGTACTCGGTCGACGGACGGCCCGTGAACTGGGCCTCGGCCATGGACAAGTTCGTGGGGACGGTCGCGCGTGTCAATCGCTGCGGCAACAGCGCCCTCGGCAAACACGTTTCCGTCGATGGCAATATCTGGCAGTGGCACGTGAAAAACCTGCGACGGCCGTCGACGGAGCAGCTGAATCGCAACGACCGTGCTTTGACCATGCTGCGTGCTCACGGGTTCAAGGTCGCCGTCAGGGACGCGGCAACCAGGAGCCGCTCGACCGACATTCCCGTCGGTGAGGCGTGGGTCGTAAGAGACTCAGACTCAGGACAGCCCGACCTGTTCTGCTGTCATGCGCTGTCGCGCCGTGGACCGGACGGCCACTGGCGCTCGACGGCCGAAGACGCTCTCAGACACATCGGCATCGTGCCGTCGCCGCTGCTCGTCGAGCTTGTGCTCCGTATCGAACGTCTACAAGCTCAACGCACTGATGCAGACCGGCAGACCCAACTCGCACGCGAAGAACTAGAGGAGTCGATCGACGCGGCTCGCGTCGAACACGTCGAGAACCTGCGGAAGCTCGGACTGTGAAGGACGGACTGTGAAGGACGGACTGTGAAGGTCGCGCTCTCTGGAGATACGCGATGAGGCCCACGACGCATAGCGACCCGGCTCGCGATGAACAGATCGACCGGGCGGCCGCGCTCGTGTCGAGAGCGCTGCAAGAAGATCAGATCGGCCGCGAGCCGGCGATCACCGTCCTTTTGCTGGTCGCGGCCAACGTCACGATGATCGACGGCGAGGTCTTCGGAGACGCAGCGGGCGGCTTTCTCAGCGACGGCGGCGCGGCGCTGATGCGCGAGGCGTTCGTACGCGAGGCTGGGCAGGCATTCGACATCGCGCTCGCGAGCCTGCGGCGCGACGAACAGGCCCGCTCATGACCGACGAACAGGACGAGGCGGACTGGCGCTCGAAAACGGACCAGGAGAGGATCGCCGAGATGGACGAGCATGATGCGCGTCTCGATGCGATGCTCTCACCGGTCGAGCGTGAGATCGGGTCCTCGACGATCTTGGTCATCCACCACTGGAACAAGCCGCCGCGTAAGCTCAAGCCGGCAGGCTTCTGGTCGACGGGAAAAGACTCGCTCCTACCGCACCCAGACGACTTGCGCGACCGCGCGTGGAACCCGAAAGAACGCCGCGCCGTCATCGCGTACCTACGCAGCGGCCAAGTGCATCAGCAATGGATGGGCTCATCCTACTGTCGATGCGGCTGCGAAGAGCCTACGCCCGGCGGCGCCGACCTCACCGATGGCGTCTGGGTCTGGCCCGAAGGGCTGCCGCACTACATCGAGGAGCACGGCGTGCAGCTGCCGGCGGACTTCGTCGCCTACATCATGGAGCGATCCTAGCTCCGACTGGAAAAGGAGAACAGATCCATGAGCGACCGCAAGAAGAACGTCCACGCTCCGCAGGATCCCGCAACCGCGCTTCGGTACGACGACGTCATGCGTAAACTCGTTTCGCTGCTCGTGCTCGGCGAAGAGAGCCACACAGACGTCGTGAACTGCCTCGAATACCTTGTCGAGCACGAGGCAGGGCGCGCTCCTACTTCGCCCTGGGTCGACGACTACCGGGAGGCCCGGCCGGACTGGACGCCATCCGATCCGGAGGAGGCCGACGCGAAAGACTAGGCAAAACGCGTGCGTTTCTGGCTTGCACGAAGATGGCGGACACGGTAGCTTACGACACACCACTGGAAGGACGGGCCGCGATGCAGACTTTTCGACTTCAGGGCGCACAGGGTGACTGCTGGCTGCGACGTATCGACGTAATCCCGTCGTCGGCCGTGCGACAGCCACCAACTACAGATGGCACGGTAATCGTCTCGCACAGCGAGACCGGTCACCACCACTACCTCGCGGCGATCGGTGTCGCGCACTTCACGGCGGAGAGCCCGCTCGTCGCGTATCTGCGCTGCGAGCAGCCGTCCGAGCTATTGCATGCGCGCCCACATGACACGCACGAGTCTCTGTTGCTCGCTCCCGGCTGCTACGAGGTCAGGCGAGCGCGCGAGCACACGCCGGCCGGCTGGCGTCGCGTCGAGGACTGAGTCATGGCCAAGAAGCGCGCTGTCTACTCGCTGACGGACGAGCACCGCGCTCGCCTGCCGGAGTGGCGTGATCTGTGGCTTTCCAGAATTCTCCGGACCGCGCCGCAGACGGACGAAGATCGACGCTTCTGCACCGAGGCGATCGACGGGCTCTACCGGGCAGCTAAGCTGCCGACGGTTCCGGTGATCTACGTTCCGAGCCCAATCGTCGGTGCTGCCGCTTGGTGTTTTGCGTCAATGGTTTGGTGGCTGCGAGAGCATCCCGAAAAGCATGTGGCGCTCTGCGGTCGTACGCTGACCGAGACGGACTACGCGGCTGCCATCCGAGTGGCGTCCGCTCGGATCGCTAAAGCGGCGCACGGGTTGCCGCTGGATCCGCTGCCAAAGCCGAGCGACGCCACGAACGTCGCCACGAGCGTCGCCACGAACGTCGCCACGCGCGTCGCCACGAGCGCCGCCACGAACGTCGCCACGAGCGACGCCACGAACGTCGCCACGAGCGTCGCCACGAACGTCGCCACGCGCGTCGCCACGAGCGCCGCCACGAACGTCGCCACGAGCGCCGCCACGAACGTCGCCACGAGCGTCGCCACGCGCGACGCCACGAGCGTCGCCACGCGCGACGCCACGCGCGACGCCACGCACGACGCCACGCGCGTCGCCACGCGCGTCGCCACGAGCGCCGCCACGAACGTCGCCACGCGCGCCGCCACGCACGCCGCCACGCACGACGCCACGCGCGACGCCACGAACGCCGCCACGCACGACGCCACGCGCGACGCCACGAACGTCGCCACGAACGTCGCCACGCACGACGCCACGCGCGCCGCCACGCACGCCGCCACGCACGACGCCACGCGCGACGCCACGAACGCCGCCGCCACGCACGACGCCACGCACGCCGCCACGCACGCCGCCACGCGCGACGCCACGAACGACGCCACGAACGACGCCACGGACGGGCCTCTGGTCCGGCTTCTACTCGCTTCGCTGGCACAATGGTCTCGTAACTGGAACGGCGGCAATCACTGGGGGCAATGGTGCTCGTACCTATCGTTCTTCCGTGAAGTGGCCGGTCTGCGGCTGCCGGAGTACGACCGCTGGATTCACTACGAGCGTGCTGCGATCTACGGCTGTCACCGATTCATGCACTCCCGCTTCTGCCTCGTCTCCGACTTTCCGAAGACTATCTCGCGCGACGTCGATCACCGCTCACACGCCGAGCATGGTCCGGCACTCAGCTATCGCGACGGATGGTCGGTGTATTCATGGCATGGAACGCGCGTTCCGCGGGAGTGGATCGAACGCCGAGGGTCTCTCGACCCGACGACCGCGCTGACCTGGCCGCAGATCGAACAGCGGCGCGCGGCCGCAGAGATCGTGGGCTGGGACGGCATTCTCGCGGCACTACCGCACGAGACGATCGACACCGATCCTGACCCTGAAATCGGCACGCTTCTGCGCGTCGATCTGCCTGATTCTCCTGGCGAGAGGTTTCTTCGTGTGCGCTGCGGGACAGGTCGGATGTTCGTCATGCCGGTACCGCCAGAAGTGCCCACCGCGCTTGCGGCGCAGGAATGGATCTGGTCCGTCGGACCCGGCGAATACCGACCGGAGGTCCGAACATGAGCACGCACCGCGTCGACGTCGTCCGCATCAAAGAGATCGTCAAGCACCCGAACGCCGACAGCCTCGGGCTCGTGCAGATCCACGGCTGGACCTGCGCGGTACGCCTCGGCGACTTCTCACCCGGTGACCTCTGTGCGTACATCGAGCCCGACTACGTCGTCCCGGCCGACGCGCCCTGGGCGGCCTTCCTTGCGGGCAAGACGCGCATCAAAGCCAAGCGGCTTCGAGGCACGTGGTCGCAGGGGCTACTGATCCGTGCTCCCGAAGGAGCGGCCGAGGGCGACGACGTCATGGAAGCCCTCGGCATCAAGCGCTGGGAGCCTCCCATCGAGTTCGGCACCGACGGTGACGCGGAGCGCCCGTGCGAGGCGCTGGCCTACGTCCCGAAGTACGACGTCGAGAACTGGAGACGCTACAAGCACCTGTTCGTCGAGGGCGAGACGGTCTACGTCAGCGAGAAGTTGCACGGAGGGAACGCTCGCATGGCTTACCGCGAGGACCGCATGTGGTGCGGCTCGCGTACGCAGTGGAAGCGCCCGCCGGCCGAAGGCCAGCAGCCGGGAGATCCCTGGTGGCAGGCGCTGAAGCAGAACCCGTGGATCGCCGAGTGGTGTAAGGCCAACCAGGACGCTGTCCTCTACGGAGAGGTTTTCGGCCAGGTGCAAGACCTCCGGTACGATGCGGACAAGGGGCAGGTCTTCTTTCGCGCCTTCGACATCCTGCGTGGCAACGTCTGGGACTCGTCGGTCGACTTCTGGGGCTTCACCATGGACGAAGAGGGCTCGAAGAACACGCGCGTGCCGCTGCTCTACGTCGGCCCGTACTCGGAGGCCAAGATGGAGGAGCTTGCGATCGGCAACAGCGCCATCGCCAAGCACCTCTCGGAGGGCATCGTCATCAAGCCGGCAGCAGAGCGGTCCGACCCGGAGATCGGCCGCGTCATGCTCAAGCTCGTCTCGAATCGCTACCTGGAAAGGTGACCCGTGAAGAAGCCGTCGTCGAAGAAGAAGAAGCCGGCGCCGAAGCCGACCAAGCCGAAGCCCGTCAAGCTCACGATCAAGAAGGCGAACGTCGTGCATGGCACGCTCTGCTACCGGGAGCTATTGAAGGAGCGCGGCGAGTTCTGCGGCTGCGTCAGCGGGCACATACTCGCCGCGCTCGGCGTCCTGCCGAGCCTGATGTTTGAGTGCGAGACGGTTGAAGAGGTCGACAGCTATGACCTCGACGAGACCATCGACCCGCTGCTCCCGTGGATCGAACGGGTCTACGGACTCTCGGACGCTCGCAAGTTCCCGCAGCTGAAGACGTACCTCCGTAAGCACGGCTTCGACGTGCGGTTCGTTTAGAACTGCTATTGGTCTACAGGTCTACAGAGAGAAGTATGGTCTGCCGAGAAAACGCGAAGGACGACATGCGAGTCAAGTTCCAGCTGACGAAGGAAGAGGTGGCGAGTGCCATCTTCAACTACCTCGTCGATAACCAGCACATCGACGACAGCGAGCACGAGCAGGCCGAACTGACCTGGCTCGACGATGCGTTCCGGCTGGCGATACCGATCGCGCTGATCGTCGAGGTCTCCGTCGACCGCGACGGCGAGGTCTGACGCTATGACGCGCCGGCATCCACTTGCGGACTGGGTCGACAGCACCAGCTACTCGAAAGGCATGCGCGGCAAGGACGAGCCGCGCTCGTGGACGCTCCACACCGGCGAGATCGACATCACGGTCACGCGCCACATCCACTACGATGGCTGGCGGCTGTTCTCAGACGTCGGCATCGACAACTACGGGCTCGAAGCTGAGACCGCTGACGACGCAAAGATCGAGGCGATCGTCCAGATCCGCGCTGCGCTCGACCGCGCGCTCAAGTCGCTGCCGTCGATTCGTACGAAGAGGAAGCCGTGACCGTCAAGGTCTACCTCGACGTGTACGCCGCGTCGGTCGCCGGTAGTCGTGTGAACGGTGCGCCGCATGAGTACATTGCTGACCTCGCCGACAAGGACGCGCGCCTGGCAGTCGAACGTTACATGGCGTTCGACCAAGAGCAGATGCTGCAAGCGAACCAGCACTACACGGTACTTCGTGATCTCATGGCGGAAGCCGCCACGCTGAGTAAGCCGCCGACCGACTTCTTCGGCTTCGGAGGCACGCCGGCCGGTCATTCGCCGCCGACCGCCGGTTACCGCGACTCCGCGAAGCCGGTTTCGCTGGTGGGACCGCGGTTTTACGCGGCCGCACGCGCGATCGTGGACAACCTGAGCGACCGACGCGGCCTCAAGCGCGAATGGGCCACCGTCGACGATGACGTCAAGGCCGAGATCATCGAGACTTGGGCCCGCATCATCGAGCGAGCCGTCAACGAGCGCGAACGATGATCAACTGGACGGAGCACGCGTGTCCGCAGTGCGGCACGGTCGACAGGTACACTCCCGGCATTACCATTCCGCCGGAGAAGCTGTGCCGCCGATGTCTGCCGCCAGAGCGCGTTGCCGCCAAAGAGGCGCGCGCCATGGCGACGAGTGCGTTGCTCGAAGAGCTTGTCCGCGAGTGGGCATCGGATGAGGTGTCCTGGCGCATGGACCCGGTGAAGAAGCGGGCGCTGACCGCCGAGCTTGATCGGCGACTGCCGATGCCGGCGGAAGAGTTCTTGCCTATCACTGGTGGGCAGGGCGGACGATGACGAAAAACGCGTCGCTCGGCGCGCACTAGAAGGCCGGACGATGACCGACACGACATCACGGTGCGCGATCTGCGACTGGCCGCTGCACGAGCGCGTGGAGGACGGCTGTACGGCGGACTCGTGTTCGTATCGCCCGCGGCGTGCCACGATCGCCCAAGAATGGCGTGCCGCGCTCGCCCAAGAACGGCGTGCCGCGCTCGCCCGAGGTGAGACAGCCGCTGCGACCGCACCGGCCGCGCCGCCGACCAAGGAGCGCTGGGCCCCGGTCAAGCAGATCCCAGGCTTCTCGTTCCCCCCGCGAGTCCCGTGGGCGCTCTCGGAGCGCGCGTGGTCGCAGTACGCGGCGTTCGGCCACGAGAATCAATCGCACGAGCGGCTCTGCGAGCGCGGCGGGTTCGATCCCGTAGAGCTTGTGTCTCTGCTTCACGGTCGCAATCCGTTCCGTGGCAGTACGCCGAACCCGACGCCAGAAGAGGTCGCGAAGGTCCGCGATGAGATCGAGGGAGTCGCGGCCTTGCGCGCCAAAGCCGAGAAGGCCGAGGCCGAGCGCGACGCCGCCCTGGCTCGTGTAGCAGCCGAGGCGGGCAACGATCTGGCGGCATGGGCTGCCGACCTCGATGCCGCCGAGAGTCGGAATACGACGTTACGCGCCGAGCGCGACACCGCCCTCACCGCCGCGACGAGCCTGAATGCCGAACTCGCTCGGCTTCGAGAAGCCCTCGACCGACCAACGAGCGAGAGACTCGGCACATGTCCTAAGTGCGGCCATCCGGTCGTCGACGCGCCTGGCCGTCAGGTCTGGTGTCAGTTGTGTACGACGAACGCGGCGATTGCCGACGCCGACGCGGCGCTGGCCGAACTACGCGAGGCGCGGGCGCGGGCGTTCGACGAAGCAGTCGCGTTGATCGAGAAGGAGCGTACCCACGAGGGTCCGCGCAACGCGAGCGGCCTCGAAGCCGAGAACTTCGACAGAGGCCTGGCCACCGCAGCCGACGTCATACGCGCTGCGATTGCGCGGGGTGGACGATGACCGGACCGCTAACGCGCACAGCCTATGAGGCGATGATCGCCGAAGACATCGCATGGCTCGACGCGCAGCCACACACACTGGAACGCGAGCACGTCCGCGCTATCGTCGCGAGGTCGGCCGTGCACGAGTACTCGGCAGCGCGTGTCGTAGCCGCTGCGGTGCAGACCGGCGACGATCTCGTGACGCACTCGCTGCCGCCTCCGGCACGGCATCACCACGTCATACGCGCGCTCGGCGAGGCCGACTATCCTAGCGAGGAGTCGTGGCGTCAGGGCTTTCTGCTGAGCGACGGGACGTTCGCCACGCGGCGCGAGGCCCTTCTCGTCGCGCGTGCGGCCGGACAGGTGCTTCGCGAGACCGGGCCGCACATCGGGCTCTTTTCGGAGGACGTGTGGTGACCCGAGCGCGAAAGCTGCCGTACGACGACCTGCGAGACACCAAGGGCGTGCTCGACATCGAGACATGCGCGCAGGAGCTAGAATCCATCGCCGTCGATCTCTTGGCCTGGAAACGCATCGTCAAACGCTGGCGGGCGGCGCTTAAGTACGAGTGTCGGCGCGAGTTCGACCTCGCCGTGCGGAAACATGGCGAGGAGCGCGTCGTGCGCGCCGGCAGCCGCCTTCACGCGCTCGCCAGCCGCCTCGGCGACGCAGAAGAGTGCCTCCACGGCTTCGGGACCGACTTCGCCACCGACGCCAGTAAACTGCGGAAGGCTGCGCGGTTTCTCACCCCGAAGCGGCGGCGAGCGACTCGTCGAGCCAAGGCGAGCGCGCGATGACGGTCGGTCAGCTGACCAAACGGCTGGATGACATTCGCCACAAAGAGCGCGGCATCCCGCAGGCCCATGAAATGGCCGAGGTGTTCGACGCACTCGACGAAGCGCTAGGATGGCAAGCTCGCGCTGAGAAGGCCGAACGCGAGCTTGCGGCGCTCCGCGATGGAGTGACGGCGACGTTACACCTCAGCATGGCAGCCGTGATCGACCCATCAACCCGTGACGCATCGGCAACGCTGGACCGAGCGCAGAAGGCCGAGCGTGCCTACGAGATCCTACTCGCTGCCGCACGCGAGTTCCTGGCCGAGTCGAACGCCAACACCGGCAACGAATCGCCGGTCTGCGATCGCGTCTACATCGCGCTCAAGAACGCGATCGAGAGCGCGCCGAAGAATCCGCGCTGATGCGCCTCGGTCGTTACGGTAAGCTCATGCACTTCGACAGCGTACGCCTCGGACAAGGTCGCATCGATCGCTTCACCCTCTTCGAGTTCAAGCCCATCGGCGGCATCATCCTCAACGTGTTCAACTCGATCGAACAAGACCGCTTTCACACACACGCGTTCAACGCGTGGTCCGTCATGCTACGCGGCTCGTACGCCGAGGAGATCCGCCGCCAGGACGCTGTCGTCGAGACCCGGCTGCGCACCCGCGACGTCATGTACCTGCCGCGCCACTTGGAGCACCGCATCATGAAGTCTACGAAGAACGCCGTGTCCGTAACGATCTGCGGTCCCTGGCGAGACACGTGGACAGAGACGTCAGTTTCAGGCAGAACAAGACGCTTCATGTGGGGCCGCCGACAGGTAGCTCCTGACAGAAAGGACTCGCTTTGAAGACCATCGTCAGCTACGTGCACCACGACGGCAGCATCGGCGTGCTCGTCCGCTTCGAGTGCGGATCGGACTTCACGTCTCGCACCGACGAGTTCCGGGCGTTCGCCAACACGGCGGCCATGTCGCTCGCGGCGTACTCACGCAACGAGACAAGCGGAGAGGCGCCGCCGCTGGGGCCCGAGGGCGACGGAGAACGGCCGTCCGACGACTCGCTCATGCACGTCGACTGGGTCGGCCCGGACGTCGAAACGCTGCGCGCGGCCGTCCAGAACGCATCGAAGCTCTTCCGGGAGCAGATCTCCATCGATGCGGTCACGTTCATGCACGCGAGTGACTCACCACGGAGCCAGCCATGACAGAGTACTGCAAGTCACCGGTTTCAGGGCACCGGGCAGCCATTGCGATCTTGGCCGAGCTGGAACGCGCGCGTCGGCTTGTCCTCGTCACCGGTTTCAGGGCACCGGGCAGCCATTGCGATCGGCCATGCCGTGCTGAAACCAGAGCAGGACGCCGACGTGTCACCGGTTTCAGGGCACCGGGCAGCCATTGCGATAGACTCTGAAAAACTCCAATCATTACGCAGCATTCGGTGCCGTCTTGCGAGCGGGTCCGTTTTGGTCTCTCGTCGACTCTAGCAGCAGGCCCGTGTTCGTCCAGCCAGTATCCGACATCTGCTTGTTTTGCCTCGTCTTTTCGGTCGTTGCGAGCGGGTCCGGTACTTTTGAGAGCATCGGGGCCGCTCGCGAGGCGCTCAGATCAGCGCCAGCTGGTTGTCTTCGCTATCGTCGCGCGTCTTCGACGACAGCGAGCGCCTGCTCGTCGGTGAGGCGCCCGCTGCCGAGGTCGCCGAGCACGAGGCTGATCTTCCAGCACGGCCGGCGCGAGGAGCAGTCGCGACAGATGAGGTCGATCGGAATGCGCGCGCCGTCCTTGTCCACAGATCCGATCTGCCCATGGTGCGGCTCCGCGCGCTGCACCTGTTCGAGGGCGGCGTGGATCTGAAGATAGACCTCGTCAGACATCGCTCGTAACCACCTCGAACGTGTACCTGTCCCACACCCGCGGGAACGTCTCCTTGCACACGGCCACCATGGCCTCGAAGTCAAGCGTCTGGCGCACCAAGAACGCGCTGTGCGACCCCGGACGAGAGTCGACGCTCCGATCCCAGAACGCAAGCGCCGTCCACCCATCCTTCTGGTGAAGGAGCGCGAGCCCCTGAACTTGCCGGCCGCGCGGGCAGAGTCCGCCGTCGACCTCCGTGCCCCAGGGGATCTCTTTCGTAACCATGGCCCATCGCGGATTCAAAAACAGGTCTTCGGTCCAGAAGTGGTGCCCGCTTTCCCCGTAGCAACCATAGTAGAGAATATCAGGCACGCTCACGTTCGCACCTGCCGGAAGGTAAGGTTCAGTCGCGGACCGACCGCGAGCGACGTCTTCGGTACGCCGTGCACCCAGTGCCGCTGCGTCGTCCCGCCCATGACGAGGAGGTCTCCGAGTCCCAACGGGTACTCGCGCTTCTCGCCCGTCCGATTCTTCAGTACGAAGCGGCGGCGCGCGCCCAGCGAGATCGAAGCGATCAGTACGTCGCCGGGCGCAGCCGGTCCTAGCTCGGGCTCGTCGTCAGCGTGGAAGCCGATAGAGTCGCGGCCGTCGCTAGCATCGAGTTGAACACGCCGACCTCGGCCAGCTGCGCACGCAGCACGTCGAGCACGGCTGGCCAGGGCCCTGGCTCGAAGCGGCTTCCGGAGTACGCGTACGAGGTGCCCGGATCCCCGTGCCAGCTGACCAAGCGCGGCGTGAGCACGTCCCGGCCGGCAACGCGCAGAGTCTCTGCACGCAGCGGCAGGACGGCGAGCAGGGCCTCCATGAGCGCGCCGGACGAGCGCACGAAGCCAGGCTCGTAGAGCACCCAGCCGCCGGGCACGAGCGTCTCGCGCGCTCTCATCGCGCGCGAGGCTCCAGATCGAGAACGATCGGCGGGTTCGTCGGCTTGTAGTCGCCTGTGCACGTCGAGGCGTTGATGCACAGGGCGCCGTTGGGCATGAGCGTCATGCCGTAGCCCTCATGGATGTGGCCGAAGGCGTTGACCTGCGGTCGCGCGCGGTCGAGTGCGCGCAGCAGCGCGGGAGAGCCCGTGTTCTCGCCGCGCGGCACGAGGTCTCGGATGCCATGCGGCGGCCCGTGCGTCATGAGCACGTCGATGCCGGGCCTCAGTCCGCCGAAGACCTCTTCGTCCTGCTCGGGCGAGTCGATCTGAAAGGCCCAGTCGTAAAAGCGGCCGGTCCAGGGGATACCGTGAAAGACCAAGCCCTCGATCATCGTCGCCGAGTCACGGAGGTAGACGACGCCGGCATCACGCAGCCGCTTGCGGCACATCTCTGGTCCAGTGGGCCAGTCGCGACGCGTACGCGGATGCGTCTCGTCAAAGAGAAGATCATGATTGCCGGCGATGGCAACGACGCGCTTTACGTAGCCCTTCTTCAAGAGCACCGCGCACCAGTCTGCGAAATCGCCGACTTCGGTGAGCCTGCCGGTGCCGGTGAAGTCGCCGCAGTGCACGAGGATGTCGGCCTTGGCAGCGATGATCGCTTGAGTGAGACGGCCGTGCATCGTGTGCGTGTCCGAGACGAAGATCAGTCGCGGCACGGGAGCCCTCGCATGCACCGTTCGGAACAGAAGTGGCAGGAGCGACGGCTCTTGACGTCTTTAGCGCTGGCAAACCTCGGCCACCGCCCTACCCATGTGCCGCAACGCGCGCAATACGGCTCCGGGATCGGTCCGCACCAAGCATGAGCACTCAGCAGGTACATCGGGCTCGCCCTTACGTCAGCGCGATGCTGAGCGGCGCTCTTAGCGGCGCGCTCGCGGAACCACGGTGAGTTGTCCAGCGTCTCCTTCGGGGCCAAGGCCGACATCCAGCGCGCGAAGAGATTCAACGCGACGCGCTCGCGTCGGATGCGACGACGCGTCTTCATCGGACGAATCCTTCCGTACGCAGCGCGACGGCAATCTCACGCGCCAGCGCCAGCGTGTCGTCACCGGCCACGAGCGTGATCTGCTTCGGTCCGAAGAACAGGTGCAGCATGCCGGGGTACGGGTAGTCGGCAGCGGCGAGCCGCTTCAATCGCCAGACGAGAAGCTCGGACTTCGGACGCGTGCGCCAGAACGGAGCGGGCTCCGAGAGCGGACGCAGGTCTTCCTTCTTGTCGTCGGCGCGCATGACCACGCCGCGCGGCCAGACGGCGAACAAGCGCAGGCGCACGAAATCCGGCGCCTTCGAGGAGACCTTGCCGTCGACGATGATGTCGTGGCCGCCGATCATCGGGGCGTCGGCCAGCGCTTGGCAGTCGGGCGCGCGATGCAGCGGAGACTTGCAGTAGGAGCACCTCATCGCAACTTTCGAGGCGCGAGCGCGGTCGGCTTCGCTCGGTGACGTGTATACGTCGTCTGGCTCTCGCGGGCGCATTGTGCCTATCTCCGGACGAGCCCGGCTGTGTTGTTCGACTTTCGACCGCGCGTCGCTGCCGCGACCTTCCGGTCCGCTGCGGCGTTCGCCTCTGGCGACGCCACATACGGAGCGTCGATGACTTCCACGCGCCCGTCGCCGAGATCGATCGCGCGCGTCTGCGGCACTCGCGGCATAGGCGCGTCCTGTCGACGCGCTTCCTTCCGAGCGCGGTTCAAGTCCCGGCCGCAGTTCACGCAGAGCTTCTCGCGCGAGTGCTTGAATCGCAGCGGCCAGCGGCGCGGCGGATCGCAACCAGCGCACTCGAAGAAGGACCCCAAGCGCTCCTCCTCTTCAGTCGGAGCCTCGTGCAGGACACGAAGTTCACGCGGCCGAGCCATCCCCGCGTTCTACTAGGTTTTCTGCCGGAAAACAAGCTATTTTAGCGTCGGCGATCTCTTTAGTGGCCCTTATCGAGCGTGCCCTTATTCCAGACGAATAGTATTCCAGACGAGAAAGTTTCCCGGTGGTGACCCTCCTCGGCCTGAAGGCCGAGGCAGGCCGCACGAACACGACCCGCTTCGGCACCTCGGCAGGGAAGACCATCTTCCCATGCAGGCCGATGCTGCGGATGTTCGTCAGCCCCACGACATCTCGTGGGGCCCGAAACCCGCACTGCTTGCACTCGTACTCTCGCCTCATGCGGCGACGCTCCCCGCATACCGGACAGGTCTGCGAGGTGTAGTGCTCGTCTACTTCACGAACACCGAAACACTTGTAGCCCAGCTGATGGATGATCTTCGCGTTCGAGGCCGACGAGACCTGCTGAGCCTGTTTGCGACCGAGATGCTCTGCGGCGTCGTTGAAGGGCTTGCCGACCACGACAGTCGCGCCAGGGAACGCGGACGGGGCACTCTGGCCGGAGAAATGGTAGAATCTGAGGATGGGAAGGCCGAGGAAGCCCGAGGTGCCGTACACCGCGCCGACCGCTGAAGAACGGAAGCGCGGCACGTTCGTCCACTGCTCTGAGTGCAACCTCGACTGGAGCGCCGCGTTCGCAGACAGACGAAGCGGGCTCTGTCTCGATCATCTGCGCGCGTACTACCGTGCACAGAAGAAGGGAGAGGCGCCGGCAGCAACGCCCGCGATCGATCCGGTCCTGCGACGCGAGACGCTCACGCGCCAGGGCGACGCGTGTCCGATCTGCATGGATAACCTCGGCTCCGACAGCGACGGTGCGCGTGCACCGAAGAAGATCGCCGACGTCGACCAGCACGGAAACCTGCGCGGCTTCCTCTGCCGAACCTGCGCCGCCATCGTGCGCAGTGCCGATGATGACGACGCTCTCCTGCGCGCTGCGGCCGACTACCTGAAGCGCACGCGAAAGAAGAGCTAGCCGTCCCGGCCCGTCGTCTCCGCCTCTCGACCCCGCTCCATGTACTCCGTGAGCGCGGGCGCGGGCCCTTCGAGCTTTCCGAGGTAGCGACCGGTCGTGTTCGGATGCTCGTGACCAAGGAACTGCTGGATGTCCTGGAGACGGGCGCCGCCGCGGTTCAGAGTCCGCGCTGCCATGTGACGAAGGCCATGTACCTTGATCTTCGTCGGATCGAGCCCGGCGCGCGACGCGGCGTTCTTCACAATCTTCCAGATCACGGTATGATGGAGCGGCCGCTCTAGGTCGAGCCCGACCGACAACGCGCAAGGAGCCGCTTCACCGAACACCGCGCTCTCGGGCCTCAGTCGGTCGAGGCGACCGCTGCTGATCCAATGCACACGCATCGCCTCGTATGCCTCAGCGGGCAACTCGAACTCCTTGTCCTTGCCGCCCTTCACTTTGCAGCGATAACTCGGACGCACGCCCTCAACGTTGACGTTGATGAGATTGCCGACACGCAGGCCTGCCACTTCCGAACGACGGCGACCAGTCTTGGCCAGGAAGACGAGCACGGCTCGGTCACGCATGCCGACCGGGTCGGTCGGCAGAGCGTCGAGCATCCTCTTGAGGTCATCTTGCGCTACCGCGTCGGAATGCGACTTTGCCCAGGCCGTCGGCGACACGTCTTTGCGATCGATGAAGTCGAATGGATTCCGCGGAATCACCTGCGCTGCGTTGTCGCCAACCGGCCTCGTCAAGAACGCAAGGAAGCTGTCGATGGCCGCCAAATATGTGCAGATCGTGCTATTGCTGTACTTGCGCTCTGGCTCCATCAGATAGCGCTTGTACAGAACCGCATCAGCCAACGAGATAGTGCGGATGTCCTTCCACTGCACCAGATCCAGGAAGTATCGGACCCCGTAACCATACGTGCGACGCGTGGTTGGCGGCTTGTTCGCGAAGAACGCGGCCATCAGACGCGCAATCTCTTCGCCTCGTCTCCTGTCGCCGCCGCCGAGGCTCAGTACGAGCCGATACCCCTCCGGGCCACGGAGAGACTCGACGAGGTCCCAGGACACGCGGTGCTCACGCGAACGCGTAGTGCCCGCGCGCCTGACCGGCGACCCGGCACCGCGCCGGCTGCCCGGCGAGCAGCGGTCCGCGCCCCTCGGGCCACGCGAGCAGCACGCGCGGACGCGTCGGTGCGATCGGCTCGGAGGTCTTGGCGTTGTCGTGCATGGTCTGCGGACGGTACCATCGCCGCCGGCCGACCGCAACCTCACGGCTTGCAGGCCGGACACCGCGCTCGCACGCCTCCCCACGATTCAGCCTCGTGCCCGCATTCGAGCGCCACCCGGTCCGGCACGAACATCGAGCCCGAGTGCCACCGGATGGCGACGACCTTCCGCAGCGGCGCGCCGTCCTTCGCGTAGACGCGGCCCTTCCGCCTGCCGCCGACGCCGGAGCCAGAGCGCATCTTCCTGTCCGAGATCCAGCCCATCGCACGCCGCCTTCCAAGTCCAGGTACCGCGCGTCTCACCTCCATAGACGTCGGCCGTTGCAATCGGGTACTGTCCGACACATGACGCTACGAGCAGCAATCGACTGGCTAGCGGTCGAGCCCGCGCTCTGGACCGAGATGCCCGCGGGCACAGGCCCGGCCGCCGAGCCCTATCTCGCGCTCGCCGTGCAGCGGCTCCCGTCCTGGGCCGAGTCGGTCCACGCCACGGCGCACACGGTGCGCGGGATGCGCGCCCTCTACGTCTGCGCGTGGCCACGCGACCGGCACAAATGGCCGGACGAATCCGAACTGAAGCAGGCGCACGCGCTCTTCCGCGGGAAGTGCGAGTCCTCCGCCTACGGGACACTTGCGCACTTTTCGGTCTTCTGATCGCACAGGAGGGCACGATGAAGTACTGGTGGGACCTACAACACGCGCCGCACGACGACCTGAGAAATCTGTGCATTCTTCTGGCTCTCGAACCAGGCGTCGCCTGAGCCGTGCCACGCGAAGAAATGGGGCCGTCGTCCATCAGACTCGTCGTCGCAGCCGAGACGCACAAGGAAGCCGGCGCCGTCGCTAAGTCCGCGTTGCGGAACGCAGCCGGAGATCTCGGCATCCACCTCGACATCCGGCCGGACTGGGGCTGGCACGAGCCGCTGGACGACAAGGACATCAAGCGGATGCAGGAGACCTACCGACGACACTGCGCCGGAGAGCCTTGTTCCGGTTAGTGGCCGGCGTGTCGCAAGCTCTCTTGACGGCATGTCCGACACCGGGTACAAATGCGCAGCGTGGAATACTTCTCGATCCAATTCCGCTACCAGTCAGCGCCGCGCGGATTCGGCTCGCTTGCTGACGGCATCCACGTGCAGCTGGCCGTAGACGAAGACGCCGAGAACAAGCTGCTGACGCTCGTCGAGAACGTCGCGTACAACGCCGCGCGTACGGTGGGGCTCAAGCTCCATCATCAGTACTCGTGGCCCAACGGTTCCTGCTACAAGTGGGCGACGACCGAGACGAACGCCGAGTTCGAGGAGAAGTTCCAGCAGCTTCAACGCATCCTCGCCGCCCCCTGGATGAGCGTTCACGTCTGGCCCAAGACCACGCGCGTCGCTGACCCCGCCGTCGATCACGGCTGTCACGCTGCGTACCTCAACCTGTTCGAGCGCATTGCTGGCAGGCCGCTCTACCACGACAACAGTTTCGTGCCGCAGGAGCCGAAGAACGAGTGGGGCGGATACTCTGAGCGCGCGACTGGGTTCGCTATCGAGAGCACCACGCCTTCAAGGACGGTTTCATCGCGGCCTTCGGGCATCACGTCAACTTCTGGCACGGCGGCCATCCTGGCTACGTGCCGTCTGTGCGCGCTCAAGAGCTTGCCGGAACAGGGCACTGCCTCGGACAACTATTCAAGTTCCTGAACTACTGAACCGAGAAGAAGAATCCCATATCCATGCGCATCTACGATCACGTCATGCGAACGTACTCCACCAACTTCGGCGGCGGCGCAGGCGATCTGCGCCAATCGAGCGCAGGCTCGTTCGGCTCCATCCAGTCAACGTGCCAGTTGTTTGCGCGCGAGGCCGCTCACGAACGCGTCAGCAACTTCTGCGAGAGGCCGGCGGCCAACGTCGTACGGCGACTCTCCAACTTCGAGATGTTGCTGCACTTCGATCCGCCGAGCGACGCGCCAGGCCCGAGCGCCGCCGACATGGAGAACGCATGCCTAGAGTATCTCGTCATCGGATGTGCGGTGAATGACGTCGCTGGGTCACGCGATTGGGTCCCGATGGCCACCCGTATCCTCTGCACTGAGACTGGCCGCGTGATCGCGCGGCCGGGTACGCCAAGCATCGTCGTGGACTCAGGGCAACCGCTCAACATAGTGGCACGCATCGGCCAGGAGGCGCAGAACCACCTGAACGGTCTCGTCCGCGCGCGCGGCACGCTGGTGCGGTCGGGAAGACGAAGTCGACGTTCCGGCGGCGAGTGCGGCCGGCGGCGCGTTCGGCGTCGTCGCAATTCGCAGGCAGGTCGCGGTCCTGACGATTTCGGCGGTTCGGCTATCGCGAAAGCACGCCACTTTCAGGCCGCCGCGGCCGAGTCCTGCCAGGATTCTGTTGACGAGAACATGAGCGCGCGCATACGACGGTCGAGCCGGGGGTGGAGGGCATCGGGAGTCAGGTCCCGGTGTTTCTGGCGTCAGAAGCCCGCCGGTGCGCGCGTCACAGACGTGTCGCCCGCGCAGCGGGGAGCGCCATGAAGAACAAGCAGCCCACGCAGGAGACGGTGACCACCCGTCCGGCGCCGACGAAGGCGCTGAGCGAGACGCAGATCCGCAAACTGCTCGCGGAGGGCCGTGAGGTCGATCCCGCCGACGCCGCGGCACGCGCGCGGTAGAGCGCGGCCGTGCCGCTCACTACGCGCGCCGTGAAGTTCAGCGCCTCCGCGCTGGAGGGCGAGATCAAGACCGCGGCGCGCGCGACCTGGCGCGACCAGCCCGCGCAGGTCCGCTATCTCGGCGCCTACCTCGCCGACGACGAGGTGAAGGCGCGGACGATGCTCGTCGAGACGCCGTACATCGACCGTCACTACCTCCAGGAGTACCTGGGCTTCTACGCGAGCAAGCTCCATCCACCGGATCGGAACGCGACGCGGATCCACTTCTGGCGGCGCGCGTTCGACACGCGTGAGTGGAATGCGCTCGTCCTTCGCGGAGCCACCGAGTGCACCGAGGTGGTGGAGCGCGAGATCGGCGGGGACTACCTCGGGTGCGTCGTCGTGCGTCCCGTCGCCGAGTGCCCGATCGGGCGGACGCTGCTGGCGCCGTACGGGGCGAAGCCCTCGCGGTGCTACGCGCCGGCCCTCACCTCGCACGAGGTCCACCTCCAGGGGTTCACGCTGCGGGTCAACGCGCTGCCGTTCCAGCAGCAGGATCAGGGACTCGGGGCGTGCGCGACGACGGCGCTATGGTCGTCGCTCGCTCGTGCGATGCGCGCCGACGGCGGGCGCGCCGTGCCAGGCGATCCCTGTATGACGCGCATCGTGCGCGTCGCCTGCGACCTCGACTAGTTCGACGCCTCGGACGCAACCGCTTCCAGCAGGGCAAGCACGTCCTCCGCTGTTCGGCCGGGCGCGTCCTGCCACTCGATGACCGTCTTCCAGCCGAGCCGACGGACGAGCGCGGCGACGGCCATGCGATATGGGCCGTCCTTCTTGCCGTCGCACGCAAGCCGCAGCGCTTCCAGGACACAGACCGCTTCGCCTCGGCGAACCGCACAGGCAGTCCAGCCGCCAGTCGACAGCAGGCCGGCCGCGCGCCGCAGCGTGTCGCGACAGTCGTCGCTGATGAGGCCGCCGGCCGCGATGTGCTTCGCCTCGGGATTCTCGTTCACGGTCGCACAGACTGTCCGACACTTCGTTGACCGTCAAGCGCCGCCCGCCGCAGATTGCAGTGTGTCGCGCACGAAGTCGAGAGCGGCCGTCATGCCGGCAAGCGAGTGCTCGAACCAGGAGACCTCGTCCTGGCCCTTGTCGCGAAAGACGATGACCTTGATCGGCGCGCTCGTCCGGCCCCACTCCATGTCGATCGTGACCTGCGTGCCGCCCACGTCCCTCCGCTCTGCCAGCCGCCGGCACACGCGTGCATCGGTGCCGTCGAAGTGCGGGCACCAACCCTTGTAACACTGACCGATCGAGACCGAGTAATCGGCTCTGTAGAGGTCATCCTTCTCGACGCGCTCTTTGACGAGCAGAAAGTACGGGTCGGTCTTCTTGTACTCCGCCCACTCTGCCTCCCACTTGTCGTTCGCAACCTTGTGCTCATCGCGGCGCCGCTGCTCGTTCTCGTCGACCCACTTCTCGACGAACAGCAGCTTGTTCCCTTCGCGCTGGAAGGTCGTGCGAGCGATGACCTCGCGCACCTCGTCGTCTGCGTCATCATCCACACAGCGCGTCTCGAAGACCACGATCTTCCCGTTCGCGTGTACCTCGGGATTCTTCTCGCAGTCGTCGGCGTACATGCCCTCGGGGAACTCCAGTTCCGGCCAGCCCTTCTCCATCGGATCGGAGAAGTCGTAGAACCGCGTCTCGTACGGGCATGCCCAGTAGCAGCCACTCACGACGACGAGCCTCTGCTCGGGAGCGTAGTAGTACGATACCCAGCAGAATCCGTGGCCCTTCGCGGCCTCGGCGGGCAGGAAGTCCCGGCGTCGACCTGTGTCCAGTTCGATCACGGTCTGACCCTGGTAATTCTCGCCGCAGACGAGGAGGTCGTGTCCACTCGGATGGTCCTCGATCCACTCGAATGGAAACGAGGAGTAGTTGCGTTTCACCTCTACGATCGGCTCGCCGGATGCGCGCTTGATGCTGCCGAGCGTGTAGTAGCTCCAGCAGCCAGGCTTCGTTTCGATCGAGCCCGTCGTCAGCACATAGCGGCCCGATGGGCTCGCATGAATCGAGTCAGTCATTGAACTCTCCTTGGTATTCGGGGACAACGGGGATCGAACCCGCAATCACGGATTTAGAATCCGTTGCTCTGCCAAACTGAGCTTTGTCCCCAGGGATAGTGCTCAGAGCGAGTGGTAGCTTACGAACGAGTGTCTGACCAGTGGGGCCGATAGCAATCGCCGTCGCCGCATCGCCGAGGTCGGGTTCGCGGAACAGCGACCAGGGCACGCCGCCCATCGTCGCCTCCCACGCGAGCCGCATGAGCGCGTCCTCGTCGGCGACTTCGAGCAGGACGAGCGTGTTGGATTCCGCGTACCACACGCTGTCGACGGCGGGATGCGCCTCGACGAAAGCCCGGAGCGCGTGGCACAGCTGGGCCGCACGCGCTCCGGGCGGCAGATCTCGCCGCGTCACGAGGTAGAGTTTCACGGCGATCACTCGGCCGCCGCAGCGCGCTGCTTCAAGCGCTCGGCCCTCGCGGCAAACGCCGCCTCGCGCGCCGCCTGCTCGTACGTGGCGAAAGCCGCACGCGCCATGTCGTCGACCGGCGCCTCGATCCAGGCGAGCGCGGCCTCCGCCGGCACGCCGGCCGCGGCGCTCACCGCGAGCGCTAGCGGCTTCGCTGACCCTCGGGTCCTGCGCTCCTGCGTCCAGTACGCACGGCCGCGCACGAGCGCGTACGCCAGCTGGAGGACGCGCACGGCCTCCTTCTGATCGGACCCCAGGCCGATCAGCGCTAGCATCAGCGTGTGCTCCTCGCCTGAGCGCGTCTTGAACGGGATGCGCTTCAGCACGAGCCGCTGCTGCGTCAGGATCTTCTTCTTGACCACGGCCTCGGCGAGGCGGCCCTTGATCTCGGTGATCTCTTCCTTCGACTTCATAGCGGTCTCCTTCTTCTCGGGTTCGGGGTTCAACGTGAACGGCGAACGTCGAGGCAGGAGGGCCACGGGCGAGGGAGAGGTGCAGCTACGTCCAGATCATGATGCACCCGACTCTAAGGGCTGCCGGCGGACAAGTCAAGGGCTTGCGACACACGGAGCGTTCGCGTACCGTCGAGCGATGACGAAGACGCAGATCCGCATGGTGTTCGGCGAGGTCACGCGCGAGATGCCCGCAGGCGTGGTCATGTCTCCCATGCGCAGCTACGACTATGATGGCTGCTGGTTGCCAAAAGGCCGACAGTCGTTGTGGTTCTGCGGACCACAACAGGAGAACCGATTCCTCCGCGTCACCGCTCGGCTTGCAGAGATCTCACATCCACGAGACGACGTGTGGCACGCGGCCTACGTGCAGTTCCTGGCAGGGGACATGCCGGCACTCACCTTTCACGTCAGCAACATGCGCGAAGGCTCTCAAGCAGGCGAGATGCTCCTCGCTCCGCGACAAGGCGGCGGGATCGTCATCTGCGCCTCGCCGGGCCTCGTCACCAGGATCGTCGTGGACGTGACGCTCAGCATCGAACCGCGGCCGATGACGCCAAAAGAGATCGAGACGGAGGCCGGCCGAACACGCGCGGTCGCCACTCTCAAGGACGCCCTCGACGTGCGCGCAGCACGTGACCTGCATGCAGCGATTTGGAACGCCACCGCCGCGGAATGCTCGTACCAGGACAAACCGTTCGTCACGTGGAAAGAGCGGGAGCGACTCTTCACTGCCGACGTACTCGCCCTGATCGAGAAGACCGGCGGCTGGTGGTACTGGGACGACTACGGCTTCGGGAACTTCATCAAGCTCCACGAGTGGATCGCGCGCTACGACGCGTGGCAGGCGGAGAAAGAGCGTTACGCGCTAGCGCTGCGCCCGTAACTTTCCCCGCAGCACCTTCAGCTGGGCAACGATACTCTCGTGCGCCGCAAGCAGATCGTCGATACGCGCAGCAGACCACGGCGGCACTTCATGCTGGCCCAGCGAACACGACGCGCAGAGTCCCTTCTCGTCGAAGGGCAGGTCGTGACCATTCGGATCGTCTTGGCAGCCGCAGCCGCAAGGGCACCAGCACTCGGGCGAGTCTGAATCGCAACCAGACTCCATCACGCCCACCGCTTGTCGTCCGCCGTGGGGCCGAACGACATGGCCGAGACCGGCAGATCCAGATGCTTCCTCATCATCATCGTCATGTACTCGGCCGGGTCGCGCGGTCCGCACCACATGGGCCGACGCGGCACGCAGCGGCCGAGGGCTTGTGCTAGCCGCTCTTGGTACGCAAGGTCGCGTCGAGGTCCGACGCGCAGGCTCATCGCAAAGCCGCCGAACATATGGAACATGCCTTCGTCCTCCGACGGAACCTCGTACCCGTCGCAGACGGACCACCTGGACGCGTCCATGAGCCGATCGAGGCAAGTCACCGCAAGCTCGGTGACCGGGTACGGACACACGCTCAGCGCGTAGCGCGTGAGCGGCACGTCGAACCAGCCGACGCGGAACTGGCCTTGCCAGCACGCGTCGCTGTTGTGCGGCTCGCGAAGCTGTTGCGTGAGCGCCGCGTCCTCGGTGGGGAACGGCCCCTGCCCGTGCCGCGTCGCGTACGCGCGCACGACGCCGATGGCGTTGACCTTCCCGGATCTTCCAGCGCGCTCGATCAGCGTGCCGGCGTTCTTCGTGGTCGTCGTGCTCCACGTCGTGTGCGGATGGAACCCGTGCCACTCGTCTAGAAGCACGCCCTGCGCGCCCTCGAAGATGACGTGCTCGGACTCGCGGATCTGGAAGTTGACGTCGCCCGCGTCGATGATGCGAAGCTGCCGGCCGATCTCCGCATACGTGTCAGCGATTCGATCGATCGCGTTCACATCGAACACGACCTCGGCGTCGTCGATCGCCGCTCCAGACTTCACGAGCGTCGGCATGAGCGGCATCAGCTGGTCTTGTTTCCATCCACGAATGAGAGATAGCTTCCGACGCAGCTGCGCTCTGTTCATAAGGTCCGCAGCACGCACGACCGTCTCAGTCGGAAGCTCAAGCGAGTCGCCTACCGTCTCGCCAACGCCAAGACCACACGTGCCATGTCGATGCTCGCCGCGTGCAAGCTCTCGCAGCCTGTTCATCGCCTGCTGGTACGGCGTGACGACAAGAGCCCGAGCGTCGATCACGAGCCGCTGAAGCGCATCCTTCACCCCGAGCGAGACCAGATGCTCGTGCTCGGCCATGAGCGCGGGCGGGTGCAAGATCATGTACTCGGAGAGCAGCGTCCGCGATCCCGGCACGAACGTGCCCGACCCGAACTGCGAGAACGTGTGGTGCCGACCGTCCGCCGTGTGGACGTTGTGCCCGGCCTGCGCGCCACCGTTGTAGCGCACCACGAGCGGCGGCGTACTACAGCGGCGCGCGAGCGCGTCGACCATGGCGCCCTTGCCGGCGTCACCGAAGCCGAGGTCGACGACGATCGAGGTCGACACGAGGTCGCCCTTCAGACGCTGAGCGATGCGAACAGCGGGCCGACGGCCTTCGTGACGGCTTCCGCCGCGCGCTTGCTCGATCCGCCGCCGACCAGCACGGACTCGATCGCGTCGATCGCCTTGCCCTCGGTGATGCCGATCGTCGCCGCGATCATCTCGCAGACGTTGTCCGGATCGTCGAGCTTCAGCACGTTCTGGCCGAGAAGTTCCTTCCAGAACGCCATGATCTTCGGGTCGTCGCCATGGCTTGACCCCCCGCCGACCACGATGTGAAAGACGTTGTAGCGCTCCTTGGCCGCGTTGATCGCATCGTGCAGGTGCACGTCGGACTGGAGGCTGTCGCCGAAGATCCCACTGGCCTCCGCGCGAGTGATGCGGTCGTGCGCCTTCTCGTCACCGAGCGTGAAGAGGTAGCCCTTCTTGCTCCGCTTCTCGAAGCAGTCGATCGCGGTGTGTCGCGAGAAGAAGTAGTGCGCGAGTCCGTACGATTCCTCGACGTCACCGCCGCCGCCGCCCTCGATGAAGACCTTCGTCAGACAGTCGTCCATCTCGATACCCGACTCGAACTGCCCGACCTGGAACGGCGAGCGGTCGTGGTGCGCGTCGCCGATGGCGCCGAAGAGCACCTGCGGATGCGGGATGACGCCGCGCGTCGAGAGCATCTCCATGAGGTGCCCGAGCTTGTGCGCCGCGAAGTGCGCCGGGATCGTGCCCATCGAGCCCGTGACGTCGAAGAACACGCCGATCGCGTTGCTCTCCGGATGGTTGCCGCTGTCACGGCTCTCGCGAACCGCGACGCCGCGCGGGTTCAGCGACGCGTGCAGACCCTGCGAGAAGACCTTCTCACGCACCTCGTGCGTCGACATGCCACGACGCGACGCGCTGCGGTCCTCGTAGACACTCGAAACCCAGCCAGAGTACCCCATGCTCGACCTCTCTTTCTACGCGACGACTCTGGGCACGTCCTGTCCGACAGTCAAGAGCTTCCGACACACGCCACGAGGTACGAGGTCAACCCTTCACCGTGCAGAGCGGCATGAGCCGCGCGACCTTGCGTGCGATCTGCGCGTCCTCGACGGAATCGACGACGGGCTCGACCGCCTTGTACGCGTACGGAGCTTCTTCCATCAGCCGCTTCTCGTAGGCCTCGACGATGTCACGTCGCCGTGCGATCCGCGGCGAGCGCGGGTCGATCGGCCCGACCACGCGGAGCTTGCCGATCTCCCGCTCGTACACGTCCCTGTCGACGTGCGTGGCCTTCCCGCGCGACAGCGCTCGGCCCGCACCGTGGCACGCGCTCTCCAACGCATCCTCGCGTCCCTGTCCGGCAAGTACGTAGCTGGCTGCTCCCATCGAGTTGTGCACGATCGCGTTGTTCGCGATGAAACTCGGCTCGGGCCCATCGAGTTCGAGATCGTACACCAACGCGCTGCGCTTTTTCCTGTCTACACGCCTCATCTCGATCAGCTGATACAGCCTAGACAAAGGAGGTTTGCCGAGAGAGGTCGCCCGGTAAGATGGACCGCAGCGCTTTACGTCACACCCGCGCTCCGCAAGGCCGCCGGCAGACGGCGGGCGCACGCTAATCGACGGCAGATATCCGAAAAGCAGATGATGAATGATCATGAACTGCTCAATACACGCGACCGACGTATTCGTGATTTTCTTCGATCCTGCGTTGAAGTGCCCGTCGCCATCGTAAAGGCCGTCGTAGACTCCGCGCGTGTACGCCCTCTGTTTGCACCAAAAGTGGCCCGGAAGAGCCTTCGTGCGCTTCTTGCCGAAATCCAAGAACAACCGCGCAAGACGAACATTATGCACGACGACGAGCAGCACGTTTTTCGTTCGATACAGTTTCGTCTTAACTGCAAAGATCGACATCAGCGCAGCCGATAGTTTTGCAGCCATCTCATCTTGGTCCAGGGCAAGCGCCCAGGTGACTTGGCCTCCGTCGGCCGGCTTGTAGTACGTCGTGCCGTCTGCCACGAATAGACCGAGCACGTATCCCAAATCGTAGCTAGGCGTCAACGCCCATCCTTCGCGGTATTCAACGAATGTCCGCTTCATGCCGACGAAGTTGATGCGTCGAGGCATGAGAAGCACGTAGCTGTAACAGCGCTTCGGTAACTCGTCGAGACGCCGCCATGCGTACTTGCTCTCCCCGCTCTTAGTCCGCCGGTCCAATACTGCTGTTCTGGTGAACGAGTATGACCGGCGACCATCAGGCTTAAAACGTCCTGCGACTGACTGCGCATTAGGCGTCGAAGAGAAGTCGCCAACGAAATGTAGGTGATCCGGCGTGGCGACTGTGTCGGCGAACCAGTTGTTGTTTCTGTATCGCCATACGTCTCGACGGCCGCGTCGTAGAATATTTCGGACTGCTGCCGGGTTACCGGCACCGTCAATCACTCGGTCCCCAGGATGAATGTTCTCGATGCTCTCGTAGTGGCCGTTGGCCATCAGGATCCGCGTGCCCGCAGCGAAACAGCCTGGGATTAGACATGGCCGTCCATGGTAGTCGTCGCCGCTCGGCCCGTACGCAGGCGTCGCGCCCTTGCGGTGCAGCATCGAGTCGCCGGTACGGAACACGAGGTTGTGCGGCGCGTCGTAGACGAGCTTGGTCGATAGCGTACGTCCGGATGCTTCTTCGATCGCGCGCACCGCCATGAGGCCGAGGAACAGCCGGTTCGCGAACGCGAAGTTCGCCGCGTTGCCCATGCCGTCGAGATAGAACAGACCCTCTTCCGCTCGCGGCCCGCTCGTCGGCAGCGGATAGAAGCCGCCAGCCGGAGCCTTCACGATCGTCGGGAAGATCTCGTGCGCACGGCCCATGAAGTGCCCGCCGATCGCGTGCCCGAGCCCGACCGACCCCGAATGCACCATGATGGCCAAGCACCCCTTCGACATGCCCCACGCGCGCGCAGCGTGCCCGTCGAAGAGAGCGTCGATCCGCTGAAGCTCGACGAAGTGGTTGCCTCCGCCGACGCAGCCGATCTGCGGGTCGCGCCCATCGACGCGCCCACTGGCCTCGATGAAGCTCTCGAACCCAAACAGGCGCCGCGTCTCGAAGTGCCCCTCGTCATGCGCGCGCGAAAGATTCTCCCTCTCGGCAACAGGATCGAAGCGCGTCCAGATGCCCGTCTTCTCGTTGTCCCCCGCCGTGCGCAGCAGTCCCGGCAGACCATCGCGCAGGACCGCCTCGCGCTGCCGCGGCGACATCGGGATGTTTCGCTCGCCCGCGAAGAAGATCGCCCGAAGCCGCTTCTGGATCTCCGGCCAGTACGGGTCGAGCGCCTCGGCCGGCAGGTCAGTCACGAGCAACCGCATGCCGCAGCAGATGTCGTTCCCGATCGCTTGGGGGATGCAGAAATGCTGGGCACGCGCGACCGTGCCGACGGGGACCAGCGAGCCCTTGTGGAAGTCCGGCGTGAGCACGACCTTGTCGATGCCGGCCGGGGCGTCCCCGAAGAACGAAACGCGTCCAGCGGCTTCGGCCTCGCGCAGATCGCTCACCGCACGCGAGACGTCGAGGAAGTCGAACAGTTGCTGGAACGCCGACTTCTCGAAGTGGACCTCGGCGTTCGCGAAGAGGCGCACGTCGAGTCCGAGAGGATTCTCGACGTGATAGCAGCCGGCCGCCGCGTCTCGGCGGAGGAAGTCGAAGGTCGCGCCCACGGGCAGACGGTGCCCGAGGCCAGCGCGACGGTCAAGGGCTTGCGACACACGCGCGCCGGGCGTACGATTTGCCCGTGACCAGCCGACCGAAGCGTGACGTGATCAGGTACGTGTGGGCCGACGGATACGTGTGGCCGGACGCCGAACCGATCGACGAGCCCATCGTCCACGGCGAGCATCCGATGGAGGACGACATCGATCGCGCGCTCGGCTGGTACCCAGGCACGAGCGTCGAGGTCAACGCGTTCGCGGCCGCCGTCCGCGTACCGGTGCTCAAGCCGCGCTGATTGCTGTCAGCGTTTCGGCCGACCCGCGTCTCTTCCCGTGAAATGCGAAAGCGAACCACGGCTAAGGGCGCCGGCCGCACAAGCGGCGCTCACCTATCCCTGACCATCGGCCCGAACGTCTACGAGTACTGGCTCGACGCGCTCGGCGAGGCCTTCGACACGTCGGGCAAGCTGCTCGACGACCCATGCGACGAGGACGACCGGGACCGCGGCATCAACGAGGCGCTGCTGCACACGCACGCGGCCGAAGACCATGCGAGCCTGCTCCTGAGCATCGCGTGGGAGAGCGCGCGCAAGAGCAAGACCTACGAGCGGGACCGCTACTACGCGGGCCTGAGCGAGCGCGAAATTGCCACGCTCGACGCGGTGTCCGACGTCTGACAGTGGTGACGCGCTTTTCGTGCTTGCGACATACGCCGAGCCGCGCTACAAGTCGCAACACACATGGCCAACTCCACAGTCGATGCCGTCAATCTCCTCCGCCGTCGTCGCAAGGGTCACGAGGTCCCCTTCGCCCACGGCATCCTGTTCTGCGCGACGCTCACGAGCGACGACGCGAAGGTGCTCATGGAGGCCAACGACGAGCGGCAGCGCGGCCTTCGTAGCCGCGTCGTAGCCCGCTACCTCCGCGACATGGAGGGCGGGCGGTTCTATCCGATCGCCCCCATCGTCATCACCGAGAAGGGCAGCGTGATCGACGGGCAGCATCGTCTCATGTCGCTCTCGCAGTGGCCGAAGGGTAAGATCGAGTTCGCGGTGTTCCTCGTCAACGAGGGCAAGGCCGAGAAGAAGGTCCGTGCCTCCATCGACATCGGAGCCCAGCGCACCGTCGTCGACGTGGGCCGACTCGTCGGACTCGACGTGCCAGCGAACGTACTTCGCGCGTTCTCGGTGGAGAGCGGGAACGGTCGAGCGTCGGCGGTTCTCACGCGCTCGGAGATCCCCGTGCTCATCGAGGCGGACAAGGTCGTCATGGCTGTCGCTCCGTTCTGCGTACGCTTCAAAAAGGTGAAGGTGCCGGCGCTTGCGGCCTTCCTTCGCTGCGCGCGCATCGACCGCGCCGCAGCCGAGTCGTTCTTCGGGGCTGTCTTCTCTCAGGTGCCGACGGTCGACCAGAAGTACTGCGTGACGGCGAACACGCTCATCCGATTCCTCGCCGATCAGCACTCACCGACCGAGCAGGAACGTCGCGCAGTCTTCGCCAAGTGCCTCGTGGCCTGGAACGCCTGGCGCGCCGACGAGGAGATCACGACCATCGCGTACCGCGGCGCTCAGCCGCCGAACGTCATCTGAGACGTGCCATGAGTCGCGATCGACACTACGAGCAGCTTCTGCGGTTCACGCTCACGTCGGAACATGTGCGCCTGCTTCGGCACTTCTACGTAGGCTGGCAGGACTGCGAGACCGGAGCGCCGAAGATCGACCCCAAGCGACCCTACGGCAACAGCGACGTCGAAGACGACGTCATCGAGCTTCTCCAATGGCCGATGACGCAAGACGCCGACGCCATGAAAGCTCGCGCGTTCCAACTGCATCGCGAGACAGAGATCGCCTTGCAGATCGTTCTCCGCCTCGGCTCGTTCGAGCCGGGGACATTCGAGAGAAGCGACTGGTACGGCGCGAGTCCGTGGCGACGAGTGCCGTGAGCGGCAGGAAAAAGCCCGGACCGACGGAGATCGACGCGCACATCAAGCGGCTGCGCCAAGCACTGCTCGGCGCCGCACGCCTCGAAGCGAGCGGTCGGCGCACGGAGGCCTACGCACGGCTTCGAGAGACGCATTCGCTTTGGAAGGGCTGCCTGATGTGGTACGAGCGCAACGCGCCGTCGATCGTGGACGACGTGCTCAACGACGGGATTCGTACGGAGGATTAATGGGCTATCCGCACCGAGGCCACGGCGAGAACAAGTACGTCGTCCGCCTCTACGAGTACGATGACGACTACACCGTCGACATCGACGCCGACAGCATGGAGCGCGCGGCCGAGGACGCGTGCGAGTACTGGCGTACTCGATCTCACTGGAGCGGCGGGCCGCCCATGGGCGGCGTCGAGTGCGAGGTCCGGCACGCCGGGCACGAGGAGTGGCAGCGCATCAACGTCGACGTTCGCTACGAGCCTGTCTACCACGGGTACCGGCCGCGATGACCGACGACGACGCGCTCGCCGAACGCCTCGTCGCCATCGCCATGCGGCTTCAAGCGCACGATCCGGCCGACGACCTGACGGAAGCGCTTGGCGACCTCGCAGAGGTCAGCGAGGTCGCCGACACAGCGAGCGGCCCGAGCCGAGCGCTCGCCGAAGTCGCCGAGGCGTTCCTGCGCGTCATCACGCGCGGCGCGGGCGGACCAGACGCAGCAGCGGTCCACGGCTTCCTGCGTGTGCACCTCGACAGCGGCTTCACGATCTTGCGTCAGGCGCTGACCGTCGATGGCGTTGGCATCGGCGACGGGCTCAAGGCCGACCCGGCCATGCAGCTGCTGCTTACGCGCGCGATTCTCGAAGAGGTACGGCCCGGCCACTTCCGCGTGAACCGTCCGAGCGCGAGAAAGCTCGTGCGGAACGCGCTCGCTCCGCTCCACCTCCGGCTCTGGGAACAGGTACAGCACGCGCGTGCCGAGACCGGCGGCAGCGAGCGCCAGGGCCAGGCCAAGGCGCTTGCCGGCAGACTCGGCTGCACGCTCGCAGAGGCCGAGGACCACCTGCGGCGCTTTCCGCTCCGGCAGGTCTGGACGGATGGGCGTGTGGCGCGCTAGAATGCGCGCATCCCTACCGGAAGGAGGCCGTCATGGCCACAGCGAAACGTCGTTCCAAGAAGCCCAAGAAGCGCACGTCGAAGAAGAGGACGTCGCGCAAGCCCGTCGCGGCTCGTCCGCCGATCGCCGCCGCACCGGCACGAACGACCATCGACTTCGACGACGAGGACCAAGTGCTCGTCGAGATGTCGCGCGCGCTCGACATTCCCGCCGATGATCTGAAGATCAAGGAGTCGAGCGCGCCGACCGGGGTCGGCAACAGCAAGGTCTATCTCGTCGAGATCGCAGGCGGCAAGACCGGCAAGGAGTGGTACGTCGTGGAGAACGACGTCGCGGCCGAGGAGCTTGCCCTCGCGTACGTCACCGAGCAGCTGGAGAACGAGCCGGAGAACTTCGAGCCCAGCTTCATCGAGTCGCACATCGACAAGGAGCGCCTCAGTCGTGACCTCTGGAGTGACGTGCTGAATTCGAATGAGGAGCGTCTGCGCGAAGACGCGGAGCGCGACACGAAGAACTTCTGGCACGAGGCCGAGGGCCACGGCATCAGTCCGAAGTACACGGTGAAGACCACCGACCCGGACAACAACGAGAAGACGCTCGGCGTGTACGATGACGAGGGCGATGCGGAAGAAGCCGGCGGCGCCTGGGTCGATGAGCAGAACGCGGCGCACCCCGGGGCCGAGAAGTACGACTACGACTACGAGGTCGAGACGTCAGACCCGAGTGACGAGGACATCGAGAACGTCGCAGAGGCACAGACCAAGGCCGAACTGAGCGACCCGATGGAGTACCTCGAAAACATCTACGGCAAGGAAGACGCCGCGAAGCAGGCGATCAAGATCGCTGGTATCGACGTCAAGGCCGCAGCCGAAGAGGCCGTGGGCGCTGATGGCGCCGGGCACTTCCTGTCGTCGTACGACGGCAATCTGAACGACACGCAGAACGGCTTGACGTACTGGCGTCACAACTAGGCGCCGTGGCCAAGCGCGGCAGCAAGCGGACGAGCCGCCGACCAGGCAAGCGCACGAGCCGAACCGCTGCCGATCGGGCATGGGCGAAGGTCTGGACCGCGGTCGAGACACTGACGCAGGAACACCCGGAGGGAACGATCCTCATCGGCGGCGTTGCCGTTTTTCTGCATGCAGCAGCTGCCGGACCGATTTTCACCGTCGAATTCACTCACGACGCTGATATGTACGTCGACCTGCCGTCGTGGAGCGCCATCCGCAACGAGCATGACGCAACCACCAACGCCGCCCTATCGAAGAGTCAGGTGATCATCGGCGGCATTGACGTCGACATCTACGTCGAGCGCAAGAATCGGCTGCGCATCGCCTACGAAGATCTCGCCATGGGAGCAGTCGACATTCAGGGCAAGCGGGTGGCCTGCCTGGAGCATCTACTACTCCTGAAGCTCGATGCCTTTGCAGACCGCGGCGAATCGAAGCACGGTCTCAAAGACCAGAGAGACATCGCGAAGCTCCTGGTGCTGCTCAAGAACACCAGACCGCACTACGTCGTGATCCAAGGGACGCAACAAGACATCGGACTGCTGGATCGGGTGCTTCGGTCCGCTGCCTTCGCAGATCTTGCCGGTGGGAATCTCCGTACCGCGAGTCTGTTGAAGCAACAAGCCGGCGTATTCGTCGAACGCGCCAGGAAAGCTCTGCGGCCATGATCCCGCTTCGTCCACTGATCGAACGACCGCTTTTTCGCGCGGAGCCGCCGTGCGTCGATGGTCGACGCATGTCCCTCGCTAGCCTCTGCCGCCAAGCTGGCGTCGAGCTTCGTGCGACCGTGCCTCCGAGACAGATCGTGATCTACTACGGCCGGCAGAGCGTGCGCACTCCGCGTGTCGACGTCGTCGGCGTGCCAGCGAAAGATCTTCATGGACGGACCGCTGCCCTGCGTGCACTCGAAACGCTTGCTCATGGCTTCCATGACCACGGCGCCCGCGCTTGCGTATGCAGGCCCGGCATTTTCTCGACGAACGTCCGACACCCGAAGCTCGACTGATGACCGACAAGCCACTGTTCGCGTATCTCCACGTGTACTCGCCGGGCCCGATGATCATCGTGCGCGCGCCGATGAAGGGGAAGCGAGGCAAGCGAGAGGTCGCGGTGAAGTGGAGCCACCTCCTGCGCGCTCTGACGCCCGTCATGAAGAGCCACGGCTTCCTCAAGAAAGACATCTTCAGCATCGAGGCCTTGTGCCATCCCGACGAGTGGGATCCGGACACCAAGGATTTCTGGGCCATGCGCAACGCCGACATCACCGTCCCCAGCGCGCTCAAGACGCTCGGGCACTGCGAAGCAGCCTTCGACGGCAGCCCGACGGACCTCGCGAAGTTCTGGTTGTACGCGTGGACCGAGCGCAGCGGCGGCTCCTTCGATCTCATTCGTGAGCCGACGAAATAGCCTGTCCGACCGTGCTGCGTTTTGTTGTTGACTCAGCTTCACGCGGTGCTACCGTCTCGCAGTGAACATGTCGACTCGAAGCGAGTGAGCAGCACGTAGCTGCGGCGGCGCGGTCAATCACTTCGGTGGTGCTACCGCGATGCGTGAGACGCCGGCAGTGTCTATTGAACGCCAGCGCCTGCTCGTTCGCTTCGGGTCGACATGACCTAGAACCACCAACCACGAACCCGAGAACCGCGGCCCGGCAGGTCGCGAGGAGGTCCCATGCCCCGTCCCCATCGTCCGAACCCCTACGAAGGCTCCCGCGAGCGCAAACAGAACTCGCCGCGCCCCTGGCTCAGCACGAGCGTCAAGCAGGAGTCGCTCGCCGAGCGCAAGGACCGTCTCCGCCGCGAGGCAACCGAGCGGCAGGCCGCCTGGGCGGCGCTGAGCGCCTCCGAGAAGCTCAAGCTGCTCGATGGCCGGCCGGGAGAGGCCCAGCGCGAACGCCTGGCGGCGGCCGCGGACAAGGAAGCGCAGGCCAAGGCGACCGAGAAGGCCAAGGTCGTCACGAAGGTCATGCTGCCGTCGGAGGCCGCTGCGCAGCCGAAGAGCCCGAAGAAGGGCAAGAAGTAGCCGTGCGCTGCAATCTCGATGCAACCGAGACGCGTTGGCGCAGGCCGGTTGCCTACGACAACGGCGAACTCGGAATGAAGCGGCTGCTCGTGGACCACATGGACGCGAAAGCCGACATCGCGGTCCTCTGTGCCGAGGTGCGTGCGCTGCGCGAGGTCGAGCGCGAGCGCGACGAGGCCCGCGAAGCGCTTGACCGCGTGACCTCGATATCGCGGTCAGCCGGAAATGCCGTAGCGAACGCCGCCGTCGCCGAGGTACGTGCTCTACGCAAGGTCGCGGAGGCGGCGCACGCGAGGAGCGCCGTGAACGACCGAAAGCGGAGGGCCGCGAACAAGAAGCGGCGGAAGGCGCGGAAGCCGTGAGCAAACCGGGACAGGGTCCAGCGTTCGCAGAGGAGGTCCAGACCGTGACACCCGACACCCGGGAGTGGGCGCAGCGCTTCGCGCAGGAGGTCGTCGACGAGACGAAGCGTCACGGCTACGAGGGCCAGCGCCTGACGCTGATCGAAACCGCTGCTGTCGACGAGATCCTCCGACGCGTCGGGCCGGTTCCGACGGTGCCGGTTCCGACGGTGCCGCCGTCCATGATCGAGTGCCCCGCGTGCGTCACTGGCTGCATCTTCGTGGGATGGGGACGCGGTTGGGAGACGTGCACTCGATGTGGCGGGACTACGAAGGTGTCGCCGTGAGCGTTCCCGACTGGCACGACGACGCTCGGCAGGCGATGCAGGCGCTCATGTCGAGCGCCGAAACCATCAAGGTGTACGCGGAGCGCGGCATCTCTGGACCCGACATGAGCGAGAGCGTCTCCACCCTGACGCGCAACGTTGAGCGACTCGACAAGGCGTTCACGGGCCTCAGGGAACGTCTCGGGGCGTTCGCCGCGATCGCCTACGTCGTCGGCAAGGCAGAGCCGCGCGACGTGTTCGAGGAGGTCAAACTCGTCGTTTCCGAGCACGATGCGATGCGCTCGGCGCTGACGAGGACGATCGAGATCGCCGACGAGACGAAGACGCTGCTGCGGCGGGTCGAAGAGAAGGAGTAGCCGATGGCAACCAAGATCCCAACCAACGGCCCGACCGACGTGTTCACGCTTACCGCCGGAGACTGCTCCCTCGAAGGCCTGCGTGCGATGATCGGCGGCGGCTACATCGAGTTCTTCACGTTCACCGACGGCAGCGCGCTCATGGTCGACGAGGAAGGCAAGCTCAAGGAGCAGCCGATCAACGAGGCCGCCTCCGCGCTCACCGTGCTCAAGCGCCGGCCGGAAGTCATCGCCGGCACCGCGATCTTCTTCAGTCGCGACGAGATGCGCAAGCTCGACGAGTGGAGCGTGTGATGCCGATCGATCCCCGAGTCAAAGCTGCAATCGCGTCTGGAACCGCCAGGCGAAATGCGAAGCCGAGTCGCGAAGAGCTTCGGCGACGCGAAGAAGAGGTGCAGCATCTACGGCGGCAAGCCGAGGCGCGGCGGGCAAACGTGCTACGCTGCGAACGTGAGAAGATCATCGCCCCGTGGTTCTTCGCCAAGATCGAGGAGGCGATCTCACGCGGCCAAGATCACATCGATCTTGACGGCGATCTTGACGGCGACAACCATCCGATAAGCGAAACCACCGCCGAAGTGATCAACGAGATCGACGGTCTGCACGCCGTGTACGAGTGCTGGGCCGAGAAGGATGGCATGGACACTTGGGACCTGTGGCGAGTCCGCGTGACGTGGAGCTAACCCTAAGGAGAACACCGATGTCCTACGAAGGCCGCAACCAGTTCCTCTGCACGAACGGCCACCAGTTCGACCGGCCAGAGAGCTACGGGAATAGTGACGAGCGCTGTAGCATCTGCAACGAAGAGCCGGCCTGGTGCAACTCGGTAGACGACACCAACTGCGAGTCGGACGGCATCATCCTCGACTTCTCGTCGCTGGTGATCGAAGTCGAGGTGACCGAGACCTGCAACCTCGGGCACGAGCACATCATCAAGCCCGCGCGCTACCGGCCGCCCACCAAGGAAGAGGAGCAGGCGCTTCGACACTACCGGGACGGCGAGCGCTACCACAGGTACGGCTCTGGGCCGCGAGCCGAAGCGGTCGCGGTGGACGACGGAGCGTGACGCGTCGTCAGTCGGTCGCGCCGCAGCGCGTCCCCGGTATGCCGGTCGATTACCAGTGCGTCCGCCTCGAAGACGACTGGCACGCGACTCAGGAACAGGCGTCGCCGCCCGCCGTCCATCTCGGCGGAGCCTGGACCATCTGCGCGCTCTGGGCTCCTTTCACGCGCGGCTACGAGCGACGGCGGCCGGAGTGCCCGGTGTGCCTCCGCGCGGTCGAGCGGGACGAGGGCATCTACGTCGAGCCGGTGCCAGCGCCGACGACGCGGTCGACGGCCAAGAAGGTCGCGCCGACGCTCGCTCCGGCTGTTCTCCAGACAAACGCGACCGCAGCAGCCGATCTCGACCAACGCTTGCAAGCGCTGGTCGAATCCACTAGAAAAGGACGCTAGCCACACGCTCGCCACGAGGGTCCAATGCGAGACCACATCACGCGATGCCGCGCAGGTCGTGCGCGACGAGGATCTGGCAACAGTTCCGGCGGCGCCTCGTGGCACGGATGCGCGAGCAAAGTCCGGTTCTCCGACGAGCACGACGCTCTTCGACGCGCAAAAGAGCATGGCCTTCGCGCGTACGGATGCAGTCAGTGCCGCGGGTGGCACCTGACGGCCGCAACGCTCGTGACTGATGGCGGATACCGAGTTCCAGAACAACGGCAGGCACGATCCCCGGCGCACGCGGCAGCCCTCAGACTCCACGAGGCCGAACACATCCTCGCCAAACTCCTCGAACGCCAGCATGCCGGCGTCCAGCTTCCGACGACGACGATCGAGCACGCGCGCACGCGCGTCGACACAGCACGGCAGGAACTCGAAGACGCCAAGAGGCAGCGATGATCGATCACGGCGCGCTCGAACTACTCCGCAAGGTCGACGACCGCTACGCGCACTTCTCGGGCCACTCACGTCACTTCGCCGACCCGGAGTTCAAGGCCGTAATCGCACGAGGACCAGCGCTCATCCCGACGCTCGTGTACGCGATTACCGAGCCCGGCAAGCAGGGCCACGGCGTCGCGCCATGGCTCTCTATCCAGGCGCTGCACGTTCTCACCGGCGAGTGGCCAGCACGTGAGGAGGACGCCGGACGCTTGACTGCGATCCTCGGCGCCTGGCGCGTGTGGGCTATCGAGCGCGGCATCACGCCGGAGGACGGTCACGTCGAGCTACGACTGCTCGACGACGAGGACATGTCGCTCGTCTGTCGCGTCTACCGCGGCCACGATGGAAAGCTATGCGCAAAGAACGCCTCCGGCGCCATCGAGGACGCCGTGCGCGAATGGAACAAGAACGGCCTTCACGAGTGGGTCGGCGATCGCGAGGCTCCAAGCCCGCGGCACACGCCGCCCGACCATCCGGTGTTCCTGTCTAGGCTCGCTGCGTACATCCAGAGGCAGCCGCCCGGACTGCGCGCGATCTTGCGGCCTATCCCGCCGCCGGCCCCGGAACAGTAACCGCGTCGCGCGCTCGCAGCGCGTACCACGCAGTCAACAGTGCGCTCACGCCGACGCTTGCCGCCAGCGACTGCGTCACCAGCTTCCGTCCACGGATGCCAGCCACATAGAGACCCGGCGCGATGAGACACGCGCGCACGAGCGTCAGGCCGGCGACACGCTGTAGCGCACGCGGCTCGCCGCGGACGAGCGCGTAGATCGCGTAGTCGGTCGGCGGGGCTCCGATTGCGGGCCGGGTCGTCATACCGGCAGCGGACTGAACCAGCTGTCTGCGATCTGCTCCAGCGTGTCCTCTGGCTCCCCGCCGGTGTTCTTCTTCACGCCGCCGATGTTGAAGAGTTCACCGAAGACCATCTCGGAGGCCTGCTCATCGTTGAGGTTCACGCCCTCGATGACTGCGCTCGCCGAGCCGATCTTGTCCTTGAGGAGCATTGCGATCTTACCGTCGATCGTGCCCTCGGCATCGAGGTAGGTGATCATGCACTGGTTCTTCTGACCCTTGCGGTAGATGCGCGCCTCGGCCTGAGCCAGATCGCCAGGCCGCCATGCGCGCTCGATGAAGAGCATGTCCTGCGCGCGCGTGAGCGTCGTGCCCGTCGCCAACGCGATTGAGTAGAAGATCAGGTCGATGTTGCCGGCCTGAAAGTCGTCGATCGCCGCTTGGCGCTCGCGCTCGCCCATGCCGCCCACGACCTTGCTGTACCGAAGCGGCGCCTGCATGTCCGGCGTCTCGCCGGCAGCGACCTGCTTCGCGTGTGTCTCGTTTAGCTCGTCGACGCCCTTCATCATGTGCTCGAATGCGATGCGGTGGGTCCCCATCACGACCAGCGGTCGCCCTGTGCTAGTCCAGTGATTCTCGATCCACTCAACCGCAGCCGGCGCCTTGCCCTCCGCAGCGGTCTCCCTGAGCTTGTTCATCTGGACAAGAACTTCGGCGCGCATCGCGCGCATGACCGCTTCGGGGCCGCCGTTGTCCTCGACCCACGCAAGGAACTCACGAACCTGGCGCTCGTACTTCTGCGTGGCCTTCGCGTCGAGCGACACGCTCATGCTGCCGCGCCGCTTCTCCGGCAGGTTCAGCACGTCAGCGGTGCGACGAAGCATGTAGACGTTATTCACGCGCTGATGCAGTTCCTCGCTGTTCGTACGGCCCGTGCACATGAAGATCTCACGCCGGCCGAACCGCTCGTAGTGACCGCCGCAGTAACGCACGCAGAACTTGTATCCGCTGTCCCATGTACTGGGGTCCACCATGTGCAGGTGCGGAAACAGTTCCTTAACGCGGTTCAAGATCGGGGTCCCGGTCATCAGGATGAGTCTCGGCACGTCACGCTGAAGTTCGTAGAAACTCGCCGTGCGCTTCACCTTCGTCAGCGGCTCGAAGAGCCCCGTCTCCTTGTTCCGGCGCACGTCGAGATTCTTGAGGTAGTGCGCCTCGTCCGCGATAATCGTGACGTTGCCGCGCTTCCTCAGCCATTCGAGGTGCTTCTCGACGATCTCGTAGTTGATGATGACGACATCCGCCTTCTTCTGGACCGGGTCGGGGTCGCTTCCGCCACTGATGATACTGGTTGTCAGATCCGGACGCCAGCGCGCAAGCTCGCGAAGCCAGTTCACCTTGAGCGACGCAGGGCAAACAACGACCGCCGGAGGATCGGTTGCGACTGCGGCTTCTGCGGACTTGCCGAGGCCCATTTCGTCGGCGATCAAAGCCCTTCCGTGGTGCTCGTCGATGAACTGCACGCCCGTGACCTGGTGCTCCATCAGACCCTCGGGTAGGTCACGCTTGGTCGCGCGCGCCGGCAATGGCGGAGGCGGCACCTCCTTCGCCTGAGCGGCGAGACGCACGACCTCGGTATACAGGTCTTTCGCGACCTCCTTGCCGGAGATCTGCTTGACCTCCTCGAACGAGAAGAACGCGTACTTGCCCTTGCCGCTCATGCCGACGCCGACGAAGCCGCGCTTGGGGTCGATGTACTGGATCGGAAGTTCTCGGCCGTCGGGCATCTTGAAGAGGTCGCCGAGCTTGATCGTTTCGGGCACAGCGTAGGTCTCCACCTCGTCGGTCGCTTCCATCTTCGAGGCCGGCGGCGTGGGCGCGGCGACCGCGACCTTCTCCTCGGGCTCGATGTGCATGCTGGGTAGCGCAACGAAGCCGCCGTCAGGATCGAGCACAAGGCAATCGCCGAAGATGCCCGAGAGCGCGTTGGCGACGAACCCGAGCTTCTTCTCCTCGAAGTACCGGAAGTACAACTTCGCCTCGCCCTCTTGCCGGTATTCCTGATGCACGAAGATCGAGCGGTTCGCTGCGCACCACGAGCGCCATTGGACGGCTCCGTTGAAGGGCGTGTGAACGCCGAGGAATCCTTCGCGCGCGGCACGCCGGAACACGATCATCTTTTCGAGGGCTTTGCCCTTGCTCGTCGCGGCCTCTTCCAGCTGGGCCATGTACTTGTCGACGAGGCGCGTCGCACACGCCGTGTAGCCGGCCGCGAGCGCAAACTGCTGGACGGCAGCGATGCACTGCTTGGCGCTGTCGACCTTGAGCGCCACAACGCTGGCTTCGGACGCGCCGAACGAGACGGCGAGCGCGCCGTAGTGCAGGCCGAGCGAGAGCATCTGCCGACGGATCTCTGCGCTCTGCCGCCAGTCCGCACCCTCGTCGTCTACGCTGCCGCCTACGCGCTCCCAGGCCGCGCGGAGCACCTCGGGCGCCATTCGCATGGCCTTCTCTGCCGTGGCCACATCAAGGCTCGTAGGCATGACCGCAGGTGCCCAGTGCTTGCCGGCACACTCTGGGCCAATGCCCCTCTCGACGCTTTCCGGATCTCTTAGCGGTCGATGACAGAACACGCAGTGACTGGCCAGCAGCCTAGTGCTAACCGCATGCTCCCACCCGCCGCCGCCGCCTTCGCCCTCGTTCTCTCCGTGTGCCATCGCCGGAGCGTACACCAGGCCGCTCGTCGCCACTAGGCGTGCCAGCCGGCTGGCACAGTGTCTGACAGACGCGAGAGGAGCGATGTGTCCACAAATTCTAGTAGTACGAGGTGCGACATGCCGAAACTATTGCGTTTTCTCCAGTCGCCAGAAGTCGTGCCAGTCGCGAGCGTTCGACTGAAGCCGCTTCGGACCTACGAGCACGTCACCCGAAAACCGCGCCTGCCAGCGTGGCGCACAGCGCCGGCAATCGCGATGGTCACATATGGTCATTTCTAGGCGCGCTCATGCCTCTCTGCGGCCGCGCCTGTCCGACGACGCTGCGATTTGTGGTGGCCGTCCCTTGACAGCGCGCGCGGCATCGCTAAAGTCTGTTGTGGAGTCGGCAAACACGCCGGCCCGAGGAGGAGCCCGCCATGTTCGAGACCGTCGCGCCCGTCACCGGATCTTGGGAGAACATCGTCGCTGCGATCCGCAGCATGGTCACCGCCGGCCTCTGCGGCGTCGGTTTTGCTGACCACGGCAACGGCGAGCGACCCGTCGTGATCCGCCTCGGCGACGACAGCGAAGTCCGCGCCTACTACGCGCGGTGCGAGATCGAGCGCGCGAAGTACCGCGCCATCGGCGACTTCCGCAGCGCCGATCGCGTGCTCTGCGATTACCAGGTCCGCGGCGGCTCCGTCGGCGAGCGGCCGTACACGCTCTCGACGAACATCTACGGCTGGTGCATGGGCAGTCACCTTCTGTCGAACCTCGGCGCCGGCAAGTTCGCGATCACTGACCGCGGCGCGACGCTCGAAGAGTGCATCGTCGAGGGCTGCCGGCTCGCGCGTCGGAAGGGCACGACGCTGACGTTCTACGCGTTCGACCTCGTGCGCAACGGCGGCGTGAGCATCTCCCAGGTCGTCGACCTCGTACGCGACGCAGGCGGCTCGGCGGAGCACATCGACTGGGTACTCACGGCTCCAGCACGCCAGCGCGTCAAGGACGAGGCCGAGGCCGCCCGGCGCGCCCAGTCCGAGGCGGAGCGCCCGGCACGCGAGGCTGCGCTCGCCGAGTGCCGGAAGATCGTCGACGCCGTGCGCGCACCGTTCCTCGCCGACCGGTCGTGCCGTGTCGAGCACGCGCCACTCGGCATCACGCTGCGCCAGAAGACGCAGTACAACCCGAGCATCTCGTGCCAGCTGAGCCCGACCGGCTACGTGGTTCGCCGCACCGACTTCGACGGCGTACGCAAGCACACCACGATCGTCGTGACCGCCACGGAGCCGCCGACCGTCGATCGCGTGTCGATCGCGCTCCGGGCGGCCTGGATGGCGCTCGCCGCGGAGATGGCGTCGTGAGCGACGCGGACGAGCGTTGCTGCGGGTCCGTCGGCACCGGGTTCCACAACCGCCCTTGCGGACAGGTCGCGACGACCATCACCAGCGACGGCCGTCACTGGTGCCGGAGGCACAACCCGAAGCTCCGCATGGAGCGGCGAGAGCGCGCTTTCGAGCGGCACCCGAAGACGCTGCTCGAAGCAGTGGAGACCGCCGCCGAGGCGCTGCTCATCGAGATGCGCGGGACGAGACAGGTCGCGACGGTGAACGAGGCACGACAGGCGCTCCGGGCGGCGATCGACGCGCGCAGGAACAGGAGCAGGAACCACAGAAGGGACGATTTGTAGTCATGGCCCAATTCGCCGCCGTCAGGCACAAGGAAGAGAACGTCCTTCTCGCCGCCGAGAACGCGAGCCTGAAGGGCGAGGTCGAGGCGCTCCGCGCCTTCGCTCGCAAGGTCGCGAAGCTCATGAACTCGAAGTCGCGCGAAGAGAACGCTCTCCTTCAGGTGCAGATCATCAACGATCTCGAAGAGAGCGGGTACCTTCCCACCCCATGACCATCGAGATCATCCGGCCCCGCAAGCGCCTCGCGAACGGCTATGTCGAGCCAGCGCTCGGTCGTTGTCACTGCGGCCAGCATGTCGCACTGCGCGGCTTCACGAACACCTGCGACTGCGGACGCGACTACAACATGAGTGGCCAGCTGCTCGCCTCGCGCGACGCGAGCAATGGGGCGCGGAGACCGGAGAGTCGGTCGCCGACATCCTCTCAGTCGACTGCACGAGCACGGACAGGCTACTCGAAGGCGACGACTGACGTGGCCTACGAAGATCCGGACATCGATTGGATCACGCCGCGGCCACGTACGGCACTAGATCGTCGAGTCGAGTCCCTGTTCCGTGCCGTCGTCAGGCCCGAAGTCAGGCCCGAAGGCGAGTCGCTGGAATACGGCGTGTACGGCTCGGACGATCCACGCGGCTACATCGAACCCGTGCTCCACGAGATCGCCCACGTCGTCGTGCTCAGGCGCGGCGTGCGCGCCGCGCTGCGCCGACCACTGACGACGGTGGTCGGCCAAGCAGTTCCGGTGTTCCCGGAGCACACCAAGGCCGATGCAGATGAGCCGGCCGAATGGCAGGCCACAACGAACGCAGCGAACCAGCACGAGATCGACACCATCGCGGTCGAGATCGTCGCGGCCAAACGCATCGGCATGACGATCGAACCGTCCGATATCGCCGAGTTCGCGATCGGCGGCGCCAACCTGCGCGATCTCGGCAACGTGGACACGGTCGCCGCGTTGATCTGCGCCGCCATGAAGCGGCCTGAGATTCGCCGCTGGGCAAAGGGCCTCGGCGACCTTCTTCGACCGCGTACTTGACAGGCGTTGCGATGTCGCTATCATGGTCGGACAAGAGCCCGCCGCACATGGCCGGGCCAGAGGAGAGAGACATGACGGACCTGGCGCAGACGATCAGCACGAAGCTCGCGAACAAGATCGCGGCGGACAACGCGGCGATCGGCGAATTCTCGTTCAAGCTCGGACCGACGAAGCTGCCGGGGCAGGACGCGTACGTCGTCGCCGAGGTCGCGTACGCGCGCGGCGGCAACGTGCTGCCGTACCTCACGATCTGCGGCGAGGTCTATGCGCCGGGTCGCTCCCCCGGCGAACCGTTCATCACGGTTGGCGGCCGGAGGTACTGGCTGTCCTCATGCGATCAGTGCGTCGAGCAGATCGTCGCGGCGTTCCCGAAGCTCGCGCCGTTCATGCGCTGGCACCTCGCTGGCCCGGAGGGGCCAATGCACTACACCGCCGTGTACTGGGCCGAGAAGATGGTCGGCGTTTCCGAGTGGTCCGAGTGGCCAGCACAGACGCACGACCCGGACCCGCGCGAATGCTTCGCACGCACGGTCGTGCTCGGCGCGGCCGAGAGCAGCGAGCACCCGGACACGATGCCGCTGGATCCCTGGGACGAGATCTTCGACGACTGCACGGCCGAGGACGGCCGTGCGCACGTTCAGCGCGTCGTCACCGCCTGGTGCGAGGAGCGCCGCGGACGCCTGCTCTACGCGTTCCAGCGCGACCTGACCGCGCTGCGCGCGCTCGGAGAGCGGTCGTGAGCTACATCGTCCGATCGCACCAGAACCCGGTGATGATCCTGACCACCATCGGCGAGTACAAGCCGGCGTCGATGGTCGGTCCCGGCGGGTACTGCGCGCGCGTCTACAAGACGCGAGCCCGCGCACAGGTAGCCGCCGACCGGCACGGCGGCGCGGTCGAAGCGTTCGGAGAGCGGCAGTGACCGACTACAGCGGCAAGCTCGATATGGACACCACGTTCGGTGACATGGTCGGCGTACTGGACGCTCTGGGGCTGCGCCTCGTACGACTCGCCCGCGTTCGTGGCGGTACCTTTCCGTGGGTCGCGGTCGTCGGTCCGACTGACCACACCGATCGTCTCCACCAGGCCGGCGGCGGCGGCGACAGCCCGGCCGACGCCATCAACAACGCGATCGCCAGCTGGCGGGCACGGTCGTGAGCATCCACACGACCGAGATCGGCCAGCGCGACGGCGGCTACGAGTTCCGCGCGAGCGACGGAACGCGCGCGCTCATCATCCTGACCGTGCACACCGAGTACGACTACGAGGGCTTCGCGGAGCGCACGATCGATCCGGCCCTCGCCGAAGTCTTCCCGTGCGTCTGGTCGGCCTGGGGGATGCCAATCTACGCGCCACAAGCGCTCCTGTACGGCGAGTGCGCCGCGTGGCTCAACAAATACCACGACGATCTCGGCCAGGTCGCAGCCGACATCAGCCACGCAGAGGCCGAGCGGCGCGACGAAGACATGCAGGAGCGACGATGACCGCGCGCGCGTACACCTCCGGAGCCGAGCCGACGTTCGCCATGGTGATGGCCGCCATGCCGCACAAGCGCTTCGACGAGATCACGTGGTCCGACGCAGCCGGCAACGACTGCCCGGCCATCCAGGGCCGGCTGCACGTGCTCTACCGCGACGAGCCCGCTGGGCACTGGGTCGTGCAGGGCGTGATCCACTACAACGACCACAGCGTCGGCATCTTCGGCGCCATCGAGCCGGGGCCGGTCCTGTCTACTGGAAACGCCTACGACGGCATCCAGGACTTCCTGGCCCGCGAGGCCGAGCACGAGGCCCAGACAGTCGTCGAGCGCCTTGGCGAGGCTCTCGTCGAGATCGAAGAGCAGAAGCAAGAGCAAGAGTTCAACGCACGAGGAGCACGGCGATGACGGACGACATCAGAGCAACGCGTGTCGGCGACATGATCCAGATCGACCTTCCGTTCGCATGCGGAATGCGCTTCACTTGCGAGCAAGCGCTGACGATTCTTCGAGAGATCACGCAAGCGGTCGACGAGAAGGCGGTGCTCGCTGACTTCGTGAAGGAGTCGGTCGAGGTCGGACGCGAAGCCGCTCGACGCCACAACAGCCAGGGAGACCTGCTGTGGACTGGCAAGATCGACGCGATCAAACACCTGCGTGAGCGCTCGGGCCTGGGGCTCGCCGACGCGAAGAAAGCCATCGAGGCCGCTGGGTACGACACGGTCTGCGCGGCGCTGCCGCAGACGCGCGTGCCCGATGCGATGGAGAGCTACTACGAACGTCTGTGGCGCGACGAGTGCGCGGCAGGTGAAGTCGTGCGTAGGGAGCGCCGCGAGGCGCTTCGCTCGCTCATGCAGGCACAGCACGCGCTCCGGTCTCTGCCCGAGCGTGCAGAGGGCATGGCTCTCAGAGAGGTCGCAGAAGCTGCGCGGGCACTCGATGACGTGCTGGACAACAGCCCGAAGATCAAAGCATGGGTCTACACGGATCGGAAAGCGGCATTTCGCGCCGCACTAGCGAAGGTGCCGCGATGAAACGGACCCCGCTGAACGTCGGTCCGCTGGAGCGCGTCCGGATCTTGGAGAACGCCCTCGCCAAGAGCCAGCGCCAACGCAATGCGCTGCGCGCGGAAGTCCGTGAACTCACGCGCTCCTTGGTCTACACCGAGGCCGAGCGCGACTCGCTGCGCGGTCTCTGCGACTTCGCTGGACGTGCCAGTTCACGGCCGAAGAGGCGAACGCAGAGGCGAAGGCGATCGCGATGACTCCGTCCGCGATGACTCCGTGGTGGTGGTGGCCCAAGTCGTGGTGGACTCACCCGCGGCTCAAGTGCCCGCCCGAGGTCGCCGCCGAGTTCGAGGCGCGTGACGCGTACAAAAAAGAGCGCGCGGCGGCCGGCGACTACGCCGCCATCTACGAGGGGCCTCCGCTATCGAAGACAGCGAAGCGCATCGAGGCCAGGTGGCTCGATCTCCAAGCCGACATGAGCGAGCGCGCGCGAAACACGCCGACGTACTACAAGGACATCCGCCTCACCGAGCGCGACACGGAATGCGAGCGCGAGCGCATCGCCGAGCGGCTTTTCGAGATCGCGCTCGGACTGCGAACGAGATGAGGCGCCACCTGCTAGTCCCCGTCGACTATCGACAGCCGGCCGTCATCGGCTGGGTCGGCCCAGCTGGCTTCGAGCCCGATGAGCCCGTCGACGACCGCACAGGAATCCTACTGGAAGTCGAGACGACGATTCACACGCCGACGGCCCCTCCTCCGCCGCCACAGAAAGAACACACGTGAGCCAGCCCATCAGCAACCTCGTCGGCAGCCGCTTCGGTCCGTTCGAGGTCATCGTCGACGAGCGCAAGAGGTTCCACGACCCGGTGACCGTTCGCGCCGTTTGCTGCGGACGTGTGATCCCGAACAAGACCGTCTTCGCGCTCAACACCGCGCGCTGGCGTAAGGGGCGGCGCTGCCTCGAATGCCTACGTGGCGACTGGGGCGCGTTCACCGCCGACGAGCGCAAGATACTCGCGCGCTCACGGCGACATGGCTCCATCAAGCTCTGGAGCGGCCAGGACGGCGCTCGACGCATGCTCGACGCGCTCGGCCCGCGGCCATCGCCGCAGCACCACCTCGGCGTGCGCAACTTCAGCAAGCCGCACGGACCGGGCAACAGCGCCTGGATGCTCGACGGGGAGATGCGCGTCGCACGCGGTACCGCCATCGGTGCCCGCGCGGTCGACGGGACGGTGACGACGCGCGCAGGCGCGGCGCGCGCGCTCGGCGTCACCCGCGAAGCCGTGAGACAACGGCAACTGCGAGGCTGGACCCTCGATGAGGCGACCATGACGCCGAAAGGCCAAGTTCCTGAGCGCCTACGCCTGCTGCGAGGAGGACTCTAAATGGGGTTCTACGACTACGAGTTCCGCGCGACGCCGCCATCGCCGGAGGAGCGGCGCGGCGTCCGCCGGCTGACGGTCACGCACAAGGACCACGTCGTCCACTACGACAGCGACGACGTCACGGTCGTTTGGAACCCGAACGGCCTCGTCGAACGCTGCGTGTACTGCAAGACGTGCCGGCACGACATCGTTCTCTCGACCGAGGAGCGCGCCAAGACGGCCAAGAAGTAGCGCTGGCAGACGATGCTGCGTTTTGTTGTTGCGCTTTGCCGTGGTCCTGCTAGAACGGGTCCCGAGATGACCACGGCCAACGGAATCGCACCGATGAAGCAGCCGTTCATGCCGATCACTCGTGGCGAGGCGAACCACTGCTTCTGCGCAGCGTGCGGCTCGGTGGAAGAGCAGGCCGCCAAAAAGTTTCCACGGGCGACCGAACAGCGCCCGACTGGATGGCAGCCCACAGGCTGGTCGGTCCGACTCGTGTCGGGCGACAACGTGCCGGATGGCATCGCACACGTCTTCATGTGCCCAAAGTGCATGCAAGCCGGCGTCGACGGACCGGGCTCTACTGCGTACTACGACAAGTACGACATGCAGTGGTCCTCGTCGTCGCGGCAGTGGGTTCCTATCGCAGTGGCGAATCCACCGCGGCGCGCAGAAGAAGCAGCGCAGGTTCCAGCAACGCAAGAGGAGAAAGAGATGACGACGAACGGAGCAGTGGAGAAGACGGAGAAGCCGGGCCTCAAGGAGAGGGCGATCGGTCAGGCCAAGGACGTGGGGGGCGCGCTCGGGCTCGGGCTGAAGCTCGCAGCGGTCGACGAAGTCGGCGACCTTCTCGTCGACGTCTGGCGCGAGTTCGCGAAGGACAACCCGATGCTGCTCGCGTTACTCTCGGACGAGACGGGCCGCGAGTTCGTCAAGATGACGATGGCGTTCGGCATGCAGTCGATGACAGTACACACGTCGCTGATCCCGCAGTCGCCGTTCGTGAAGGCCGCTGCGGAGCTTCAGATGGCTGCGTCCATGGAGGCGCTCGCGAAGCCGCACATGAAGAGCTTCCGGCGCCTCGTCGGTCAGATGGCGGTCGTCGGCGAGCGCATGGCCGAGGCCCAGGGCGGCGCGATCGCGGAGACCAGCGCCGCCGAGGTCGTCGAGGACTCGATCCCGAAGGAGACGCGGACGATCGCTGCCGCGCGCGCGCGGTGATGACCAAGCCGAAGAACGGCGCGGCGAAGCGCGCCAGGCTCTCTCCCGATGAGCGCGCGAAGCGCGAGGCCGGCGAGAGGCTTTCCGACGCCGCCAGTTGCCTGACGGTCGTGGAAGCCGCCAAGCACTGCGGCGTGCACCCCGAGACGGTGAAGCGCTGGATCAGCAGCGGCACGCTACTGGCGTTCAAGCTCGGCGGCAGCTGGCGCATCCGGCCCGCCCAGGTCGACGCATTCCTCAAGGCGCAGGGCGCCGTGGTCTAAGTCGCGTCGGGCCGTCCGAGGCGTCGTCGACGGGACCTTCCGCGAGGCTGGTCTCGTGCCCGGCGAGGACGCCTCAGACGGCGCAACGAAAATCGACGCGTGTGTGTCGGAAGCAGTTGTCTGACAGTGAACGTTCGGTTAGTGTCGGCCTCCACTGGAGGTTCGACATGGGCACCGAGAACGAGACGACGGGGACGACGAACGGGGACGGCAAGAAGAAGAGGAAGACCCGCGAGGCGCGGCCGCTCTGGCTGCTCCTGCCGGTCGCCGGCACGCAGACGTACGAGGTCTTCGTCTGCAAGGGGGCGTCGGAAGCACGGAAGCTGCTTCAGGACAAGGGGATCGATCAGACGGACCAGCGGCTGAAGGGCATCAAGCTGCTGCGCGGCGACGAGATCTCGCTGACGATCAGTTCCCAGGTCGTGATCAAGTTCGGGAAGGTGGGCGACGAGGCGGGCGAAGCCGAGCACGCCGGCCAGTAGAGACGGGCAGAGACGGGCAGACAACAGACGTGCGCGCGGACATGCGCGCCGGGAGGCATGCGCGATGAGTGGACAGCTGTTCGATGGGCCGCGGGTCAACGGATTCTATCTTCATGCTGAAGATGTCGTGATCATCGGGCTCGACACGAAGGACGGGCCAGAGCATCCGCTCTACGACGAGCGCATTCACATCCCGGTTACCGAGGCCGACATCGCGAACGTGATGACGCACGGCGTGCTCAAGCCTGGTCTCATCCGCAAGGAGACCCTGCCGGGCGGCGCGGCGCGCGCGGTCGTGATCGACGGACGCCAGCGCACGAAGTGGGCACGCGCGGCGAACGAGCGCCTGCGCGCGGAGTACTCCGGCAAGCAGCTGGAAGAGCGGCTGATTCGGGTCCCGTTCATCCCGAAGCAGCAAGCCGGCGACGCCGTCAAGCAGATCCGCCTCGGCGTGGCCGCGAACCTCCACAAGAACAGCGACTACATGGTCAAGGCCGAAAGCGCCGCGCGCTCGAAGGACCGAGGTCTGTCGCTCAAGGACATCGCCATCGACAACGGCGTGTCCGAGCAGGCGGTCACGCAGTGGCTTCAGGTGCTCACGCTCGGCAAGAAGGCGCAGGACGCCGTCCGCCGCGGCATCTGGAGCCCCAGTACTGCCATCCAGTACTCGGACCTCTCGGAGGAGGAGCAGGACAAGATCCTCGCCGAGTGCGAGCGCCTCGGCGTCACGATCTCCGCCAGCGACGCGAAGGAGGCGCGCGCGCGCCGCAAGCGCGGCAGCAGCAACGGCCACGCGATCCGCCGCCGCGTGGGCGCCGCTACGATCCGCAAGCTCGTCGAGCACGAGGCGTTCATGGACGCGCTCGAACCGAGCGAGCAGGCGCTGCTCAAGTGGATCTGCGGAGAGCCGAACCAGGACCGCCGCGTGAAGGGCCTGCGGAGCGCGCTCAAAGAAATCGGCTTCCTGAGCAAGGACGAGGATTGATGGATATCATTCTAGTCGAACACAGTAACGCACTGACGCGCCTTCAGCGCGCGATGGCCGACGCTGGCATGATGCTGTCGGCGGTCAACTTCGGACATCTCGACATCCAGAGCAGCGCGACGCGCGACGCGATCTTGCGATGGCGTGGCCGCGTCGAGCGCGTGACCGTCGACAGGCGTACGGATACGGACGCCGTGTCGCTGCGCATCGATGAAGACGTGCTCCGATCGCTCTGCACGCACATCAAGCTCGACCCGGTAGCTGTCGGGCTCACGGCCAAAGCGCCAGCCACGCCCGCGCCGCTACCACAAGTCAGGAAGGACGCCCTCACGGTGCTCGACTCCTACTTCCTTCACGGCCATATGAGCGATGCCATGCGACCAGCAGCGCACAGCCGTCTCGGCGAACCGGCACCGCCCCTTCCCCCGATCCGAGCAGTCGAGGTTCCTCGCTGGCTCTGGGCCGCGCTCGTCGCCATCCACGGTCACGACAAGCCGATGTACGACACGCTTCCGGTCGTGGCCCGCGCCGACGATACCGAGGAGCCTGTGATCCGCATCATCTGGGGTCCCGACCCGTACGGAATGCGCGTCGCGCGCGCCGTGCTCGACGCATGCGCAACTGGCGAGCCGGACATCGAGGCGGTCGTACAGGCCGTTCCGCGAGCCGAGCCGAAGAAGTAGCCGGCTGCCAGTTGGCCGCGAGGAAGAAGAAGGCGCCGAAGGTCGAGCCGCCGAAGCTCGTCGACCTGCTCACGCCCGCCCAACGCGCGATCGTCCAGCACAAGGACGGCCCGCTCCTAGCAGGCAGCGTGGCTGGGAGCGGTAAGACGACCTGCATGGTTGAGCGCGTCGCTCACCTCGTCGAGTACCACGGCGCGCGACTCTCGCGCATCTGCATCGTCGCCTTCAACGTCTCGGCCGCCGAAGACCTGAACAAGAAGCTCAAGAAGCGGCTTCCTGGCGTCGGTCTCGAAGACGACCCAGCCCGCACGCTCCACAGCCTAGCGCTCCTCGTGTACCGAAGCGAGGAGTCGAACAGGTCAGCCAACTATGGCAACGTCGAGGCGCTGTGGAACAAGGCGATTCGCGAGGCCGCAGCGAGCCTCGGCATCCAGAAGCCCGACGTCGACCTCGTGAAGGCGTTCTCCTCGAAGGTCCGGAACGACTATCTGCCCGTCCCGCCGCTGCCGTTCTCGCCGCTGAGCGGCGACTTCGATCTCAGCAAGGTCCACACCGACCTGCTCGCGGCGGCTGACATCATCATCGAGAAGAAGCGTGACCCGAGGCACGGCATCGAAGATCTGATCCGCCTCTTCTACGCTGCCGATAACGCACGGCGCGCCGGCCGCGTCGAGGGCGCCAACGGCTTCCCGTTCGCGACCTTCGACGACATCCTTTGGGAAGCAGCGCGCATCGTCGAGCACGACGAGGACATCCGGCAGATCTGGCAGCAGCGTTACGACTACATCATCGTCGATGAGGCGCAGGACTTGTGCGAAGCACAGTGGCAGCTGATCGAGCTACTAGCCTCTGGGCATCGCAACCTCGTAGTGGTCGGCGACGCCGGGCAGGCGCTCTATTCGTTCAGACAGGCTCGCCCGGAACATCTACTATCGTTTGCCGAACGCTGGGGCTGCGGCGCCGTCTACATGGAAGAGAACTTCCGCTCCGGCAGCGACATCCTCGACTGCGGCAACCGCGTACTCGACGCTATGGCCCCGAACGACAAGCTCCCGATGCATCTCAAACCGACGCGTGAGATCCGAGGCTTCGTCGGCAGACTTACGTCCTCGACTTCGGCGGTCGAGGCCGCTGCGATCGCCAACCTCTGCGCCGAGCAGAAACGCCGCGGCCGTGAGTGGCGAGACATGGCCATTCTCATTCGCCTCAACGCGCAGTCGAAGGATATCGAGCTAGAGTTCTTCCGGCAGAAGGTCCCGCTCCGCATGGTCTCCGGCACGAGCTTCTTCGGCCTCAAGGAGGCGAAGGCCATGCTCGCGTACTTTCGACTCATCCTCGGTAAGGCGGAAGAAGACGACCTCTACCAAGCACTCACGAATCCGAGTCGCTACCTCGGCAGAGCGTTCGTCGACTCGGTCGCGCGCGTCGACAAGAGCGACGGCGACTGGGCCGAGCGCATCGAGCGCTGCGATGCTTACCACGGACGCGCGAGAGACGCGGCGTTCCAGTTCGTCGAGCAGATCAAGGAGTGGCGCGGCTCGATGCTACGGGGCGCGACGCCGGCACAACTGCTCGAACGCATCATCGACCGCACGCAGTACGTGCAGTGGCACAGGCGAGAGCAGGCAGAGGGAGACGAATCGAGCAGCTTCACCAACACGATGGCGCGCATCCGGTCGTTCGCCGAGGGTTTCGACACCGTCGAGGTCATGCTCACGATCGTCGACGAGATGCGCGCACAGCAGCGCGCGGCCGCGCAGAGCCGTAACGCCGTGTCGGTGATTACCATTCATAAGTGCGTTAGCCCGGAGACGCTCGTTGACACAGACCGCGGCACGACACCTATCTCCCTAGCGCATGACACCGGAACCGTCGCGACCACGGCTGGAATGCGACAGTACCAAGCACCGGTGCGTTACGCAAAGTGCAAGATGCTTCGCATGACGACGCGTTACGGATACGAGATCTCTGTCACCAGCGACCACGGCCTGATGTCCTGGGACGGCTCATCGTACGTACCAGTGCCGGCCGCCACGTTGCGAGTGGGCGACTTTCTACGTCTAAAACTAGGAACAGAGCGAAGACAACGCGGCCGCGCCCCGCGCATGCCGCTAGCACCAGGCGGCCTCGACATCCGCACCGTTCGTCACACGATTCCAAAACATCTAACGGAAGAAGTGGCCGAGTTCCTGGGTCTCATGGTAGCCGACGGTACGGTTTTTCGTAGTGGATTTCGCACCACAAAGGCTGACCTCGATGTCATCGATCGGTTCGGCGACTTGTGTTGTCGCATCTTTGGTCCAAGAGTGCACGCAACAAAGTGGTACGTGCCAGGCAAACGAACAGGATGGTACAACGCCGAAGTGTGTTCTGTAATGATCGCTGACTGGCTTCGCTCCGTTGGTGGGCTAAGCCCGCACAAGAAAGCCATCCCAGAGACGATCTGGCAAACGTCACGACAGACACAGGTCGCGTTCTTGCGAGGCCTGTTCGAGGATGCAACGGTCAATATCAAGGACGATGGTCGCATGGACCACATTGCCTTTACGACCAAGTACCGCGACATCGGCTTCGGAGTGCAGCAGCTGCTACTGCGACATGGAATCATCACGTCTCGCTTCAAGGTGCGGATGAAAACGGCCGGCCGGCTGCATGATGCGTGGCGCGTGGACGCATACGGTCAACAAGCAGCTGTCTTTGCGTCTCGAATCGGGTTCGTCTCTGCGCGGAAGAATCGCCAATCAAACGCCGCGGTCAGTCCAGAAACCAACACGCTGATTCCAATGAGTAAGACACTTGCGCGCGCGTTGCCACGGACGGCCACAACCAAGTTCGACCGTGCAAATGCCGTGAGCCGTGGTTACGTCTCTAGGCACGTTGCGCGAAAGTTTGGGCTGTCAGAAGACCTAGCATTTCATCACGATCAAATCGAAAAGATCGAGCGTTACGTCGGTGATGCGATGTGCATCGAGGTTCCGGGCCATGGCCGCTTCCTCCAGAACGGATTCGACGGGTGCAACAGCAAAGGCCTTGAGTACCCAGTCACGTTCATTCCCGGCATGGTCGCGGCCAACTGGCCCGTCCCATGGGGGACCGAGCGCGAAGAACTTCGATGCTTCTACGTGGCGGTGACGCGCGCACGCGATGAGTGCTGGATCAGCACGTACACGCACGGAGACGATATCAGCGGCGAACCGGTCACGCCGTCGCCATACCTCCGCTTCGTGCCGCAGAGCACGGGCGCACCGACCTCTCCTGCTCTGCCGGCCAGCGAAGACAACCAGCTGGCGCTGATCTGAGCGCCTCGCGAGCGGCCCCGATGCTCGCAAAAGTACCGGACCCGCTCGCAACGAACAAAAAGACGAGGCAAAACAAGCAGATGTCGGATACTGGCTGGACGAACACGGGCCTGCTGCTAGAGTCGACGAGAGACCAAAACGGACCCGCTCGCAAGACGGCACCGAATGCTGCGGCATGATTGGAGTTTTTCAGAGTCTATCGCAATGGCTGCCCGGTGCCCTGAAACCGGTGACGAGAGAGACTCCTGCTGATCGCAGACGCTCTGGAAGTCGATCGCAATGGCTGCCCGGTGCCCTGAAACCGGTGACGTCCACGCTGCAGCGCAAGAAGGCCGCGGCCACGTCGCGATCGCAATGGCTGCCCGGTGCCCTGAAACCGGTGACGCGAATGCCAGCAGAGCACCGTACTGCCCCTTGGACGCATCGCAATGGCTGCCCGGTGCCCTGAAACCGGTGACGACTACGGTGACGAGGTCACCCATCGCGAGGTCCGCTCGATCGTAATGGCTGCCCGGTGCCCTGAAACCGGTGACAGATCGGCTCGATCCGCGCGCGATGAGAAGCAAAGCCCAGCGACGCGCGCTGCTGCATCTCTACGGCGAGCGCCAGCACAACCGGCACACAGGCCGGCGCTGGTACCCATCACGCGGCACGCTCGCGGGACTCGTGCGGCGCGGTCTGGTCACCTACCAGGACGGCAGCGCAGTCCTGACAGGCGACGGCGTGGCAGCAGCGATAGCCTCAATCCCGTACTAGTCCCGTACTAGCTGGCCGCGCCCTCTAGCGCCCTGACATATTCGCGCGCGGCCTCGACTGTGAAGTCGGGTGGCACCGTCCTGCCATCGCGCTGAGGAATGCCCCATCCAACATCAGAGATGCGCAGCACGCCGCTCTCGTCTCTCATCATGTTATCCGAGTGGCAGTCGGCCCAGACGTACCCGAGCTTGCGTAGCTCGGCGGCGCCGACCGAGACGTCGTTCAGGACGGTTAGGACGCGATCACGCTGCTGGCCCTGGTACTGGTCGTCGATGAAGTCCTTCCACTTCGCCCGCATCGCGCGTCCACTCGGCCCGAGCTTCGGGAGCCAGAGATCGACGTCGTCGTCGCAGTAGAGCGAGTAGAGGAACTCCAAGATTTTCGCGTCGCGCTTGTTTACCGGGTTCAGTAGCTGCCGGTGCACGACGCACCAGAGCAGACCGTCCTTCGAACGCGTCACGCTCTTGGCACACTGCCAGACCTTGAAGATCGGCACGACGCGAGAAGTCTTCTTGTTCTGGAGCAGGAAGCTGCTGATCGTCTCGTACGGGTCGCGCGTTACCTTCAAGACCGACGGTGCGCCGCCGATGTCGATCTTGTAGGCGACGCCGAATCGGCCGCGCCCGAGCACCTGCGTCCGCAGGTTCGACAGCCCCATCGTCCAGAACGACTCGCGGTACTTCAGCAGCACCTGCGACAGTTTCTTGTGCGGCTTACGGAGCATCTCGACGAGATGCTCGTCCTCGCCGTCGTCATCCTCGATCTCTTCGGGCCCAGCTGCGTTCGTCATCGCGGTCGGACACTACCACAACGGTCCGCGCCGATGTAGGATCCCAGACATGTCGTACCGAGCACCGCGTCCACGTCGCCGTCCGCTCGCTGGCCTCGGCCAAGCGAAAGGAGTCCCTGGGCAGCTGAGTTTCGCGGCACTCCCGCCTGGCGTGACCGCGCCGCCGAACTTCCAGCGGCTTCAGGAGGCAGGCCTTCCGATCGCGCCGTACATCGAGCACGGCTCGTGGGTGACGGGCGAGCCGGACATCATGAGGTACGGGCTCGATCCCTACCGCGGCATCATGGGCCTCGGCGGGAGCTTCGGTTACGACCCGGCGACGAACACGTCGTGGGGCGGCTGCGTCGTCGACAGCTGGCCGGCAACGCGTGCAGCGGCCGACGCGTACGCACGCAGCATCGGCCGTCCGTCGCCGAAGTGGCTGGGCGGCGGCATCGCGCCGCCGACGCGTGAGCGCATACGCGCCGCTGCGATGGGCGACACCGGCGACGGCCTCGGCTGTACCTGGCTCGACCGGCTGCTCGGGCGCGCGCCCTCCCAGGCGCCAGCTACGCCCGTACCGGCTGCGACGACCCCCAGCGGCGTCCTGCCGGCTTCTGTCGACCGCGCCAGCCTCATGGCGCGGTCGACCAGCCTCGGCACTGGCACGGTTACCTGTGGCGGCCAGGTCATCGCCAGCAACGTCGACTACTCGACCGGCATCGGTCTGGCGCTCGGAAACGCCCAGCGAACTGGACAGCCGTGCACGCTAACCATCTCCGGCGGCTCGCTCGGCACGCGTACCCTGATCGTCGGTCCGGACGGCTCGACTCAGATCGTAGGAAGCACGCGTGCCATCAGCGGCATGGCCGGGATCACGATCACGCAGTCGCAGCTGGCGACGATCTTGCTCACGACGCTTGGCGCCGCCGCCGGCCTGAGCGGCAATCTCGTCCGCAACAAGTGGCTGGCAGCCGGACTCGGCGCAGGTCTCGGGTTCATGACCGGGAAGATCATGGAGCCACCGCGGCTGCCGGCGACCTAGTCTTCGTCGCCGCCCCGCTTGTAGACCACGATCATTCGGCGATAGACCTCCACCCGCAGCGCCGAGTTCGGTGGAAAGTCGCCGTCGCAGAAGTGCGCGCCATCGTCCGCGCCGATCACTGTCTCTGCGAGCAGACCACCGATCCTACCAGGATCGAACTCGGGCAAATGCCAGTCTTCGACGACATACCGACCGCCAGGTGCGACCAGTGGCCAGCAGATCTCGAAGTTCGACGCTACCGACGTATAGCCGTGCGCGCCGTCGTCAATCACCAGATCGAACCCAGCAGCAGGCAGGTCCAGCTGTGCCGGCATCTCACGGTGGATAAACTCCACGTGCAGACCTACAAACGCCGCCATAGCGCGGTCTGGCGGCACTCGACAGTCAACGCCCACGACGCGCGCGGCCGGCCATAGTGCTCGCCAGATCAGCAGACTACCTCCGTCGCAGACGCCAACCTCCAGCACCGCTCTCGGCGACCAGCCAGAGAAGACCTGCTCGTACGCATGAAGCGTCTGCCGGTCCTTCTGATGCGGAATATCACCCGGATGACATTCAGGCGATTTCCCGTAAGCGATCCACTCGCCACCTACTTGCACACGACCACGGAACACGTCCATCATCCGCAACGAGCGCCTAGCGGCGCCCCCTCCTCGGATGACGCGCCGTTCCGCCGCGCGGTCCCTGCACCGGCGCTGCTGCCGCCGCACCCAGTGTCGGGACCGCCTCGTCGACCAGCTTCGTGTCATATCCCGCGTCTGCCATCTGCTTTCTCACTCGCAACGTTACGGCCACGTCACGCTCGCGAAGCATTCCGATTTTCACGAGCGGCACGCCCAAGCGCAACAGTCGATCTGGCGCCCAATAGGTCACGTTGGACCCTGCCAACCCCAACGTATGACACGAGACCACGCATCCGGCCTTGAATCCCGCCGCACACATGTGTGCCGTCAGGCCGTGCTCGTAGCGCTGAATGATCTGCTGCTTGTCCTGAAGTGGGACCGCCTTGTCCCAAAACTCCGCAAATGCCGGAGAGCAACACACACGCTGCTTGTAAACGAGCCAGTAGCCTTGTAGATTGTAGCCCATCTCCGTGCCGTCCGTCATGCCCCAAAAGTCACACGGATCTGCACTCATTCGCTCCACCAGCGCGCCAAGATTGCCTACCGGGCCGAGGGTGCTTGAGTTCACCAACACTAACTCGTCGTAGTCGGCCGCCGGCACTTCCTTCAATGTACTACGGTACATCTCCACATCGTACCCGATGTTTGGAATCCGACGTACTTGATCAACGAGCGGCCTTACATCGTTGATCTGCGCCTCGGTCAACACCGACGTCGACACAAAGACCAGCTTCTCGGCAAGCGGACGTAGCGCCATAAGCATGAACTTGACGTAGCCTTTGACCTTCGACTCGCGGTCGTAGTGCGCATAGATAACTAATCGTTTCATGGCACAAACCCATACTCGCCGGCCGCCGCGCGAATCTGCTCGCAGATCGTCGCGTCTTCTCTGTCCAGATCGGCCCATGCGAGACGCGCATGTGGCCGCGCGTTCGTCGTCGTCGACGGGAGGGATCCCAGCAGCTTGGGCTCGATCCCGATCCGTCGCACCAGTTCAGGCACACGCGTCGGCATCTCAGATACGCGAATAGTCTGCTCTGATTCGCGGCGGCAGTGGCGCGTCCACTCGTGCCAGATGATCATTCTGGCTCGTAGCGACATCGTCGTTCCCGGGTCCGTCGCGCCGATCTTCAACAGACCAGCGCGCAGATGCTGAGCCGAGGCCCCGGACGGCACCGAGTCCGGACGGGTGTTCATCGAAGCGATAACGTCGAGCGGATGCCGCACTACATGAATGACATGGTTGTCGCGGGGGATGTCGCGGCGCCGCGTCCCATCACCCCACGGGCTTCGTACTTCGAGGTCTACAGACACCATCCATGAGCAGATCCCATCACGCCCCAGCCGCTCATGGCCAACATCGGCACCAAAACACCGCAGGACAAGTGCAGTATACGTCGTTCCGCTTCGCGAACACCCGATGATCGTTACTCCCGCCACGGCACGCCTCCGTCTCAGATCACGGCTTCCGCCAGAAAAATCCCATGGGCGCGATGAACTCGACAGGACCAAGCGCCTCGTCAACTGCCATTGCGACGCCAGGGTACACCGGGTGCCTGTAGTCGTCACCGACCACGATTCCACCAGGCTTCACCTTTGGCACCCATGCTGCCAGATCGTCGCGCACAGCTTCGTACGTATGATCCGCATCCAGGATGACCGCATCCAACGACGCGTCTGCGAAGTGCCTTGCCGCCTGTACGGACGGCAGCCACCACTCCGTAAAGAACGGCTTATACCACCGCGAGACGATCTCCCAGCCCTGGCGAACGAACTTGTCGTCCCAGATGTCGATCACGTGATACTCAACCGGCTTCTTCCACTCTTTCATGTGCTCGAACATGAACAACGACGATCTGCCTGCATAGATGCCCACCTCAGCCACTCGGCCCATCGCAGGCACCTCTCGCAGCACGCGCTCATACATGGTGGGAACGTTGAGCCACCCAGCAATCGTTTTCCACCTCCCCGGCGCTGCTTCCAGCGCGTTGTAGGTAACCTCGACGTCCACACGACATTCCACAGCCGGGCACCACTCGTACAGCTTGACGGCCAAGTCCCCGTCCGCTTCGTAGCGCGTACCGAATCGCAGGCTACCGAGCGCACGACGACGCACCGCGATCTGTGCGGCGTCGATAGACTCTACCTTCGGCGCGGACGCGGCGACGACCGTCCCATCGGGCATGACTCGACTAGGAATGATCCAGTCTGTGTCCGCCGGTTCCTTGATGAGCGCGTCCACCAGCGACGGCGACAGCAAGTTGTCATCGTCCACCATGACCACCCAGGACTCCGGCGTCTCGATGGCGTTGATAGCCAGATTACGCAGATGATTGCCACGCCACGCCGTAACGTCAGCAGCACTCGCCGTGCGGACCACGTGATCGATCGTCAGATCGGGCGGTACAGCGATGACGCCTTTGGTTTCGTCCAACACCACGAACCATTCCACGGTGGTAAGGCGGCGCGCGCGCCTGATGCTCATATCCACCAACGGCAAGTTCTCCGGCCGACAGCTAGGCGTTACGACACAGATCTTTGACCCGGTTCCCATGCCGGCTACTCCCGTCGCTCATCGGACGCGGACTGCGTTTTTTGCAGGTTGAACTCGTGACTCCGCTTGTAAGACACGAGCGCGTCGACCGGCCAGACGGGACCAAGGCCCGCGGCCACCAGCTGTTGATAGAAGCGACCGTCCGCGGCGTACCCAATGAAGTCAGGCTCTGTTGGCCATTTCGGCACCTTCTCGAAAGCCGTCCGACGGTGCGCTACCTGTGACTGATCGAGTCGCCCGTAGACCTCGGTTACCGGCCCACCGGGAAACAGGTAGTTGTCCGTGATGTCTTCCTCGACGATGTAGCGTAGTCGGCCGTACGCCATCGTCTTGCCAACATCGCCGAACACGCCATCGAAATGCGTGAAGCGGTCTGCTGCGAACATGTCGTCGTCCGGGATATAGTGAATCACATCGCCCGTGACGAGCGCGAGCGCGTCGTTGATCCGCTCGACCGCTCGGACGTTCGCGTTCACCCGCGTTCCACGTGGTGGCCGATCCGTAGCCACCAGCAACCGCCACCGCGGGTCCTTGTCAGTGAACGCTCGGATCACTTCCAACGTCTTTTCGTCGGACGCGTCGTCGCTGACGATGCACTCCCAGTTCGGCCGTGACTGCGTAGCGATAGACCTCAGTGTCTGCGCGACGTACCGTGGCCGATTGTAGCTCCCGACTACAACCGAGTGAGTGAGGCTACCTGGCGCTGATAGTGCCATGTGCACCGAGTCCGAGTCGACCAACGTCCCGACGACCGCGAACCCGCACTTCCGGTACAGTCGAATTGCCGCCAGGTTCTGCGGCTTCACATCGAGAGTGACACGCTGAAATCCAAGAGCGAACGCACGCGCGCACGCCGCGCGCATCGCTCGCGTGCCGTAGCCACGCGCGAGCAGATCTTCACGTCCGACGTAGAAACGTCCGAACGTGATCGTCCCCGGCGTCCGATGGGCCTCGTACAGCGAAGCCTGTCCGATGACGCCGTGCTCCGCGTCGCCGAACATCCACATCGCCTGGTGCGCGACATCGTCTGCATAAACGCTTTCGTACCAGCGGAGATGGTCTTGGTACGCGATCGCCCGGCTGTCGTGAAACTGCTCGCGGATACGCGTCTCGCTGCGCCATGACAGCGACAGGTTCAGCCACTGCGGACCAACCAGGTCGAACCAGAGCCCCTCGCCAGAGAATTGCTCGCGGAGCTTCACGCCGGCCTCGCGTAAAACTCGCTGATCGCTTCCGCGACCCGTTCCACGTCCGCGCGCGACAGGTCGAGGTGCATTGGCAGCGACACAACGCTGCGGCTTACCTCACTCGCGTTCGGACACCGATCGACCGCGTCCGCGTACATGCCGTACTTGCGATTGTCCTTGTAGTGCACGCCCGGATAGATGTCGCTCGCGTTCAGGAACACCATCAGCGCGTCGCGGTCGTGGGCCATCGCCTGGTAGAGATGTCGCGACGAGCCGTCGCAATGCGCAACGAGGCTGACGGCGGGCACGTTGTCGTCGAGAATCCGCAGCGGCATCAGCCCGTCGTACCAATCAGCCAGCTGCCGACGATACGCATTGTCCCGGTCGAGATACTTTAGCGCCACCAGACCCATCGCCGCCATCACGCTATTGCCGTTGTACTTGTGGCCCACGTGCTCGACGTCGTAGTCCCATCGATAGCTACCCTGCTGACCCGTCCGTTGGTAGGTGTTCTTGTTGATGCCGAGCCACGACCACTTCCTGGCCCAAGCGTCGAGCGTCGCGTCGGCGAAGCACACCATTCCGCTGTCGGCCGTCGGCAGGTTCTTCACGGCCTGAAAGCTGAAACACGCGACGTCAGCCTCGTGACCGATATGCCGCCCTCGGTCTCTCGTGCCAGCCATGTGTGCCGCATCGAGGATCAGTCGCAGGTTGCGCTCCTTGCACAGAGTGCTGATCTCGTCCAAGTACGCTGCGTTCCCGCCCATCCCGACGAACATGACCGCCCGCGTCCTGTCCGTAATCGCGGCGCGTACGCCCTCCGGAGACAGGTTCAACGTGTACTTGTCGACGTCGGCAAACACCGGCTTCAGCGACGCGTAGAGGATCGCGTGGTTGGTGGAGACGAAAGAGATCGGCGTAGTAACGACCTCGTCGCCGTCCTTCCAGCCATCAGCCTCTTTCAGACCCTCGACCGCCATATGCAGCGCGGCGGTCGCTGAGTTTACGAAGTGCGCGTGCGGCAGTCGCGTGTATTCGCACCAGGCGCGCTCGAACTCGTCAGTCTTGAAGCCCAGACCCGTCCAGCCGACTTCCAAGCACTCGCGGATTGCCGCCAGCGTCTCCTCGACATGGTACCGCGGCGCAAACAGCTGGATCTTCTTGGTCACTCGGCCAGTCCGTTGTACGGCTCGTCGAACTTCTCTTCGTGCGGAAGACCGCCCCACTTTGCGACGTACCGGTCTCGGTTCTTCTCGAAGCGCTGATTATGCTCGTGCTTCTCCGCGCGATTGAACGAAGCCACGGTCTGGCTCCCCTTGTTGACGTGTTCGTACTGCGCGTCGACCTCGGCCTCCTTGCAGATGCCAGACAGCTGCATCCTGCGATGGAAGTCGTTGTCCTCGAAGTACGCTGGCCAGAACTGCTCGTCGAAGTAGCCTACCTTGTCGAAGAGCCGCTTGCGGACCATGAAGCAGGAGAACCCGCCCGGCTTCGCGGTCACGAAGTCGACGTCCTCGGTCTCCATGGCGTGCAGCATTTCTCCGATCGTGTCGCACTCGAAGAGGATGTCATCGGCGGCAATGAGCAGGGCGTCGTCATCGGTCAGCAGCATGACGTGCCCCATCTTGTTCCACGAGCCCGCACAGCCGAGGTTTTCACTCGGCACGCCGATCACCATCTCCGGCTGCACGAAATCTGGCGTCCCGTTCGCCATCAAACCGCCGCCGTTGTCGATGATGTAGTAACGGTCTGGCGTACGCGACCCTGCGACAGCCGACCGGATCATCCCGGCAAGCAGATCGTAGCGACGCAGCGTCGGGCAGCCAAGAGTAAGTCGCATCACTCACGCTCGTTGATGCTGGAAGTGCCGGTGTTCTGTAGATTCTTCTCGTGACGTCGCTTGTAGTTCACGACCTCTTCGATCGGATAGAACGAGTAGCCAGCGGCGATGAGCTTGCGGAAGTACGCCGCGTCGAACGCGTAGTCGCCGGCAGTCGCTGGCCACTCCGGCGCGTTGCGAAAGCACGAGAAGCGATGGCAAAACTGGCCGTGGTCGACGCGACAGATCGGATCGACCAGCACGCGCCCGAGGTATAGCTCGCCGGTCACCTTGTCGTTCTCGACGTACTTCAGGCGCCCGTACGCGACGTCCGCCATCGGATGGGCCTCAAAGAAGCGCTCGAAAGCGGCAAAGCGTCCTGCGGCGAACCAGTCGTCGTCCGGAAGGTAGTGGACGAGATCGGCATCGATGAGGCCGATCGCGTCGTTGATGCACATCACCGCGCGGATCGCCGGGTCCGCTAGCTCGCCTTCGCGCGGACGGCCCGAGTAGATGACACGGCACTGCTTGTCACCAGCGAACGCCGCGACGACAGCGCGTCGCGTCTCCTCGTTCGAGCCGTCGTCGGTAACGATCAACTGGAACGGACGAGACTGTACCCGCACCGACCGGATGGCCTTGGTGACCATCGTCGGGCGGTTGAAGCTCGACAGGACGACCGCGTGCCGCACTGGCTACTCGCTTGGCTTCGGCGCTTCGGTCGGTACGGCCGGCTCGGCCGGCGAGGCTGGCTGCACGATCTCGGACTGCGGTGGAGCGACGGCCGCTCCGCCGCTAGCCACGGCCTGGATGACCTTGTCGACCAGCACGTCGGCGTTGACCTCGGCGGCCTCGCGAAGCTCGCGCATCTTCTGGCGCTTCGCGACCTGCTCTCCCGGCGTGAACTCGCCAGCGCCCATGTTACGCTTCGGCAGCAGCGTCATCTGCTGGCAGGGAATGGGAATCTTGGCCCCCATCGCATCGAGCAGGAACTCGCCCGCGTCGTCCTTCTCGTAGACCGACTCGCCGTTCGCGTCCTTTGCGAAGCCCGGGCACGGACCGCTGTAGTTCTCGACGTTGCCGTCCATGGCGGCAAGCTCGTCCTCATCGAAGCGGACCGTCTTCTCCCAGCCGCACATGATGCAGCAAAAGAGGCACTCGTTCGGGACCTGATCCCCGCGCAAGCGGACGAGGGCAGCCTTCGCTTCTTCCTTGCCGCGCACGACCATCGCAGTCCGTGGTACGTCGTCGTAGATCTTGATGTCCTTCTCGTCGATCATGACTTCTTCGCCTTTCGTGTGGCTTTCTTCTTCGGCCGCTCGTCGCGATGTTGGTCGACAACGTAGTTGATCGCAGCGCCGATGCTGTACCGAATGCCGACCTTCAAGTCGTGCGCCTCGGCTACGCGGTGCAGCTTCTCGACCCGCGACCTGTGCGTCCGAAACGTAACACGGACGTCGGTGGCCTTTTCGTCGAGATCGCTCACGATGCCACGCGACTTTCTGAGCGTACGATGACGATGTCATTGCCGAGCACGCCGATACGCAGCTGCCGGCGCTTACCGTCCGCCGTTTCTTCCACGACATCGAACTCCCAGACATCCTCACCGGCCTCGCGAAAGTCATTCGCGACGAACGCGACGAGTTCCTGGCCGGCGCCACCAATGCCCTTCGCCGGGTCCGCACGCATCGTGAAGTCCTGCACGCGGAGCATCACCTCGACCGGGCCACTGCCGATACGACGAAGATAGGGTCCCATAGTGCTGCCGCTCATGCCGTTTCCTTCCGCCATCGTTCGAGACCATCAAGCCAGTCGCCCATCGCAAACTCCCAGCACCACTGCATCGAGCGCTCCTCGTTGCGCTTTGCTCTCTCCTGAAGCCACGAGAGAACCGGGGCACACGATGCCGCGATTAACAGCGGCGCCAACGTGTCCGGCTCTACCACCGGCGCATCGCCTTCCTCGAACGGCATCGGGGCAAGTCGATCACTCGTTGCTACGCCAAGCCAGCCGTACATCTCCGACAGGAAATCTGTCTGGCCAGTCGCGTATGTCGCGACTAGCGGCGTCTGCGAGACGCACGCGGCGAGCATCATCATGCCGAAACCCTCGCAGCGCGACGGCTGCACTAGCACGTCGGCCTGTTCGTAGAGCTTTGCGAGGTCGCCCTCGGTGCTGCCGCCATCCTGTCCTATCTCAACGGTCACGTCACGCAGGTCCAGGTCGGCCACCGCATAGTGAACCCCCTCGTAGATCTCCATCGGGACGTGCACCAGAAGCTCCGCACGTCCGGCGAGTGCGTTCCGTACGCGGCCCCAAGCAAGCAGAAGCTCTTCGGTGCCCTTCCGACCTGGCCAAGCAAAATCGGTCGCGAGATGCAGAAAGCGTACGCGCTCTCCTGGCCGCCTGTTCTCGGACACCCTCATCCAGCACGGCTCGACACCGAGTGGCACGCGCAGCACCCATGCCGGTGCGTCGATGCCATGCTTCTTCGCCGCGCGCTGCACCGTGCCCTCGCACCACCGAGACGGCACGAGCACGAGACCAACGCGCCCCGCGACGAGCGAGCGCTCCTTGTCGAGGCTGTCCGTGTTCGGCGACGAAAAGATGGCGATCCGCTTCGAGCCATACCTCGATGAGTACGCCTCGAAGAGCCACTCGCGCGCATCGGCGACGAGCACAACATGCTGACTCTGCTTCCGTGTGGACGCTGCTTCCAGGTCAGCCAAGTCCGGAAGCCACTTCGCGTCGAGATTCGTCACCGAACCGAGCCGGCCGGCGCGTTCAAGCGCGCGACACAGCTGCGTCCCGACCGTCGCGTAGCTCAGACGCGACCCGAAGTACCCGACGACATCGATCACGACGAGACCCCCCAGCCGGCTAGCGTTTCGGCGTCGGCGAGCGAGCGTACAGCCGAGAGCAGCGCCGGACGCGTCGCCTCGAACGAGAACTGCCGCCTGACCTCGGCAGCTGTCTCAACGCTACGGATGCGTCCCGCGTCGAACGCCGCGCGCATCTGCTCGGCAAGCGCCGGCACCTCGTAGCCTCCCCACTGGGACTGTCGACTGAGAAGCGCGCTGTGCTTGAGCATCTCGCGCGGGACCGGCACGAGTTTGCTCGGGAACGTGCGGAACGACATGCCGACGTCGGCCATGCCGGAACACTCGCGCGCGAGATCGCCGACCGCGCCGAAGTCGCTGGTCACGATCGGCACGCCCTGCGCAGCTGCCCAGATGACCGGGATACCGAGGCCCTCGCCGAAACTGGGATTGACGTAGCAGTCGAGTTTGCCAAGCCACTCGGCGAGGGCCGCGTCAGTGATGCCCGTGCCGCTCAAGAGTTTGATCCGCGGCGACTCCCAGTCGGGCTTCTGGAAGTCGAGCTTGAGCGTTCCGATCTGACCGAGCACCTGACGCTCGAAGTCCATGAGCAGCGGCTGATTTCGGCCCTCGCCGAAGTAGCTCGTGCGGATCGCAAGCACCACGTCGTCCTTCCGGCTGAACGCCGAAAAGTACGCGCGTACGAGGTTATGGAAGCCCTTTCGCTCGTGCCAAGTGCCGTTCACGCCGAAGACGAACGGGCCGTCGGAGCGCGAGGGCCGCTGCTGCGCCATCGCGGCCCATGGGCCATCGCAGACGGCGGGTCGGACGACGCGGAGCTTGGCAGGATCGACGCCGGATGCCGCGTAGCAGCGCCGCGTGAAGTCACTGACGCACCAGATCTGCGTCATCGCGGGCGACGCGCACAGGCGCGTGGCGTACTCGCTCATCGGCAGCGCCTCGAAAGCGACGTAGGGGACGAAACTCGGTACGCCGAGATTCAGCGCGCGCGCGGCGTTGAGGTCGGGCGGAAAGCTCGCGATGAACGCCTTCGGAATGCCGACCGCGGTCTTGATCCACCGCATCTGCATCTCTTCCCGGTCATCCGGAAACTTCGTGATGTCGATCTCCATCGACGGATGCGGTGCGAGCATCGTCGGGATGCCGAGCGCTTCCAGCGCCGAGTGCAGCGCGACCGCGTGCGCCGCGTAGCCGCTGCGCGTGCCACACGGGTACGTATGCCAGAGGCCAACGACGTCGTGGCCCTCGGCTGGCTCGGCCACGTACTGGTAACCGACACGAGAGGCGACGTCGCCCGTCATCTGCTCGTTCAGAGCCTCGTGTACGGCCTTGAACTCCGGACTCGCCGGCTGGTAGACGTTCTTGGCGATCGCGATCTCCGCCGCCTCCTCCTTCTTCTCGGACAGCGGGAGCGGAACATCCGGCACAGGCGCTGGACTCGGCGTGGTGTCTGACATCGGGATCGGACCCTATCGTAACTGTCCGACAGGAGCAAGATCTTCTGACAGCGGATTTCGGATCCGAATCCTTCCGGGCCATGCGCGACTCGCCGCGAGCGCCGCGCCGACCTCGCCGCTCTGGCTTGCCCAGAGCGCGATGCAGCCAGCGTCGTACGCGTCGGACGTGAGATCGACCTTGCCGAGCGCCGGGAACCGCGAAGACACGACGAGCCTCGCGGCCGCTTTCAGCTGCTCCGACCGGCGCGCGCCGAGGCCCTTGAGCATCGCGCCCTGCCACGTCTTCACGTTTACGCGCAGGATGCGCTTTCGAGGCACCCTGTACTCGACGAGCACGCGCTGCCAGTCACGCCACGCGCCGCCGAGACCGAGCAGCGTCGAGGCGTTCATGCGGCCGTCGCGTACCGCGCTACCGGCGGTCCACTTCTCGGCGACCACGATGAGCCCAAGCCCGCACGCCTGCGCTTCTTCGATCGCGCTCTCGACGACACTGCACCGAACGGCCTCGGCACCGATTCGGTCGTGCACGGTGCCGACCAGCAGCGTGCCGGGCTTCCAGATGGCCCAGCCGCTTGTGGCCGCGACGTCGATGCCGAGAACGACCGCCTGGTGCGGCTTCCAGACCGGAGGAAGACGCGGCATCGGCTAGGAGTGACGCCAGAGAATCTTGTCGCCGCGCACGCATATGACGAAGTGCTGCGTGGAGGCGCGGCTCTCGAACCCATCCGGAAGCCGCTTCGCGTCGATCGCGACGATGACATCGCTGGGGCCAACATCGACGCAGGTCACGACCGGATCCGACTCAAGCTGTCGTCCGGCCCATTTCAGATCCGAAAACCACTGCCTCACGTACTCAATCGCTAGCGCCTCGGCTGCTGCGACGCGAGCGGACCGCTCAGGGTCGCTAGGGTCTTCGGCGGCGCCGGCCGCCTCCATCATCGCCTGGTCGAGCGCCGCGATGTCCATCGTCAGTCCTCCAGCGTCTGCTCTCGCGTCCGACGCGTGAACTCCGCGAGCATCGCGCCGATCTCTTCGAGGTCTTTCGCGGCGCCCTCGTGCCCCTCAGACATCAGGAGCTTGGCGCTCGTGGCCATGCGCTTACGTGCCCGATCGAGGCCTCGCAGCGGCCCCTCGGTCGTGAGGTACAGAGCCTCGTTGCGCGCGACCTTCTTCTTCTTGGCGAAGAACCGCTGCCAGAGCCAGATGCCGACAGCAGCAGCCGCGAGAAGCAGCATCAGCGTGCGCGTGTCCCAGCCGCTCGCAGGCTGTGCGAGTGTCGACGGCGTCTGTGCGAGCGAGAGCGGATAGAACCGCTCCGTCGGAGGTATCTGCTGGCTCGGATGCACCTGCGGGATTGGCCCCGGCCGGACTGGCGGAAGTGGAGCCCGATAGCTCACTTCGGCGCCGCTGCCTTCATATCCATGACCAGGACCGTCGCGCCGGTCGTATCCGTGATGGCGATCGAATCGGTAACCTTCACGCACCACGAATGACAGTAGTCGCAAATCCAGCGCTCTGGACTCGACACCATCGCGATCTTGTCGTCCGACATCGGGGCTCGGCCGAGCTTGTGCTCAGCATGCCATTTCCAGTTGACCGCGAGGTGGTGACTCGGCGGCAGCTTGCCGTACGAGACCCAATCAAGGCTCATTCCCTTGTTGTCTTCACGCACGTGAAAGTAGTTGACCTGCGGAGATCCGTCCGGGTTCTTGTGCTCGCGATAGCATACCGGGCACTGCCCAACGAGCATCGCGACCGCTTCGCCCGGGTCGGACGCGCGCGGCTGGCGGTGAATCTCGCACTCGACAGTGCAGATCTCCAAGCCCTTGCTTGCGTGCTTCCAGAGAATCCAGGTCTTCGGCGCGAGGTCTTCGGTGTCGACCGAGCCGGACGTGAAGCGGCCCTCGCCCATCGAGGCGCGGCGCTCCAGCGCGCGGCCCGCGTTCCACTCGCGCTCGCCCATGCGGCCACCGAAGATGCCGCCGTCCTTCGAGATCTGCCTCATCGACTTCGCCTCTTCCGCCGTCGGCCGCGGTTCGCCTTGAGCTTCCCAGCCCTGAACTCTTGGAGCACCGAGTAACTCGCCCACATGCTGAGCCCAGAGAGGACATAGAGCACGAGCAGCGGCGGCCCGAAGTACGGAACAATGTAGCGTCGGATCGTCGTGCGCATCGCGGGACCGACGATGTGCCGATCGAGCGCGTTGACGATACCCGGACCGCGCGCAGCAAGCGTCGCATCGGGATTTGAGATGAGTCCCGCGATCAGCGTCGCGGCGTTGCCGATGTCCTGGCCCGTGACCTGCCCGAGCCCGTCACCGCCGTCGTAGTTGCCGAGGTTGAGTGCGCGTCGTCGAGCGAGCGACGCCCGTCGAGTCATCGGCCGCATCGCAAGCGTGGTCGCTGCGCTCACCGGCGCCTCCGGCGTCGACTACGGTTCGCCGTCGCCGTCTTCTTGGCCATCGAACGGTGCATCACCCATGCACCGAGCGCGGCCGCAACCGGGACCCCAATGAAGGTACCGACCGCCGTGATCTTCGCGTAGTCGACGAGCGCGCCGTAGTTGATCGCCGGCACGCCTTGACCGAACTGCAACGTCGTCGAGCCGCCGGCCGTTGCCGACCGCGGCGAGTAGTGGACGATCGGCGCGGGCTCGCCCCAGATGCGGCGAGCGATCGTCGCGAACTTCGCAAACGCAGACTCCGACTCTTCCGGCGTCACTTGAGCGACTGCCGGAACCGTCGACGGCGTCTGCCCGAGGTAGCCGCCGAGTCCGAGCAGCGGCACGCCGCCGCCACGAGCGTAGTTCCCGTAGACGTAGCGCTTGCCAGGCCGTGCGCCGTCCAAGTTGAGTTCCTGCTCGCCCCAACGGAGTCGCGCAGGCCTGTAGCCGGCCCCTGGGATCGGGGTCGTCGTGTTGTACGGGGCGAACGGGTTGTACGTCCAGTACCGGCCGTAGGAGCCCGGCAGGTAGAGGGCCGGCGTGTACGCCGGAAGTTGTAGCGTCGGCATTGCCGGAGTTTCGCGCACTGGAACCCGAAAGGCAAGACGCTCGCTCGCGTGCTACGATGCCGTGTGCCCCTCGACGGGCACGAACGCGAGGATGCTCCGCACGCTCGCGAAGGTTCGTGGGCCGACTTCGGTCGGGAATCCAGTCTGGTGCGTCGCCCACGAGGCGCCCGGACGCGGCAGGCTGATCGTCAGATCGGTCTGACGTGTCGATCCTCTGGGATCCCGATGCCGATGCGCGTGGTCTACCCGAGCACGCCGACGATGTCGTCCTCACGGACGACCAGGTGCTCGACCCCGTCGATCAGGGCCTCGACGCCGGTGTACTTGCCGATGAGCACGCGGTCGCCGGTCTTCACGCTGGGCTCGACGCGCCCGTGCCCTTCGACGAAACGGCCGGGACCGACGGCCACGACGATGACCTCCAGCGGCTTTTCCTTCGCCGAGTCGGGGATGAAAATGCCGCCGGCACTCTTCTCCTGCGGCTTTTCGCGACGTACGACGACTCGATCGTTCAGCGGGCGGATCTTCTGGCTCATTCTTGTTCTCCTCAGGTTTTCAGGCGTTCCAGATCGACGAACGTGACGAAGCCGCTTCCGGCGCCTTCGGCTTCTTTCTTCGGCTCGTGCGCTTCTTGCTCGTGCGCTTTCCCGCGGCGGCGCCCGTCGGGTCCTTCTTCTTTCTCGACGTACGCTTCACGCTTGGCTTGCGGCTCGTGCGCTTCTTCTTCTCGGCCGGCGGCTTCTCGTCGGGCTCGCGGCCGCCGTCAGCGGCGAGCTTGGCGATCACGAGCTTCTTCAGGTCGGCGGACGCGAAACGGCCGGTCTTGCCAGCGAGCAGATGGACGAGCGCACCCTGCTCGTCGATGACGCCCACCGCTTCCGAGTCCGCGAGCTTCTTCGCCTCGGCCGCGAGGAAGCGGAACGTCGTCGACCGGTCGTAGACCGCGCGGCTCAGGTATTCCCGGAGTCGGATCCCGAAAGTACCGCCAGCGTCGAGATGACAGGCAATGACTCGGTACCATCGTCCGCTTGGCGGGCTGGCGGAAGCGGCTGGGATGCCGGCGAGGGCGGCGGGGACGGCATGGCCGGCGGAGCCGGAGAACGGGGCAGGATTCTTGTCGGACATCGGCCGGGACTATACGCACGAGTGTCCGACACTGGCAAGATCGCCGTGCGAGATCTGCGAGCCCAGATCGGCCACGCACGCGTCAGGTCGGGCTCGACGTACCAGCGGGCGAGCCACTTGTCCGGCCGCCAGAGCGCCGGCACGCAGACGACGACGTAGTCGGCGACGCGCTGCCACTCGACGAGAGCCACGTCCGGATGCTCTAGGTGTTCGAGCACATCGCACGCGAAGAGCGCGCCGAAGTACCTGTCCGACCAGGGGAGCGTGTAGTAGTCGGAGTAGCTGACGATGTTCGGGCCCGGCGAGCACACCGGCGCGCAGTCGTCGAGGTTCGCGTCGCCCCAGAAGCGCGGGCCCATCAGGGACGCGCGTACCGAGCGGCCGCTCACGCCGGCCCCGAGGTTCACCATGGGCTTGCCGCTCGTGCGGGCGAGGCGCCGCGCGATGCCAGCCATCTCGTAGGGACGGGTGACGGCGTCGCGAACGTACGCGGCGGTCGCGAGGCCGAGGCCAACCTTGACGAGCGCGTCGCGCATTTCCGATCCTAGAGTACCGCGTGCCGCTGGCGCGCGCACCGTCTCTTGCGCTATCCTCTCCGGCATGAGCTACCAGAGGATCTCGGGCATGCGCTCGAACAGGTACCCGCTGATGGGTCTCGGCTGCGGTGGCGGATGCGCGTGCACGGGCTGCGCAACCGCAGCGCCGATCATCTCGATGGCCGGGCTCGGGCAGGCGCTCGGGCTCGATCTGACCGGCGTCGGCGTCGGACTCAGCGTCGCGACCGCCGGCTTCGTCGGCCTCGGCGTCGGCTGGTTCGCCCATCAGGCAGTCGCTGGACCGCGCCGCAACCGGGGTCGCCGTCGACGACACCGACCGAACTGAGGAGCCGACGATGAGCTACCACGGCGAAGGCTTCGGACAGGAAACGACCTTCTCGCTCGAAGAGGTCGAGTACCGACAGGCACATCCAACCGCCACCGACGCCCAGGTTGCGGCGTACCTGGCCAGTCGAGCAACGACGACGACGAGCACGACCACACGGCCGCCCGCGCCGACAGGCGGTGCCAAGCCCACTGGCGGCGGCTACGCGCCGCCGCCCCCGACCTACGGCGGCGGTGGCAAGGGCGCGCCGGCCCCGACCTACGGCGGCCCCACGCCGATCACGAGCGTCGTCATGCCCGCAATGGACTGGACGCCCTGGGCGATCGGCGGCGCGGTCGCTGTCGTCGGCCTCGGGCTACTTGCCGTCGCGATGCGCAACTGACGACTGCGCGCCTGCCTTCTCCGCGAGCGTTCGCAAGCGTCGCTCCAACAGCCCCGGCGTCTCCGTCGCGCCCGCGGCCTCGATGAAGTCGATCGCGGCCTGCGCGAGGCGCTTCTGCTGTGCGCGGAGCCGACGTGCCTCGTCTTTCCAGACGTGCCGTTCCTGGCAGCGTCGGCACTCGCCACACGGCTCGCACATCTCGGACTGCGGCGATAGCCGCTTGAGGTCGGCGGGCTTCACGACTTCTCCTCGCGCGTCCACACGCCATCTCGATAGACGAGCGGAGGCGTACCGCCTGGCAGATCGAACGAACAGCCCGCGCTGAGCTTGCGCTTGCCGAGCCCGAGCGGTCCCGGCACCTCGAAGTAGCAGCGATGCAGACAGCCGCCGGTCATCGGCCAGCAGCGGCCGCAGCAGCGAGCTTCCGCGGCCCGCGGCGGCTTCGGCGAGGCTGGCGTTCGGTACGGCATCTCAGCGTGCGGTCATCGGGTTGAGCAGACTGCGCCCATCGCGCTTCACGCGCTCACGCTTGCGCACCGCCGTGAGAGCTTCGAGCAAGCTGTCGCTGTCGCCCGGATAAAGAAAGAACCGCATCGGCTTCTCGCCCGTGCACTGCGGAATGACCCAGGCACTCGCACCCCAGTACTGCTGTTCTGTCTCGTTCGTCAGGAACACGATGTTCGAGCCGCAGAAGTGGCCGTCGTCGATGCGCGCAACGAAGATCCGAGCCGGATGCTTCTTCGCCCAGCGCCGGGCGATGAGCATCGCCTCGTAGCCGTACTCGTCACCGAGAGCCTTCTCGAAAGCGCGGCTGAGCCGGTGAAGCTCGACCTCGTCCTTCTCGTTCGCGCGATGCCCGGCGTTCTCGTCCGCCGTCGGCTTGCGTGTGCGCGTTTCGCCGCACGCACACCCCTCTTCGACATCCAAGATCGACAAGCCTCGCGGCCGGTAGCTGTTGACGCTGAAGCGGTGCCGGTGCTTGCTCACGCGCCGAACCCCTCGACGCGGTGCGGTATCTGCGCACGCCGGCTCGGGCGATCGACGAGCTTCTTCAGCTGAGCCCACGCGAGATCGAAGCGCAGCCACGGAACCTCGACGCGCTCCTCGTAGCTGTGCGTACTGCATTCTGCGATCGTCGGAGCCAGCGCCGGATTCGTCGTCGGCCACGACCAGAGAAAGAACTGGTCCGAGCCTCTGCACTCGGCGAAGAAGACGCGCAGGCCGTTCTTCTCGTCGTCGGTACGCGTGAGTACGTATCCACGCTCGCGGCCGTTGCGCAGTACATCGAAGCGCACGGCGCCCGCGTGAAAATCGCACTGCTCGATGATGAGCTTGGCGATCGGCAAGAACGCCTCGGCCTGTTCGTTCAGCGGTGCGTCGTCGAAGTAGCTCACACGTCCTCCGTCTCTGCCTTGTCGATGTTGTCGATGACCTTTTGCGACTCCGCGATGGTCTGCTTCAGCCACTCGTGCTTCAGTCGGTGCATCTTCTTCTGAAGCTCGAACGCCTCTTCCTGCTCGGGACCCGGCTTGAGCGCGCCGCGCAGCGCCTTAGAGATGAGCCGCCACTCATCCTTGGTGAGGACGAGGCTCTGTTTCAGTTCGAGTCGGACGTCCATCGCTCAGTATCCAGGCGAGCACTCCCTCGGAGCGGAGTCGGTCACCGCGCGGCCGTCGTGTACATGTGGCTGCCGCGCACGCCGGTCTGCCGAAGACGACCGGTCTTCTTGAGTGTTCCGACCGTCGTCGACAGCACCATCCGGTTCACGTCCGGCAGAAGTCGCGCGATCTCGCCGAATGCCATCGGACCGCCCTTGCAGACTTCGAGCACGGCCGCGACGCGAGAGCCCCGCGGAGCCTGCTTCGCGCCCTTCCACGGGCCAGGACCGCGCTTGACCGCGCGCTTCGCCGACTTGCCGGACGGCGGCGTAGGCGCCGGCACCGGCACGCCGTTCGCAGCCTCGTTCGCCTTCGCTTCGGCGATCATGCCGGCGGCGATCTTCGCGTGGCTCGGCATCGCGTACACGTAGTGCATCGACTCGCCGGCACGCACGAGCGTCCCGTTCATCACGAGGTAGTTCGCGGCCGAGTGGATCGTGTTCTCGTTCGCGTTCGGCAGCGCCTTGCGGAAGTCGCTCATCCGCTTGGGGCCGTCCAGACACGCTGCCAGTACGCCGCCCCGCACGGTCGCGCTGTTGGGCACCGTGGCCTTGGCCCTCGGTGCAGCCACCGACGCGCCGGCCGCCTTCGACGCGCCGGCCGGCAGCGCGTACACGTACTTCTTGACCGTACCGGTGCGCACGAGCTTGCCGATGCGCACGAGTTCGCTCACGCCTGCGGCGACAGCGTTCGCGGACACGTCCGGAAACAGCCGGCGAAGAGCGGACACGTCCCGGGCACCGTCGACGAACGACTCCACCAGCTTCTGACGGAAGCTCACGCTCGATGGCGACGGCTGTGCACCGCGCGTCCGCTTGATGTCCGGCGGCTTGATGTCCGGCGGCTTGATGCCGATCTCCGCGAACGGCTCGTGATCGCCGAGCGACGACGACAGCGCCTCGATGGCCTCGTCGATCCGCGCGATGAGCGCGATGAGCGTTGCGCGCTGACCCTCCGCTTCGCTGATGCTCTTGTCGAGCTTCGCGACCTCCGCGTCGCGCGCCGCCCGCTGGGCCCGAAGGCCGATCAGCACCGTGCGCGCCTCGCTCACCTGCTCTCCGAGCGAGCGAGCCCGGAGAATCGTCTTCGTCACGTCGATCTTCATCGCCATCTTGTCCGTCCTCTTCGTTCCAGCGCGCCCGTCGCCCTATGCGCGGGTCACGACCCTTACCGCGGTTCCGCGTCGAGAAGCGCGCATTTTACGAGCCGCGAGGCACTCGCGGCTTCGCGATCACCTCGGCGTGGGCGCGCCCGCGGCTCACGACGCCACCTGCCGAAAGCCCGTCGCCTCGACGCGCCACGCGACGCCATCGGCATCGACGATCACGTCGCCCACCGACGTCGAGCGCACGCCGCCGTCCACGGTCTTGACGACGCACGCGTTCTCCCACCAGGGGAAGTCGATCGTGTTCGTCCGCGAGAACGCCTCGTCGAGGCCGAACCCTTCGACGGTCGCCACGAGGTCGTAGCCCTCGGCATTGAACGGTCGCTCGCCGTCGAAAGCCGGGTCGTACATCCGACCGCTCTCGCTCAACTTCGCATGGTACACACGCATCACCGTCTGCTCCCGGCCACCATGTTCGGCGGCTCATGTGACGTGAATCTAGCCCAAGCACAGGCGCTGTCAAGCGTCTATCGCAACAAAGCGCAGCAGCGTCAGACGCTCGTCGTCCAGCCGGAGAACGCTCACAGCACGCCTCGCAGCCCGTCCTCGATCGCACGGTTGATGCGCGATGGCGAACGATGGGGCGACTCCTGTGCGCTGCCGTTCGAGAGCGTGAAGACACGCCGCGCTTCGTAGACGCCGAGGTCGGGGCGCCCGTCGATCCGCATCGCCTTGATCGCGTAGGCCCTGCCCGAGTGCTTCACGTCGGCCGCGATGTACTCGATGCTGCCCTCGAAGCTGATAGTGCGCTTCGTGACCGCGATCAACGTGGTGTCCGCTCGCTTCGTCGCAGTCATCGCGCGCTCGCGTAGGGCGGCGTGCTCACGTACGGCCGGATGGTGTCCTGAAGGTGGCGATAGTACGCGCCGCCGCACGTTTCCTCGGCCTTGACCAGCTTGGCCACGGCGCGACGGATGGCAGCGCGAACGACCGGCAATGCCGCGGCCGGGTAGTTGTAGCCGTGCTGACCCGAGTCGTACAGCGACGCAGTCCAGTCGCCGGCCGGCGACATGCCCTCGATCCTGTACCACTCGCGGTTGTTGAACTCCGGAGCGGAGCGGTAGCACTGCTGCCACGCGGTCACCGCACCGCCCTGCGTTCTCACCGCAACCCTCCAGCCGTCCACGGCGTTCACGACTGCCCCATCTCTGACAGCAACGCCGTGAGCGAAGCGACGAGCGCCTTCGCATGGTCTCGCGACAACACCACGTCGATCGTCTTCAACTTCCCGACGCCCGGCGCCGGGAGACAAAACTCGACCTTCACGTCGCATCCGGCAAAGCGGCGCGCCTTGGGCGCGGGGAAGTGGCCGGGCACGGTGAGCGTCTTCGTCGTCATGTTCGTCTCTCCTCCGGGCCAGCGTGTCTGCCAGCTTCGACCACATTCTAACATCTGTCGCAGCGTCGTCAATCGTCGCGCAAAAGAATCCGCCGGACACTCTCTATGCCAGCTATCACCGCCGACCGCCACCTCTGTCGCCCTGTCCAGCCACAACGCACGAGCCGTGCGGCCGAACAGGATTTTCCAGTAGTAGCATGTAGGACAGCCCGAAACCGTTGACATTTTCGGCCATCGCCAATCTCCGTGCCAGTCGCGAGCGTTCGACTCCGGCGACGTCGATGCTACGCTGAGAGGGCTCGAAAACTGGCCGCGTGGCGGGGCGTACAGAGCCGGCAATCGCGATGGTCATGTATGGTCATTTTGCGGCTGGTTTGTACCTCTCTCTACGCGCCTTTCGTCGAGCAAACAACTTTCTTTTCTGGCGACGCTTGACATCGGTTGATGCCCGGTTAGAATGTCTTGTGTGAGCCGGCAGACATGCTGGCCCGGAAGGAAGAGAGAGACCATGAGCGAGTACGGCATCTTCGAAGACGGGTTCTTCGAGCGCGAGGCCGCCGACTCGCGCGCGGCCATCTACCGGAAGGACGGCGAGGAGCACGTCTACGTCCACGAGATCTGCCCGGAACACCCGGAGCAGGCCCGCGAAGCCTGCGAAGAGTGCGACGCCGAGGAGAAGTGCGACGACGACGACGAGAAGGAGGAGATCGAGTCATGAGCTACTCGACCATCGAGGCAGCGGCCAAGGCATACGCCAAGAAGACCGGCACGGCGCGCGGCTGGCACGGCGGCTGGATCTACGCGCTGCCCTCGTACGAGCCGATCTGCCAGGGCTGGTGGACGTACGCCAAGAAGCTGCTTCGGCGCGGCGCGATCGTCGTGCTCGCAGACGGGCGCTTCGGCGTGCGCGTCGGCATCGACGCCGACGTCGCGATGGTCACGGCAGCGCGCAGTCTCGACGACCTGCTCTCCGGCTGTCGGCCGCACACGGGCTACACGCCGACGCTGCGCCCCGACGGGCACACGGCGCGTGACTTCCAGCTGGCGACGTACCGCATCCGCGCCGCTCTCAACGAGCGCGGCGTAGAGGTCTACCCGAGCTTCGGCAGCTACGAACAGGAGCGCGCGAGCGCATGACGCCTGCGGCCGCAGAAGCCTGGCGTCGACGAGACGCACTGCGCGAGCTTTCGGCGTCGGACCGCTGGATCGCACAGCGGCTCATTCGACGAGGCTACAAGATCTCGAACCCGCAGGGCACGACCGTCTGGCTGTGGTTGCCGTTGGACGGAGCTTCGTACAACCCGTGCGACCTCTTCATCGGCGTCGGCGGGACCGCGTACCTCTACAACGAAGCGTCATTCCGAACGCGCGACGCGGCACACGTCCACGTCAAGGCCGTGCTCAACCTCCGGCGCAAGGACTGGTCGGAGCTTGAGGCGTTCGAGGCTACGTACCGCGCGTGCCACCGCGCGCTGCCGCCCACGATGGAGGATCGATGCGTCTGACCATGAGCCGTCACGCCGTCGAGAACGGCCTAGAGCTTCTGCGCGACGTCCGCGCTCGCGGCGGTCAGGTGCGAGCCTACGCTCGCGGCGGGCGCTTCACGGTGGCCGTCACCGACGCGACGCTGTACCCCGGCGTCTTCCTGCCAGAACACGCATCGCGCTGCGACCACGGCTACACGCCGACACCGCTCACGTACATCGGGCGCGGGGCGGACCTCGCGACCGCAATCGCGGCAATCGGCTTGTAGGCGCTTGACACCGCTGCGAGCATTGCTGGAGTACGCTTGTGAGTCGCCCAACACGGCGACCTGAAAGAGAGACAGACCCATGCGCGCGTTCACGGTCACGACGGAGATCACAGCGGAGAAGGTCGCCGGCCTGCTCTGCTCGGCATTCGAGGGCGGCAGCTACGGCTGCGGCAGCTGGTGCCGGATCATGACGTACCGCAAGCCGCGCGGCGCGGTGAAGCCGCTGCTCGGCGACGGCATGATCCACGAGTACTGCGACTACCCGGTACAGGGCGGCGCGGTCGTCTGCCGCGTCGACGACGACGACACGGGCACGGACGAGGGCGACAAGGACTACGAGCCGCTCGTGCTCAACGGCAAGGTCATCCAGCGCGGTCTCGACCTGATGGCCGCGAAGCACCCGAAGCACTTCGCGGCTTTCGTCGCCGACCAGTACGACGCGATCACTGGAGATGTGCTGGTGCAGCTTTCGCTTCTGGGAGAACTCGTTTACGGCTGAACGCGCGCGCGTCGCGCGCTGCTCTCGGAGCGGGCTCGGTCATGCAAAGGGCCAAGCGGCAGAGGCGACGGCCAGAAGCCAACCGACCGGTCAAAGACGCCCCCATTCTAGGCCGGGGGAGAAGCCGGTACCGAGAGCAGCGCGCGACGCACGAGAAGGAGGAGACGATGACCGACAAGAAGCGCTCACTCGCCGGGTCTGACCCTGCTGCGAAACGTTGCGACAGACGCTTGACAGCGCACGGGGCGATTGCTAGATAGATGGACGTGAGCCGGCAGACACGCCGGACGAGAGGAAGAAGAAGATCATGAGCAACCTCGAAGACACGGCCTGTTTCGTTGCGGTCCTCGCGCGGTACGCGCCGAAGACCAAGCCCGCGCACATCATCGCGCGCGAAGCGATCGCGATCTTGCGCGACGCGCACAGCCTGCACACGCTGGCAGAGACCGGTTGCAACCGCAGCCTCACCGAGCGCGAAGAGAAGCGCGACTCGCGTCTCGAAGCGCGCGTGTCGGCCGCGCTCAAGGAGTACGGCGTGACGCAGATCGACTTCAACGGCGACCCGCGCGGCTGCGCCGTCAAGGTCCGCTTCCCGAACGGCGAGACCCACGGCGACTTCGGCGGCGAAGGGCTCTGGTGCCTCTGATGCGCATCTTCGACCTCACCTGGGACCAGGGCGGCGACAGCGGCCTGTGGATCTTCGACGGCCGCTCGGAAGTGCTCGTCGAAGCCCAGGAGCGCGAGATCGACGAGGCGGAGCCGGTCTACGGCACGCCGACCGGCGAGTACTGGATCGCCACTGGCCTGCTGCCGGCGGACGTCGGCGTCATGCTCCCCGGCGCGGCGCGCCCCGTCTTCGGGGCCGCGGCGCAGCAAGCGTGGGCGCGGCTCGCGCGTCTGGCGTCTCCGAGTGGATGGATCGGAGCATCCAGCGCAGACGGTACCTCAAGACGCACGTGGCGGCAACTTCGCCTTCGCGACCGACGATCCTCATCGACCACGCCCGCCGCGAAGCGTGCGAAGGGCTGAGCCGGTGCATTTTTGCCAAGACGAGTTGTTTGCGATCCTCGCCGCACTGCCGTGGATCGGCCTCGCCGTGCGCTGGGCGCGCACGCGCGTGGTAGCCATCACGCGCCGGAGCCCACCGACGTGAAGAAGCACAAGTACACGATCGAGGTGACGGTGGCCGGCCGCGACGCGGAACTCGCCTGGGGGCCCATCAACTCGACGCTGAACGAGTTGGAGCACCAAGTCTATCGCGCGATGCGCGACCTGGGCCTACAGGCCGACGTGCAGATCACACTGCCCGTGGACACGGGCAAGGAGGAAACGTGAGCAACAACGCGCTGAGACTGTACACCGTGGTGACCTACCGCGCAGACGGGGCTTCCCACAGCGGGTCACATCTCGACTATCGCACGCACAGCGCCTTCGAGATCTCCCTAGAAGAGACGCGCGAGCACGCGGTCGCCGCGCTTGCACACGCGTACTTCCTGGGGGGCACCGAGGTACGCACGTATCGGACGCCCTACGGCGATCGACAGAGCCACGTCTTCGTCAACAGCGCTGGCATCGACTCCGACGCCGGTACGGACGATCTGCAAGAGGAGTACGCGGAGCTTCGCGCGCTGTCCGCCGAAGCCCGGTCCATCGCCGCCGAGGCGCACGAGGTGGCCGACAAGCGGCTCGCCGAAAAGAAGGCGAAGGACACGGCCGAGGAAGAACGCAAGAAGGCCGCCGACGCGTCGGAAGAGCGGGCCCGCGACCTGCGTCAACTCGAAGCGCTCAAGCAGAAGCTCGGGACAGCGTAAGGCGGTGGACGACCACACGCACGAGTGGACTCCGATGCCCATGGAGATGGGCCGCTTCACCTGCAACTGCGGCGCGACTGGCTACCGGAAAGAACACGGACCGGACCGCAGCCAGATCGTCCCGCACAAGCAGACGAAGAAGCAGAAGGGCACACCCACGCACGTCGGGCGCTCGAACATGGGAGAGGGCACCGCGCGACGCGGCAAGCGCGGGCCGGGCGCTTGGTGACGGTCCGACAGCGCTGTGTTTTGTTGCGATAGGCACTTGCGCACCGCGAACGACGTGCTAGATTCATTTCCAGGTGAGCCGCCGAACATGGCGGACAGGAGGAGCCGAGATGGACGAGGACAACTACATCGATCCGTACGAGGACGACGACTCGGAGGTCGACGACTCGGAGGTCGAGCGCGGGGACGACGACTCGGACGATCCGAGCGCGCCACTGGCAGACGGCACGCGCTTCGCCGATCCGGGCGGCCGCTCGGCGCTGCGCGCCGCGACGCGCTCGAACCCACGCATCCACTCGTGCCCAACGTGCTGTGCGCCTAACGTGCTGACGCCGGCCGACGTAGCGCGCGGCTACCAGTGCGACCGCTGCGCAGACCGCGCGGAAGGCGGTGGCTGGTGACCACTGCTCAGCACTTCGAGGTCGACCGCGTCGGCCTCCGCAAGCTCCTCGCCCGGCGCGGCATCGAGTTCGCAGCGCTGGAGTTGATCCAGAACAGCCTCGACGAGAAGTCGATGCGTGTGGGCGTCACGCTCGCGCCCGACGAGAACAAGCGCGGCACGTGGGTCCTCGTCGTGGCCGACGACAACCCCGAGGGTTTCACCGACCTGCGGCACGCGTACACGCTCTTCGCCGAGTCGGCCAAGAAGGCCAACCCCGAGCAGCGCGGGCGCTTCAACCTCGGCGAGAAGCTCGTGATCGCCGCGAGCACGTACGCTTCGATCGCGACGACGACCGGCACCGTCGTCTTCGACGAGCGCGGCCGGCACCACAGCAAGGCTCGCACCGGCGGCGGCAGCGTCGTCACCGTGCACCTGCGGATGACGAAGGAGGACGCAGCACGCACCGAGCGGGCCGTCCACAGCGTGCTCGTGCCGCCCAGCGTGATCGTCACGCTCAACGGTGTGCGCCTGCCGTCGCGCGAGATCGTCCGCGAGTTCGAGGCCCAGCTGCCGACGGAGATCGCAGACGACGAGGGCTACCTGCGCCCGACCGAGCGCTTCACGAAGGTCTGCCTCTACGACGTGCGCGAAGGCGAGAGCCCCACGCTCTACGAGATGGGCATCCCCGTCGTCGTGCTCGACGGAGCGTGGCACTGCGACGTCGCGCAGAAGACTCCGCTGAACAGCGACCGCGACAACGTCACGCCGGCCTACGCGCGCAAGCTCCGCGCGCTCGTGGTCAACGAGATGCACGACCGGCTCGGCGCACACGCGCGAGAGGCATGGGTCGATGACGCCATCGAGAGCAAGCTCGTCACCGACGAGGCGGTCACGGCCGTCATCACCGAGCGCTACGGCGAGAAGCGCGTCGTGCGCGACCCGAGCGACCCCGAGGGCACCAAACTCGCGATGAGCAAGGGCTACAGCATCATCGAGGCCGGCAGCTTCTCGGGCTCGGCCTGGGAATCGATCCGACGCTCGGGCGCGGCGCTCCCGGCGGGGCAGGTCACGCCGAGCCCCAAGGTCATCTTCGCCGCGGGCGGCCGCGACTGCGACTACCCGCGCGACAAGTGGACGCCCGGCATGGAGCGCATCGTCGAGTTCAGCAAGGCGCTCGGCGAGCGGCTACTGCGCGGTCGCGTCTACGTCGCGATCCTCAACGACTTCCAGGGCCGCTACGCCGCGTGCTTCGGCGACGGCGTGCTGCACTTCAACGTCGCGCGCCTCGGCAAGGCTTGGTTCGACAAGAGCCCGCTCGACGAGGACGTGCTTCAGCTACTCGTTCACGAGTTCGGTCATTCCTTCGAGTCAGATCATCTGAGCGAGGCCTACCACGAGGCGCTCTGCAAGCTCGGCGCGCGCCTCGGCCTCCTCGCACTCCGCGAGCCCTCGTTCTTCGACCGCTGGAGGACGCCGTGAGCGACGAGCGCCATCAGGTCGGCGACGTATGGGAGGGTCCGCACGGCGACGCGTTCGAGGTGATCGAAGTGATCGACCGGCGGCCGTTCCCGACCGGCCTCGTGATGAAGCCCGACGCGAACGTGACTGCAAGCTGGCTGCGCGCGCGCGGGTGGTTCCGCACCGACGACGACGAGTGCCAGAAGTGCAAGCGTCCGCCGGACGCCAGGAACCACGTCGCCGGCAGCGTGTTCGTCGGGTGGGGGCACGGGTGGCAAACGTGCAACACATGCTTCGGCTCGCAACGCGTTCCGAGGTCGTCGTGACGCCGGAGCGCCTCGCGGAGATCCGCTCGAAGGGCTTCGAGCGCCCGTGGCCCGCCGCCGTGGACGAGCGGTGGGAACTTCTCCACGAGGTCGAGCGGTTGACCGTCGTCCTCTACGAGACGAAGGCAGCGCTGACACGCCGCGTCGATCTGCACGACGCGGACGGTCGCGCGCTCTTCAGGGAGATGCGCGCCAGGGGCGTCGCAGAGGCCGCGCTCGCCGTGCTCACGGAGGCGGTGGAAACGCTTGGCGTTGCCATCTACGATTACGAGACGGAGCCATGTCCGCTAACGTACGACGCACGCACCGTGGCCATCCGGCTTGTCATGGAGGCCATGGACGTCGCCGCAGAGGCAAAGGCCAAACGATGACCATGACGAAAGCGCGCGCTGCTCGCGAAGCGGCCACAGCGAGCGAGCGAGCGAAGCCGCAGCCGGGCCAGCGGCTGCTGGTGATCAGCGCGTGCTGCGACTGCGTGCACAGCCGAGCATCTTCGGCTTGCTACCACCCTAAGACCGAGGGTCGGCTGGACCAAGACGGGCGTCCTCCGTTCACTGACGGATCAGGCCAGCCGTTTCGTTGCTTCCGTCCGCTGCCGCCGGGACCGCCGGGCAAGGGCGGGTTTCCAGAGTACTGGCCGCCGCCAGATTGGTGTCCGCTGCCACTTGCCGAGGGCTACGAACAATGAGCGCAAAGGACCAGGGCCCGGCATTCGCGGAAGAGGTGCTGCTGCACCTCCACGTCTTCACCACCGAACATTCGCGGTGGACGAAGGACGACCAACACCCGCACATGCGACCAATCGGCCGCGTGAGTGCGGACCTCGGCCTGGAGAGGCCGCCGGACTTCACCAACGACGAGATGCAGGACATCATGTACGCCGCGAAGCAGGCGGCGATCAAGTGCCTCTTCGCTCGCGGCCGGCGCGTGAAGCGCAAGCGAAAGTCGCTCCGATGAAGAAGAAGAAGCTCGCTCCGATGAAGAAGAAGAAGCTCGCTCCGATGAAGAAGAAGAAGCTCACACCACTGGACACGCAGATCGACGCGTACTTCTCGGCGAAGGCCGCCGTCCACAAGGCGTTCTGCTACAAGCCAGATTATGTTGAGATCCCGCTCGACGACTGCCGCGGACAGCGCTGGATGCTGGTGGGCGGAGAAGGGGCCGGCGCCAAGCTGGTCTACTCGGACGAGCCGCTCGCAGCGCGCACCTTCGAGGACGCCCGCGCCCACCTGGAAGCCGACATCGCGTCCGGCAAGGACACCAAGGCCAACTATCCAGAGTTCTTCGGCGGGCCCATCTACACACAGCGCTTCCTGCCGAAGTGGGTCTACCGCACAAAGACGCACGTCATGGTCTGCTACGACACGGAGACCGATGACAACAAGTTTCTGCTGATCTTCGACGCTGCGCTGGAGTGCGACGACGACGCGGTGCGCGAGGCTTACCTCACCAACGGGTGGTGACGTGACCGTCCACGTCATCGACGGTCCCGTCAAGGCCAAGCTCACGATGCGCGGCGCCGAGAAGCTCGTCGGGCTGCCGGTCGCGGACTGGGAAGGCAACTGCTTCGCGGTCGCCAGTAAGCTCGCGTCGTACTTCGGCGGCGTCGCAGTCTACGGCCACTGGCTCGGCGAGATCAGCCCGAAGGGCTACTGGGAGGGACGAGCCGGACAGGCGTTCTGTAACCACGGCTGGATCGTGCTGCCCAACGAGCGCGGCAAGTACGGCGTCAACTGCGAGACGATCGTCGACCCGACGCGCTGGTCCTTCGAGGCCAAGAAGCCGTACATCTGGCGCGGCAAAAACGACGGCACATACGACGAAGGCGGCAACAAGTTCCGCATGGCGACGCGCGGACACGAACCGCCCGAAGACGACGGTGAACATGACTCCGTGCTCGTCGACCTCCTCTCCGAAGAGTCGTCCGAAGAGTCGTACACGCACGTCGCACAGATCTGCAAGATGGGGCGGCTCACCAACTACTCTGCCGAGGACCCCTACCTGAGCCGCGTCGACGCCCACTGGCTCGCGACCACCGACCCCGCCGTCATCGGCTGGTTCATCGTCGCCGAGGTCTACGAGGCGCTCTGCAAGGCCGGGTGTCGCGCGATGATTCCAATAGACAACTGGAAGATGGTCGACCGCCGCTTCAAGCTGCGGTGCGAGGAGGACTGATGGCAACGAAGACGGCAGCTACGAAAACGATACCCGCGGCGGAAGCGCCCAGCCTACGCCTCGTCGCCGAGTGGGATGGCAAGCCCATCGCGATGGCTCGCTGGAGCAAGGATCACTGGTCGACACTGCTATACATCGAGACGAGGTGCGTCGACTACGACGGCAAGCCGAACGCAGACAACATGCGCTCAGAGCCAGGACGCCCGCGTCGTGGTCACTTTGACGCGGCGCAGACGGCGAGGAGACACTCGGCCACAATCCGATCGTCAAGCGCTACCCGACACGGCTCAAGGACGTCGATCTCTTCGGACACGACGACTGGGATCAGGCGTCCGACATGGAGCACGAGGGGCTGCTGGAGTGGAACGGCACGGGCCTGATGCCGGTCTTCAAGCTCACCGACCGCGGATGGCTGCTCGCGGGCCTCTTGCGGCGCTGGCGTGCCGAGGACAAGCCGTGCGCTTCGTTCGTGCCGCCGACGACGTAGTCGCGGCGCTCTCGACAAGCGACGCCGCATCGTCTAGAGTGTGTCACAAGCAGGACGTCATGGCAGGAAAACTCCGCAGCCGCGCCCACGTGCACATCAACCGCTGGATCAGCCTGAGCCTGCCGCTCGACGAGATCTTCGACGGCGCCCGCGCTATCGTCCGGCGTGCGCTCGTGGCCGTCGCGCATCCGGCCAGCGATCGCAACACGAAGGCGCGGATCGCCGCCGACATCGTCGCGCGCGGCGAGATCGAGAACCGCGAGAAGAAGCTCGCCGGCACAGAGAAGACGCTCGTGAGCCTCGGGTTCAAGAAGGCCGAGGCCAGGGCCGCGGTCGACGCCATCCGGCCGGACGCGGCCGGCAAGGACGACCTCGCACTCATGACGGCCGCGCTTCGAGTGGCACGGGGCCCCGATGCGGGCTGAGCTTTCCGGATCACAGCGAGAGCATCTGCGGCGCTTCATGAAGTTCATGCGCTACGCACGGCAGTCGGCTCTGCGACCAGAACTCTTCGACGCGAACACGGCCGACCCCGACTACCTCGTCGACCAGTATCTGAACTGGCTGGCACAAGGCGAACCCGGATAGCTCATCGCTTCGGCGGCACCGCCCGACTGTTCCACGGGTGACTCGGTCCGTATCGACGAGCGCCAGGTCGTGGTCGTGCCGGAGATCGCGGCGGCAGATCGGAATCCATCTGCGCGACCGTCTCGCGCGCCTCAGCGGACTCGTAGTCGCGCAGTGCTTCGTCGATGTCGATGTCGAGCTTCGAGACATCGCGCTTGTTCATCCGCAGCGCCATGTGCCGCCGTTCGAGCACCAGCTGGATGTACCGCTCGGCAAGCGGGAAGAGTCGCTCGGCTCGCGTCACAGTGGACGCAGCGCCTCGTAGCGCTCTTCGAGCCGTGCCAGCCGCTGCGTCGTCTCGTCGAACCGACGACGCGCCGAGAGCGCAAAGCGCGCGCGCACGCCAAGCACCGCGTCGGTCGCTTCTTCGGCCGGGACCTCGAAGAGCAGGTCGACCGCACGGTCGATCTCAGCCGCCTGCTCCACGCGAAGCCGCTTCGCGTTCTGGATCTGGTCGTAGAGGGCCTGCTCTTCCGTCGTTCGCTTTCGACGCACGTTCGCCATCGGCCGATCCTAGAAGCCGCTCGCGGCGAGGTCAAGATCGGCGTAGGCTCGCCAACATGTCCAGACTCAAGCTGCCGATTTTAGCCAAGTTTCCGCCACCTCCGACGCCGGCCGAAGTCCTCTACGTAGCGCCGACCGGCACCGGCGAGGGCAGGCTCTGTCGAAACTGCGTCGCCTGGGATTCGAGTGGCCGACGCTGCGTCATCCACCGCAAGAGCGTGCGTGTGGCCGCGACCGCGGTCTGCGGCTACCACGTCTACGGCGAGCCGCTTCCGGACTGGATCGACCTACCCGGCATCCAGCCGGTGGAGCCTGCGACCAGCGGCTTGGTGACCGTCGGCGAGCCGGGGACGGCCTGCGGGAACTGCGTGGCCTTCAGGCCGACCGGAGGACACAGCACGGCCGGAGCCTGCCTCGCGGTCGGCGAGGTCGTGCGGGGCGGCTGGCGACCGGCGGAGGTCGACGAGGGCGGATGCTGCACGCGGTGGAGAGCCTTGACTGAATAGTGCTCGTGGTACATGATGACGGTTCATGACATGCCTGAAATCGACTTTGCGCGCTGCAAGATCATCGGCCGCGGTCATCATCGGCGAGGCAGCGTAATCGGACTCGACGTTCTACGGCGCAGCCAGGGGCTCACGCAGCAGCAGGTCGCCGAGAAGGCCGACAGCACGCAGAGCGAGATCTCGCGAGCGGAGAAGCGAGAAGACTGTCTCGTCTCAACCGTCGCGAAGTACGCGAAGGCGCTCGGGGGCGAGCTTGAACTCTGCGTGGTTCTCGACGGACGGAGGCACATCGTCGGGCTCGGCAACCACGCCGAACGGAGCGCCAAGCGCGTCAGCAAACCTCGCAAGCGAGCCGCATGACCGGCGCCACTGCGCTCGGGCGGGTCACCGCACCGCCGTCGCGATCCAGATGGCCCCCACGATCGCGGCCCCGATGACCACGAACAGGATTGGCTGCTCGTACCAGCCGCGTTCCGCCGCGCGCCTGACCTGCTCCTGCGTCGCCTGGACCTGTGCGACAAGCTCGACCTGCCGCGCGCCCCATAGGTCATCTCGCAGCGTCAGCCGCTCCTCGGCGGCCAGCGTGTGAGCGTGCTCGATCTGTACGCGCACGTCGCAGAGTTCCGTGTCGCGCTCGGCCGTACGCGTTAGCAGGTAGCGCATGCGCTCGTAGGACTGCTGGATCTGAAGAAGGTCGGCCGCGTCGATCAGGAGCCCGTCGCGCGGCGCGGCAGTGCCGCGATGCAGCGGCAAGATGTCCGAGGCCGGGGTCGGCAGCTGGAACTGGTCGGGCGTGCCAGGCGCTTCCTGTCCGGAGACTACGGCCGGCGAGAGAACGAGCGCGGCGAGCGCGGCGGCGTAGAGGTACTTCATTCATCCTCGTCGAGGTTGCGCGACCTCTTCCAGTCGCTGATGGCCATCATCTGTTCCAGATCTTTGATCGCCATGATGCCGAGATACCTCCCGGCAATAGCGAGAGTCTTCTTGCGATCAATGTCCCAGCCGAAGATCGTCTCGATGTCGCCGTGGTCTTTCGGGCGCCCCGCGTAGAGCTTGAGCGACACCATGTACTCGGGCTGCACAACACGCAGTGGATACCCAGGCACCTTGACGGCCGACGCACGCGCTGCCTCGTACAGTGCTGCAACCTCGTCGTTTCGCACGATGAAGTCCGTCGGCACACCGCCGATGTTCGTCCGAACGCCGCCGAACGAAAGAGACCGAAGCGGCTTCACGCCGTCCGGCACCTCGGAAGACAGGACGTCGAGGTCGCCGGTGAGACGGCGCGATCCGAACGCCGTGAGCCCGTAGCCTCCGGCAATAGCCGCTGTCGGATCGATCTTCGCGACAGCCTTCGCGGCCTTAGAAAGCACCGCGTACGAGAGAAACTTCTTCCCCCGACTCGTCCGTTTGCTGCCGCGACGCGTGCTCACGCCCGACGCTTAGCACGAGACCGCGCGCTCGGCGACCGGCTTTTTCGCCGACGGTTCGCGCTCGCCGCCTGCTCTCGCCCGAGCGCCATATCCACGATCTCTTTCGACGGGCGCGTCCACTCGTACTCGATGACCGCACCCGGTAGCGGTCGCACGGTCTCATGACAGGGCACATCGCGGCCGTCGAGGTCGGTGCACATCGACACGCAGTCGATGTCGTCAATCGCCGCGTCGAGAAGCTCCTCTGCCGCCGACTCGCCGCCGCCGAAGACGTCCGTGTAGAAGATGCTCCGGAAGCCGAGACGCGTCGCGACCTTCTGCACGGTCGGGACGTCCACGAAGACGAACGTGTCGGCCACGAGCCGGTCAGCAGCGGCCAGCGCCTCCTCGTCATCCGACGCGCCGTCGAAGTCCTCCTTCGCGAGATAGTTGATGATCGTGTACGGATTCGAGAACGAGATCGGGATGTCGGCGTCCTCAATCTCTTCGCCGTCTTCGTCGTGGTATCGGTACACGAACTCACCGGCAGCAACCTGTCCGAGCGCGCGCTTGTGCAAGTAGTTATAGACCTTCAAGACCTCTTCGTGCGTAATGCCGTTCTCTTTGCCATAGCGGAGTTCGCGCAGCACCTCGCCGAGTCCGATGGTGATCTCGTCGCCGAGCACGAGTTTCGGGTCTGCATCCAGCGTGGCCGCGTGGACAGACGAGCTATCAACGAACGCGGTCTTTCGCTTGCCCCAGGTGTCGCCCGGCTGCGCTGAGTAGATCAGCGCGGCGCCGAGGCACGGCGTGAACGACAGCGTCTTGAGCCGCGTCTGCGTCGGATCGACGCTGCGGGTGCCGCGGTAGTAGAGGAGCTTCTGCTTTCTAGGCGCCGGCATCGCGTCGACTCCGATTCCAGTCGGAAAGCATGCGGGCAGCGGCCTCTAGGTCATCGCCGCCGCGCAGGCGCTCGTACTCCTCGCGTTGCCGCTGGTCGAACGCCGCAAGATCATCCTCGAACTTGTCCTCGATCTGCTGCATGTGGGCCTCGCCGGCCTGGACCGCCGCGTCGAGGCGCGCGGCGATCACGGCCTCACCAGGGCCGGCGTCAATGCCCATGTGGACGGGCTCGACGCCGCCCGGTGTCGAGCCGCAGCCGCGACCGACGGCGAAGGTCACCGCAAGCAGCAGCATGACCGCAAGCGCCACGAGCGTCAGCTGTGCACGCGTGAGCGTCATGCCGGTCTCGACGAGACGCGCACGATGACGTAATTGTCCGACTCCGCGGTCTGCACGGCCGGCGTCGAGTACCACGCACCGTAGTAAAAGCACGCCACTAGGTCCCATCCACGACGGGCCTCGATTCTCCTCGACATCCTGAACACAGTCGTCGAGCCTGAGATGATGTCGACGTTCCCCTCTGGATGGCTCCCTTCCTGCAACTGCAACATCACGTGCATGAACTCCGACGTGACTGCGCGAACAACCTCGACTTCGACGATCAATGAGCCACCAGGGCCATACATGATCTCGTCGGGGACGAGCCCGGCGAGATTGACGCGAGACATGCCCACATCTGGACGCATCTTCGCCGTGTACTGCTTGCTCATGTGGCCGGCCACGTGAACAGGTCGACGAGCCAGACGGCAAACGCGACGAACAGGAAGTGCAGAAACTCGACGAACATCATCATCGCCTCCTGGACCAGTTGAGTTTCAGCGCCGAGCGCGGAACGTCGACTTCGTGCATCCACGGCACCATGGTTCGGACCAGACAGTACCCGCGTGGTCTCCATTCCTCGACATTCCAGTACTTCGACTCGTGGAAGATCGTGACGTCGCCGTCTTTCGGCAGAACGCCGCGCGGCAGCAGCTTCGCTTCCGTCTCGTGCCCACGCTCGAAACGCACGCCGCCGGCCACGACCTCCCGGACGAAACGGACAGGCGTCGCGGCCTCGACGAGGTTCACGCGGCCTCCGGTGGCGGCGGGTCGGACGGCGGCTTGTCTGAAGCGGCTGGGGCCGCCGCCTCGGGCGGTCCCGGGGGCACTGTCGTCGGACGCAGGCCGAGACGTGTTCGGATCGCAGGCGCGAGACTGCCAACGACCTTCTGGACCTGACTGCTCATAGCATCAACGAGCATGTGGACTTGACCGTTCATCATGCCAGCGAATGCGAACCAGAGAACCGCGCTAACTTGGCTACTGATGAAGTCCGGATGCGGCAGGCCAGGCACGAATGCGAAGGACCCGCCGACGAAGAACGGGTGCGCGGTGCGTGTCGCGGCCCAGAGCCGGAAGGTCAGCGGCCACTTCGGATCGGCGTCGGCCGTCTTGCCGGTCAAGTAGTCCTTCGCAGCCGGCACGAAGACCCCCGCGATGCGATTCGCCGTCACGCCGCCGCCGTAGACGGCGAGCGCGACCACGATCGACGGCCAAAAAGTGAGTAAAAACCACCAGATGTCCTTCTCGGAGGATGTGTCCATCTCGCGAGGATACCTTGAACCCTACCGTCCGTCGAGTATCGCGCCCGGCTGCACGTGCCGGTGAGGTCTCCGAGGGGACGGATCGGAGCATCCGTTTCTACTCGCGAACCCGCAGAGATCTCGCAGGTGGCCTTGTGCGTCGTCTCCGAATGGATGGATCGGAGCATCCGTTTCTACACGAGACCCGACGGAGCGTAGCAAGATGGCCTACGAGTCTCCGAAGGGATGGATCGGAGCATCCGTTTCTACCACCGTGGTCAGGGTTACCTTCATAAACCTACCCCGGCCTGAAGTCCGGGGCTTTCCCGGACACAGATCGAGATCCGCGCCTCACGACGCGGAGTTTCTGCTTCTTCGGGCGGCCTAGGGCGCCGGATCCTCCGCAGACTGCACCGCCGTGGGTTCCACGGCTGAGTATCACCTTGGCAGCGTTCACGTCAGCATGCAGGCAATAACCGCACGCGACGCACTCGAACTCGCTCTGTGTCTTCCGGGACTCGGCCGCGACGTGTCCGCACGACGAGCACGTCTGAGACGTGTAGGCCGCCGGTACCTCGACAACCGTCGACCCGTGGTCCTTGGCCTTGTACTTCAAGTACGTCCCGAACTTGCCGAGGCCCGCGCCGAGGATGCTCCGGTTCAACCCGCGCTTCTGCGCGACGTTCGTACCGGGCTCCTCGACCGTGCCACTCGCACTCCTCGTCATGTTCGGGAGGTTCAGCTTCTCGATGACCACCACGCTGTGATTTTTGGCGTAGTGAAGACTCTCGCGATGCAGAACGGCGTCGCGCTGCCGGCGCGCCTTCCTTCGCAGACGGGATACAACCTTGTTTGCTTTCTTCCTGTTCTTTCCTCCCTTTTTCTTCTTGGCCGCAGAGCGCTGCGCACGAGCGACCTGCACACGTGTCTGGTCGTCGTACCGCGCGTTCGCCGTCGGCCGCGCGTTGCTGTCCATCAACAGGTTCACTACGCCGCGGTCGATGCCGACCGGCGCGCCGACCGGCACGGGCGGCGGCAACGCATCAGGATCGCGTACGACTTCGCAGGCGATCGAGACGTACCACTCATCTATGTCACGGGTAATCGTGCAGGTCTTCGGCTTGCCGAGCAGAGGACGGTGGACGACCGCTTCGATCCGCCCGAGCTTCGGGAAGACGATCGCATCATCCTCGGCCCGAAACACCTTCGGGTTCGGCTCGCACATGACCGTCCAGTCGCCGCGATTCTTCGACTTGAACCGCGGCTGCTCGGCGAGCCCAGCCCAGCATCGCTGCCAGGACAGGTTCAACTCGACGAAGACGCGCGCGGCAAGATCGTACGGGACGTCGCGCAGCCGCTCGTGTTCAGCGCGAAGTTCGGTCAACTGGTTCGCCTGCTCGAACGGGTGCGGCCACTTCCGACCGTAACGGCAACGCTCCTGCGAGAACAAGTACTGCTGGTTGCCGAGATTCCAGAGCAGACGCAGCGGATCCTGCCACGCTTCGATGCGGGCGACCTGCTCGTCGGTCGGATAGACCCGGTACCGAGACGTCCTGAGCTTTTTGGTCTTGCCGTCGGTGTCCGACATGCTAGAAACGCCAGGATGGCACAGGTCGAGAACTTTCGCAAGGGGCGGCACGTCGTGCACAAGCTGTCCGTGCACTTGGTCTTCGTGCCGAAGTACCGGCGAGGCGCGATCTCGGAGCGAGCGTTCGAGATTCTGCGAGCGTCGTGGGTTGAGGTCTGCGCCGACTTCGGAAGCGAGCTTCGGGAGGCCAACTTCGAGCCGGACCACGCGCATCTGCTCATCGACTACCCGCCGAAGGTCGCGATCGCCAAGCTCGTGAACTCGCTCAAGGGTGTGTCCGCGCGACGGCTGCGGGCGCAGAACTTTCGCGAGGTCACGAACGTGCTCTGGGGAGATCACTTCTGGTCGCCGAGCTACTGCGCCGTGTCGTGCGGCGGCGCGCCGCTAGAAGTCGTCGCGCGCTACGTCCAGAACCAAAACCGGAGCGGCGCTCCTCCTCGTCCTGAAGGACGGGGTTCCCGCGCCGAGGAACAGTGATGGATCGGAGCATCCGTTTCTACAGTCGTCTTGCTCGGCATCGTCTTCCCCCCGTCAGCGCCGTCTCCGAAGGGATGGATCGGAGCATCCGTTTCTACCGTGTACGCCGCGTTCACGTTCCATCTCGTGTCCAATGACAACGTTGTCGTCGTAGAGGTCGGCTATCTCTTTCAACGCGTCTTCCTTCGATACGCCCCCGCAGTGAGCCAGACACGCGTACGCATCACCAAGCTCGGAAAGGACCACGCTAGGCTCAAGCTCGTTCTGTGCCGCTCGCATGAGCAGCGCGTACATCTTCTCCTTGAACTCTAGCGGCTTCATGTGGCAACAGCCCGGCGGCGCACGTCAGCGAACGTCTGTCGCCGCAACACGACGCCATCACGGAACACCGGCTCCAGCAGCGTCGGGCCCTCGCCGGTCACTGTCTTGTACACGCCGTCCTCGCGGACGAGACGCAGGCGCCCGGCTTTCGACTTCTTCCCAGGGTCGGTTACCGGGTCCTTGAGCACGTCACGCCATTCACCGTTGATCTGCACGGCCGAGCACTTGATCGCAAACTTCTGCGTGTCGCGGTTCACCTTCTGGAGAAGGCCCCCGCCAGAGCCGAACGCGACGTTATCGGCCGACCAGCGGGCACGCTCCATCGCAGAGAGGATCTTCCCAAGCATCTCGTAGTCGATGCCGTCTCCCTGGATGACGCGGACGTGCGGGTCGAGCACGCGGTAGCCCTTCTCGTTGATGGTGAACCCGAACTTCTCGCCGAGGATGTCGAGCACCGTGACGACGACGGTCGGCGGATCGCCGCTGTCCGGCCGCACGACGAGACAGCCGTCGCGCGAGAGCACGCGGTCTCGAAGCTCGGTACCCCAGAGATCGCGACAGGCCGCGTAGATGTCGTAGCTGTCCGACACGCAGGCCACGAGCCCGGTCGGGAACTGGTCGAGCATGTTGCGGTACGCGTCGACCTCGTGCTCGCGGCCCCAGGACGTGATGGTGCTGTGTTCGCTGGCAGGCACGCTAAAACCGGCCATCGGCTCGCTGTAGTAGTCGCGCGCGAGCACGAGGCCAGCGACGGTGTCAGTGCCCTTGAAGTTCACGAGGTGCGCCGCCGCGCCGATGCCAGCGGACTCGACCGACGTGCTGCCGCGGAAGCCGAAGTCGTGGAGCTTGAAATCCACGAGAGACGGGTCGCCGGTATGCTCCAGCGCGTCGAGGATCAGCTTGCGCATCGCGCGCGATTGCGTGGCAACCGTGACCGGGTACCACACCTGGCACAGCAACGTCTCTAGAAAATTCGTCAGCCACGGGACCTTCGGGTCCGTGTTCTCGATCGTCATGAGCACGTTGCGCACGGGCACGACCGTGCCCTCCGGAACGGCGCAGATCTCGACCGGTAGACGGCCGCCGTGCTTGTCGATGATGTGCTGCCAGCCGTCGACGTTCAGCAGATCTGCGCCGAAGTGCGCGCGGTAGAAGTCAGTGGCTTCGGCCAGATCTTCGGCCGTAACCACCGGCCCTTCGAGGTACCGCGTCAGCAGGTACTGGAGGCCGAAGAAGGTCACGTCGGCGTGGACGCCACCGCGAGACTCCATGAAGGAATACACGCGCTGCGTGCCCTTCGGATATTGCCGCCAGTGAGAAATCTTGTAACTGTCGCTGGCTAGCAAAATGTTCTCGCCGCTACCCATCTTGGTGTCTCCTCTCAGTTCCCAGCCATCTTCTGCATCATGGCCGCGAAGCACTCCAGCGCTTCCAGGTCGGCGGGATCTCGGCTGTTCTTCACCCAGACCCGATGACACGCCTCCTGCTGTTCGCGCGTCAGCTGCTCGTCCCAGGCCTTGCTGGCTGCAACCATCGCCGGGTCTTTCGGCCCCAGCATGCGACCGGTCGTCGGGTCCAGCAGTACCGGTCGACAGTCCGGACACTTCGGATCGAACTCGTGCTCACTCACGGGCTTGCCTTCCCGAATCTTGCCGATGCCCGCATCTCGTACCACGCGATCTGCTTGAGGTAGGCCTCTCGCAGCCGGCCGGCGCTCTCGATGAAGTCGAGTCTCGCCGTCAGAGGCGCATCGGAGAGTGGCACCATCGCGCGACCGCCACCGCCGATCCAGGGCCGCCAGAAGTACACGCCCCACGTCGGCGGCCCCTCTTCCACACGCTCGCGGTGCAGCACGAAGCAGCTGCCGTCATCCGCCATGTCGTTGTCGAGCGAGAGCATGATGCGACGGCCAGGCTCGATGTCGATGAAGAAGTCGGCGGCGGCGCGCGTACACGCCTCGTGGATCTCCGTCGCGTAGTCCATGATCGTCATGTGCTCTCCTCCATGCGCTTCAGCAACCACTGACGAAGACACCGACGCACCGTCGGCGGAGGCGCGATCACTCCGTTCTTCCAACGACTGACGGTCGGCTTGCCGACGCTGAGCGCCGAGGCGATCTCCAACCACGCGTCGTCCGTCATGGAAGCGCTCGTCGCCCACGTGGTCGCGCAGCACGGACAACTTCTTGCGAGCGAGCGTCACGGCCGCATGTCCATCTTCGCGAGAAGGGCGTCGAGCTTCACGGTCAGCGCGTCCACCTTCTTCTCGATGCGATTCCACTGGCCTCCGTCCCGGGTTTCCTTCTCCTCGTGGAGCGACACAAAGACAGACTTAGCTTCTTTCAGAGCCTCGACGACCGCGGCCTTTTGCTTCACCAGCCCAGCGCGCTCGCGCTCCTTCGCCGCCGCGTAGTCATGGTACTCCTGCTTGCCGCGCGAACCACGCTTGAAGCAGTCGGTGTGCTTCCTCTGCACGTCCGCACGAATCCGCGTGAGAGCAGCCTCTGTGTCTTGCAAGATGCGCACGAGTACCGCGCGCCATTCCTGCGCCGAGTCGAGATCGGCGCGAAGCATGTCGCTCTCTTCGTCCGTCGCGGTCCCGCTCACGTCAGCGAGCACGACGCGATAGAACCGCTCCGCAGCGTCATCGTCCCCTGGCTGGCCGATCACGGCCGCACCAGCCCATCCCGCAGCGCCTGCGGCAGATCGTTCTTCCACCGCTTCGGCGCGAGCGCGCCGATGCCGAGACAGAGCGCCGCGAGCGTGTCGACGTCGCCGCCGAGCGCGACCGACTCGATCAGCAGCCGATGGAGCGAGTCGTGACGTACGAGCAGCCCGAGCGCCGCCTGCACGATGTCCTTGCCGCGCGTGGTGCCGCGCTCCCACTGACCTGGCGTCCACTTGGACGGCGACGGCCACTCGACAAAATCGGTCGCGACGTCGAGCCTGAGAGGAACCCATGCGGCGAGCGCCACCGCGATAGCCGCGTCGATCGAGTCCGGATGATGGTGCGTCGATCGCGCCTGCACGACCGCCGAACAGGCGACATCACTATTATCGCCGCTCGACCGGCTGACAGCGCACGGAAGCGCACGCATCGCGGCCCCGCACGTATCGAACACGCCGCTCGCAAGCCCGCCCTGGCATGCGAGCATCAGTGCCGCCCCAGGCGCTTCGGCGCGGATCGCCGCCTCCAGGTTCTCGCGCATCCTCCTGCCGTACCCAGGAGCAGGCGCCGCCGCGTATGCTTTGCAGAAGGCACGGGCGTACGAGATTGGCAGAGCGCTCGCCCAGCCGTCCTGCATGACGTCCTGCACAGCCATCGTCATCTGTGTGTCGTCGGTCGGCATGCCAGGCCGATGCGTCGGATCGAGTCCGTGCTGCCGGTACGTCAGACCGTCGTTGAACTCCGCGACGTACTCCGGCGGCTTCATTTCAAAGCCACTTCCGTACGCGTCGCCAATCATGAAAGCTTCTAGCCAGGGCTCCATTAGATCTCGACGCAGTACAGCGCGCAGAACGCGCGCTCGCACTCCTCTTCCGTACGGAGCATGCGGCCAGTCGTGTTCACGTCGTAGCGTTTGTCGGCACGCTCCTTCTTGATCCACGCGTGGCACGCTTCGGCTGTCCCGCGAAACGCGATGTTCGCCTCCACCGGCCTGCCCATCTCACGGTACTCGTTGTGCCGCGGCGGGCTGCGCTCGACGCAGAACTCGGTTTCCGGATACTCCGGCTTCGGAAGCTCCACCGGCAGACCGGCCATCGTCCTGATCTCGCCCTGGTCGAGCACCGGCCCCTTGTACTCGTAGCCATGTACATAGGCCATGGTCGCCATGCCGCCTGCACTCGGATGGTTCAGGACCCAGTGAAGGCGGAGAAGGAACTTCTTGAGCCGAAGCCGCTCGTCGTCACTCATCGCCACCACCGCGCGCCATCTCCGTGCGCCCGCAGCATCGATTCGAGCACGCGATGCTCCTCGACGAGCTTGTCTCGGATCTCGAAGATCGGATACCACTTCGCCGACCCGTCCAGATCGTCCGATGCCTTTGGCGCGCCGAAGACGTGGGTCGCGACGAAGAAGCTCGTCATGATCGCGTCGCGCGTGTCCCGGTACCGCCAGTCGTCGATCTTCGACGACCCGATGTACCGGAAGTCCGCTAGCTCGATGCCTCCGGTCTCCTCGAACGCCTCGCGCTTGGCAGCCGCTTCGAGGCTCGCGTCCTTCGGATCGACGAAGCCGCCGATGAAGCGCAGGCCGCCGTCGTCCTCCAGCTTGCTGCCGAGCAGCACCTGCGTCCGATCGCCGTTCACGATCGCGATGTCGACGGTCTGGAACACCAGCGGCGGGCGCGTCGTCGCCGTGTAGACGACGCCCGCCCGAAACTCGCGCGACAGCGCGGGGCGGTCGACTGCTTCCTGTCGAAGCTCGGTCCCCGAGATGTCCGCGATCTCCGGAAGCTCGACGTACGGATACTTGCCCGTGTAGCTGCCGATGAAGCTCGCGCGCGACCCGTAGAGCGTGGCTTCTGTCTGGCCGGGGATCGCACTCGCGATGAGCTTGTCGAGCCCGTCCGACCAGCGCACGTTCGAGCGGCAGTCGCGGTGACTCACGATCTTCGCGTTCGGATACCGGTGGAGCACCATCTGCTCACGGCGCGCCACGTCCAGCGGGTTCTGGAACGTCGGCACGTACGTGCGCGCGACGCCGAGCACGATCAGCACATGCCGATGCCGCGCCGTGACCTCGTCGAGGAGCGCACGGTGCCCCGCGTGAAGCTCCGTCGTCTGGAAGCGTGCGATGACCACGCCGATGCCTGAGTGCGTCATGCGCGCTGCTCCCGCGCGAGCATCGCCTCGTAGGTGAGCCGGAACAGATCGGTGATGCCCCCCAGAGCATCGAGATCGGTCGGCGGCTCGTTGAGCCGGTAGATGCCCGAGCCGTCTCGGGCTCGACGGCAGTGCCGCTGCTGAAGCATCAGCGCCTGGTCGTGCGTGTCGGTCGTGAACGTCGGCAGTGCGCCGGACATCTTCGGATGTCCCCGCTCGCGAATGAAGACGGCACCGTCGGCGGTCACGTCGAGGAAGAAGCGACGATCCAGATCTGTGCGAAGTAGCGGCATGCGTACCCTCGCCCTCTTAGTAGCGCGTGTCGCGCGGCATGCAACTACAAAACGCAGCGTTGTCCGACGTTATCGGCGGGCTCGCCAGGCCTTGGGCTCATCGCCGGGCCCGGCCGGCACCGGCCACCGACGGTACAGCTTCAGCTGTCCCTGCGTCGCCTTCGGTCCGCCCGCCTTACGCCACGCATTGACGGCCGAGAGGAAGCACTGCTTGCTGTGCTTGCCGCTCATCCAGCCAGCGTCCGGCCAGGCGCCGTAGCCGACCTCGAAGAACCAGCCCGGCTTGCCACCCGGCCCGGCACCGACGGCGAACGGATCGTCATGGTCGGCCGTGATCTCCAGCGACCAGAACTCGCCTCGTGACCGAAAGTACACCTCGCAGCCGTCGACCGTGCCCTCGCCCTGGACAGGACAGGCGCCACCCACGTCGATCTCGACGCCGCCCTCGTGAATCGACCAGCGCATCTCGTCCAGCTGCTCGTTGAGCGCCTTGCGTCCGGCCTCGCCGCCAGGGAAGAGCGGCTCTGTCTTGCCCTTGCTGTCGGTGACCGTGATCTCGCCGTTCTTGGCCACGCCCAGCGCCAGCACGCCGGGCTCCGGCAGACTCTTCTTTTTCGGCGAGCGCTTGGCTAGCTTCTTCTTCGGTTTCTTCATGACGGCCGCGCTCGCGCCAGCTTCGTGTCTCCCCGCACCAGCCCCAGGTCCCGCATGATGTAGAGGGCTCTCCTTTGCAAGCGTCTTTCTTTTTCGCGGCGGCTCTCACGTTCCTCTGTCGCACTCGGCTTCTTTTTCTTCTTCATGACGGCCGCTCCGCACCAGTCCCAGATCGGGTCCCCCACAACTGCTCATTCGCAGGCAACAGCCGATCGGCGGCATGTGCGAGTTCAGAAAACGTCTTGTACGCCCTCTCTTCCCACGGCAGTGAGCCCACACGCAAGCGCCATCCAGCTGCGAACTTCCGTGCCTCGAAAGCACACCTCGGAGTGGTCCCGAGCCAGTGCCCGGACTTGCGACAGGTCCAGTGGACGCCTGTGCTCATCGCTTGGGCTCTTTTCGGACCTCGAACACGCGATCTTGGATCGTACGATCGGCACCGTATTCGGCGCAGTGCCACTCGTAGCCAGCAGGCAGCGCTAGATACTGCGCGTGAGCCCATGCCGGCGCGGCCATGATGTCCTCCCACAGCCGACTTTCACGTTGATTGAGGTCCGACTGCGCTCGCCAAACCGCAGACAGTCCGTCGAGCGCGTCTTCCTCGTCACTTCCCTGAGCCATCACATACCGCTCCAAACAGACGGCAATCCACGCGTGCGCATCCCACGCGACCAGTACTCGCAACGGGGTCATGTCGTCTCCTTCGGCTCGAACGCAGCCTTCTTGATGTGCGCGCGGAAGAGTTCCCCGGCGCGCTTACCGATGGCCTGCCGCGCTTCTTTGCTGTCGACGAACTCGCCAGCGCCTTCGCGCACGACGTCCTCGGTCATCGCGCGGATGACGTCGCCGGTCTTCTCGATCCCGATGCCCTGCGGCATCTTGTCGAGCACGTGCTGAAGACGAGTCGAGGTGACCCACTCGACGGCAATCGCCGAGGCCTTCGTCAGCACCTCCTGCTGCGCGGGGTCGACGACCTTGCGCGGCGTCGCCGTCTCACGCTCGTCGTCGCGCTTGTGCTTGGCGACGATGCGATCGGTGCCGATGCGCATCTCGACGAGCGGACGGATGACGATGCCCTCCCGTGGCTGGTCGCCCTCGACACCGTTACGGCGCGCCTGCTCGCTCGGTGCATCGCGCTGCGCATCGAGCACCGCGAGGTCGGTTGAACACTTGACGTAATGCACGAAGTCGAGGCCGAGCTTCTTCACGAACTCGTGCGCCTCGGGAACGGACAGCCAGAGGTCGCCGATCTGCACCTCGAACGCGCAGAACCGCAGGCTCGGTCCGTACCGCCATGTCTGCTTCTGGCAGCTGCCGCCGTAGGCCTCGCCGTACACGATGACCGTCTCGTGGCCGAGCTTCTCGAACGCAGCAGTCAGCGTCGACTCGTCAAAGCACGCCTGAAAGCGCACCGCCGACTCGCCACCGGGCGAGAACCAGACCTTGCCGTGACGCCATGAGACGTGAGCGCTCGTGCCGTCCAGCTTCTCCATCGCGTAACACTCGCGAAAGAGAAGGACGGTCTGGTCCTTGTAGAGGTTGGGCAAATGCGCATACGACATGACTACTACCTCGCCGCTCGCTGCTCGAAGTTGTAGACGCACCGGTCCAAGCCGATCGCGACCTCAAACACCAGCAGGTCTTTCTTGATCACGCCCTTCTTGGTGAAGATCTGCGCCTTCATCGGGAAGTCGAGCCGCGTGCTCATCGAGCAGACTTCCATCCACTTGTCGCCGTTGTCGACCTCGACATCCACCGTCCTTCGGCTGTAACTGGGCAGCCGGTCGCTCTCCGCGAGCCGCGACGGCAGACCGACGATCTCAGCGATCATGCTCTTCACCCGCGGCGCCAACGCCTCCATGTAGTCGTTCGCCGTGTCCGCGGCGTAGATGCACTGGAACTCTTGCTGGTGGAACTCCTTGAGCCGCATGTTCTTCGTCACCTGGTCCTGCTCGTGACGAAAGCTCTTGCCTGCCTGCCACACGCACGTCGGCGGTCGGAAGACCTCGTGCTGGATCATGTGGCACGCGTACGCGTATGAGCCCGGCGTCGTCTCTGGACGCAGAACAAGGTCACGCCCCACCTGCGTCCACACATCGTCGTCTGTGTAGTTCGGATTGATCGCTGCGCGCGGGGTCAGAAGTGGCGCTTCGATTTCCGTCACCTGCCACGCCGCGTTCACCTGTCGTAGCGCCACCGTCATTTCGGCGGCGAAGTGCTCGCGCATCATCTGGCGGAGGCGGATCTCACGCTCCGACCAGAACAACAGCCCGTTGACGCCGTAGATCTGTTCCATAACGCTCACGCTCAGCGGCAGGACGGTTCGAGACCCATGTCCACGAGGTCGCCGTAGGTCACGGCCTTCACGCGCTCTTCGCTGAGCGCCGCGATGACCTTCGCGTTGTGCGTGGCCCACATGTCCCAGGAACTCGCGTTGATCGGCTTGCCGAGCGTGACCTCGCAAAAGACGTGGAAGTGCGGGTACTCGTTGGCGTCGAAGTCGTTCGGATCGCCCGAGCCCGAGCGCTTTGTCGCGAAATTCGGCGTCTTGATACCTGACTCGCTCGCTACGCCCGCGATCATCATCGGAAAAAACAGAGCCATATTCGCCTCCTACTCGAAATCCTTGATCGGAACCGCCTGGGAGAGCTTGGCAAGTGCCTTGTTCAGCGCCGTATACCGCGCCTTCTTCAGATGCTCGACACGCGCTTCTGCCTCCGGGAACGACTCGAACCAGTCCTTCTTGTCGACGAAGAACGAGCCGACAGTTGTGCGGCTGCCCAGGTTGCTCGTCCGCAGATGCCTGCCGTCGTCGGTGACCTCAGCCTGGTCGGCGCGCACCCGAAGAATGCCGGCCGTAAGAGCCCACTTCGTGACGTAGTAGACCTTCATGACGCGTCCCTCACGAGAATGCCGTACGCCAAGCACCCGAACCGGATGTCGTTGTCGGTCTTGCCCGGCCTGAACTTCTCGACGCAGTAGGTGATCGAAACGACCTCGTAGCCAGCGGGGATGTGCTTGTACCACTCGCCGGGGAACAGCCAGAGCATCGGCGACCCGGTCAGATCGGCACGCTTGGTACCGCGTTCTCGGGCCCCCGCCGTCAGGTCATGCGGCTCCGGCCGGCCCCACCTGCGCATGCCCATGACCTGACGCTGCGCGTCCGACGTCGATCGAAGCGCGTTGTACTCGACGATCGTCCGCGGCGCCGCCGTCGGTCCAGACTCGCCTGCCGGCCGCTCGAATCGCGGCGTCGAGACCTCGACCTCTTCGTCTGGGCCCGCGCCGACCGCCTGCCGTAGCCGAGCCGCTGGTCGCGACTGCGATGCCTTCTTGAGCTTGCCCTTCGCCATGGAGCGTCTCGTTGCCTCCTCAGAGAACCACACGAGCACGAAGCCCGTGCAACATGTACTTGACCATGCGCGCGGATTCCTCGCGATCATGCTCGCAGTCGGCGCACGGCGCTGACGTACGACGATCGCGCCCATGCCCGCAATACACCTGCATACGCTGAATCGAGAACTTCTCGGAGAACTTCACGACGAGGCGATCACCACCGTACGTCTCACCAGCGAGCGTCTCGCGGAAGATGCCGCTCTCGGCCGTCACCGACTCGACGACGAGACAGCGATGCACGCCTGCGTCCATCCAGTCCTTGCCCGCGTGGCGGATCTCGACGAACGCGCCGGGTCGCAGGGCATCCCACGTGGCGCGCTTCGCGGCCGCCTTCTCCGCCTCCTCACGCGCCTTTCGCGCCCTCCACTCGGCGGCTTCGCGAGCCATCTCGGATCGCTCTTGCGGCGTGTAGTCGTCCGGGAACTCCTTGAGCAGTTCCGGCGCGTACCGTTCGGCGATCTCGACGCTATCGCTCTTCTCGATCTTCGTTCGGCGACCACGCTTGTAGACGTCGCGGTAGCTGTGGATGCCGGTCGGACCGTCGGCATGCCAGGTGTGACCGACGACCTCGGCGGTGATGTTCAAGCCGGCGAAGAGCGCAGGCCCATGCCTGAATCGATCCGTGTACTTGCTCTTCTTCTCGAAGTAGATGCCTGGCGCGCCGCTGAAGTTGCCGAGTAGCTCGACGTACTCCTCGGCTTTTCGCAAGACGACGTTGTACCAGGTACCGCCGGCAGGAAACGTCTTTCCATCAGCGAAGCGACCGAGCATTGACCAGGAGTAGTGCGCGGTTTTTCCGGTACCGAGCGTGTCCTTGGTGGCCTTCCTCAGCCACTTCGCGCGGTCCGGCCCGCTCACGCGCACTCGGTATTGCCAGGTGTCGCCCATTATCCGCAGCACTCCACGCAGACGCACGAGACTCCGTGCGTCTCCCAGAACACCCGCCGCTTCATCTTGTGCAGCCGACGTGCGCAGTCGTCGTTGCAGAAAAGCGCGCCATCCTTGACGACGTGCGCGACCTCGAAGAGAAGGTCGCCGCAGGTCGTGCAGCGCTCGGATAGGAACCGCGTGGCATCGGCGAGTCTGCGAGGGGTCACGTCGTCTTCTCCAGAAGCAGCTTCTCGATCTCGCGGGAAAGGCGCCGTGTTGACGCGAGATCCACGCGCGGATGCACCTCGCGCCCTCGGCGCAACACCGCAAGCAGCGCCTGTTCCAGATCGCGAAGGTGCGCCAGCGCCGCGGCGTACTCTGCGCTCTCGTTGCTGACCGCCGCCGCCGCCATCACCGCGTCGTGCGCGACCTTGCACTCTGCTTCACGAGCCAGCACTTCCGTGCGCAATCGCCGAAGCTCGCAGATCTGTTCCAGCGTCAAGCTATCGTAGCTCCCGCGCACCTCGTTGCACGGCGCGCACATCGTCCGAAGGTTGTCGAGAGCGTTCGTCCCGCCCGCACTCCGTGGAATGATGTGGTCCTTCGTCATCAACACGAGTGCGCCGTTCTCCTCGGCGTAGAGATTGAAGTGCGGACTGTTCGCGCCGCGGATGATGTCGAGCATCAGCCGCGTCCCCACGAGCCCGCACGCTGAACACGCCCGACTCTCCTTGAACAAGTGGTACCGCTCGCTGTCCATCTTGACCGAATACGCCACGCCGTTGACCACGTACTCGCGCCGGCTCTTCTCGAACGTGATGAACGGGAAGACGTCGTCGAACGCGACCTCGCCGAGGTGCGTTTTTCCAGCCGACGGCGCGCCACTCAGAGCGCGAGAAGCGTCTGCGACGTCGGAAGCGGCGGCGGTAGACCTGTCAGACACTTCACGCCGTCGTAACCCGAAAGCCGGGCGCGTGCAACCACCATCGCCTCGTCGGACAGGTCGTTCCCCCAGAACGACCGCCCACACTGCAACGCGGCTTCTCCTGCGCTGCCCGAGCCCATGAACGCGTCAATCACGACCTCGCCGGGCTGCGTGCTCTGCTCGATCAGGATGCGGTTCAACTCGACCGGCTTCTCGGTCGGAAACGCCCGGCGAACCTTCGGGACGGGCAATACGTCGCAACGGGCCAGATCGTTCAGCTTTCGCTTCCCGACCTCGAAGAACAGGATGAATTCCTTAGAAGCACGGTAATGGTAGCCCATTCCCGCATCGATCTTGCATCGGTTCTTAGAGCCGACCTTGACCCAGACAAGCGACTTCCAGAACGTGAAGCCGGCAGCGCGCCCCATCGGCTTGATGATATCCGCTGTCTCTTCATCGCACATGACGTACAGGTGGCGATTCTTCTTCAGGACGCGGGCCGCCTCGGCGAAGAAGCTCGGGAAGTAGCTGTTCTCGACGACCTGAAACCACTCGTTACTCGACCCCTCGCTGACCTTGAGACGCGTGGTCGTTCCAACCTTGCGGTGTTTCTCCAGAGAGGAATATGCCGGATCTGTGACGACGAGGTCGACGCTCGCGGCCGGAAGCGACTTCAGCCACTCGGTCGCGTCGCCCTGGTGGAGCCAGTAGTGGTGGTTCACTCGTCATGCTCCATCTCGGCCATCTCGGCCCAGCTTGCCCATTTGCCGACGACCGTGCTGCTGCCGTTGTCTTCATCGCGATACTTCGTGAACGAACCGTCCAGGTCTCCGACGTACCAGTACCGGATCTTGCCCGCTGCCCAAACGCCACCGTGATCCCACAGCCACACCTCTGCTCGCCAGGCTGCATCGTACTTCTCGACCCACACCGCGGTGTCGCGCCAAACCTCACGGCCTGGCCCTTCGTGCGTGTCCATGTCGTGGACGACTCCGACCCAGCCCCGTGGCTCACGGCGAACGTCAACGCGCCGCGTTCCAACGCGTAGCGAACTGGACTTCGAGTGTGACCCCCAAGAGTCCTGAAGCACGAACTGTGCTTCTGCGATCTCTTCCTCACGAATGCTCGCTCGTTCGGGTGAGCCGCCGTAAATCTGCGGCATCAGCGGCCTTCCTCTGCGATGTCAGCGTCCTTCGGCAGGCCGACGCGCTCGGCCATCGTAGCATCGGTGCGCTTCTTTCTCATGACCGCTTCCGCTTGTAGTAGTTCACGTGCTTGACCACGGCGCCCTTGGCGTCCTGGATGTCGATCCCGCAGTAGACGTGGTCGCCCCATCGGCGACGAGCGCGAGAGTACGCCAGTGCCTCGCGCTCGGCCTCTTCCAGAGTCGCGTACGTGTCGAACACCGGCTTGTGTTCGTGGCCGCTCATGACGGCGAAACCGTGGGCCTTCAGCCACTCGTCGTACGGCGGCGCGCTGAACAGCACCGGACTCGGCAGGTCCGTCTGAACGCCGCATGGGCACTTGAAGGCCCAACGCTTGGGGCCACGGTGAAGGTGGGTGAACACGTCCGCCTGCTCGACGCGCAGAAGTGCCCCGCAACAGGCGTGTCCCTCGCATCGGAATTCTTTCGGCCACTCGCTCACGTCGGGTTCTCCGCGAAGATCTCGCAGACCAGCTTCGCGCACTCCTCGCAGATGTACACGCACGGACCTGAGACGACCCTCGCCTTCTCGCCGCAGAAGGAGCAGTGTTCACCGGGGCGCGGCTTCGGGCCGGGCGGCTTCTTCTCCGGCTCGCTCATGGCTCTCCATCCTCTCCGAGCAGGTCAACCTGATTCAGATGCCCCTCGGGCGACACGGCTTCCGCAAGCTCGCGAATCGGTCGCTTCACCTTCAAGACGCGCTTACCGGCCTCGACGAGCACGTGCACCGCAATGGCATCGCGGCCAGTCAGCTGCATCCCAGCAGCGTGTTTGACCGCGTCGTCGAGGGTCACGCAGCGTCCAACTTCGGGATCGACGACTCGAACTCGGCCTCGCTGTGATGGTTCGCGTCGATGAGTGGACCGGCCTCAGCAAGCGCACCGTGCGCGCGGAACCACTCGACGACAGCCGATCTGTCCATCTCGGTTACGGGGCCGAGATTACGGTCACGACCGTACTTTCTGATGCAGCTACAGCATCGATGTCGACGACACAGTCGACAGACGAACATCTCGACATCGCGGCCGCAGCCGCCGCCAACGCCGAGGTTCCTGTGTTCGACGAAGTTGAACAGTTCCATCAGCAGCGAGTCCAGCTGTTCTTCCGTGATCTCCGCCGGATAGCGAGCCACCAGCTGGAACCCGTACTCGCGAAACTCGCCGAGCTTCTTCTTCTTTCGCAGTCGTCGCTTCATCGTCGTCTCCTCACGCCTGCACCACGTCGCACCAGACCGCAATCCGCTGCGAACATGTGCCGTCCCATTCCACTCGACAGCCGTGGCGTTGCAAGGTCTCCGCGACCTCGCGGCCGATACATTCGGCGTCTGCGTCGGTCGCGTCGTCCGACGTCGAGCCGTAGGCCACGCAGCACGAGCCGTACTTGATGAGCATGTCGGCGTCCTGCTCGTGATAGAAGACGTAGCCGCGCGGACGCTTATCCGCCGAGTCCACTTCAGTCATGATCTCGTCGAGGCCGCACGTCTGGCAGCACTGCCAGTCCTGGTGAGCAGCGAGACCGAGTGCGCGTAGCTCCTTGAACGCGCCGTTGATCGCGGCCATGCGGTTCACCACATCTCCAGCGCGGAAGCCCCGTCCTTCAGGGCGGGGAGGAAGCGCTGCTCCGTGCTCCAGATCTGTGGTACCATCCGCCCGTGGTTCGCAAGTGCAAGCCGAAGAAGCCCGACGCGCCGACCGTTCTGGTTGTCCAGGGCAAGCTCGTGCTCGACGAGGCGCCGCGCGACTCGCTGCTCTCGACCATGGAGCGCATGAACGCTGCGGCCAACTGGCTCGCGCCCCGAGCCTTCGAGCACAAGCTCGCCGACAAGCGCCGGCTCCAGCGGCTGTTCTACTACGACATGCGAGCCGATTTCGGCCTCCCGTCGCAGATGGCCATTCGGACGATTGCAAAGGTCTGCGACGCCTACGTCCGCGACCGCAGTATCTGCCCGACCTTCCGCCCGCGCGGCAGCGTCGCCTACGACACGAGACTGTACTCGTTCAAGAAGGAGTCGACGGAAATCACGCTCACGACACTCGACGGTCGCATCCGCTGTCCCATCCTCTTCCGCGACGCTGACCGAGAACGCCTGCTCTCCTCGAAGTACGGCGAGGCCGACTTGGTCTTCCGCGACAACGAGTTCTACCTGCTCGTCAGCGTCAGCATCCCGTACGAGAAGCCCGCAGAGCCCGTCGACTTTCTCGGCGTAGACCTCGGCGTCGTGAACATCACGACCGACTCGGACGGTACGGTCTTCGCGGGAGACCACCTGAATGTCGTCCGCGAGCGGTACGCTAACACCCGCTCGAAGCTCCAGTCTGTTGGTACCAAGAGTGCGAAGCGGCTTCTGAAGAAGCGTCGCAGGAAGGAGATGAGATTCGCTAGAGACACGAACCATCGCGTGAGCAAGAAGATCGTCACCCGTGCCAAAGACACCGGACGTGGGATTGCCCTGGAAGACCTGACGGGCATCCGCGAGCGGACAACGGTTCGGAAGGCACAGCGTCGGGTGCGCTCCTCGTGGTCTTTTGCTCAGCTGCGTGGCTTCGTGACCTACAAGGCGTGCTTGGCGGGCGTCGCGCTGATGGTGGTCGACCCCCGGAACACGTCGAGGACGTGTCCGGCGTGCGGCTTCGTCAGCAAGGCGAACCGGAAGAGCCAGGCAGTCTTTGAATGCGTATGGTGTGGCCACGCTGGTCATGCCGATACCATCGCGGCTCAGAACATCAGCCGTCGCGGTCTCGCGACGTACAGTGCCATGAGCCTGGCCGCTGTAACCCGGCCGGACGCGTCGAGTGTTGGGGGTACCTACGGGCATCTCCATGTTGTCACTCAGGTGCAAAGCCTCGGCCTTTAGGCCGGGGTTAGGTTTACGGCGCACCGTACTTCTGCTGGAGCTTCTTCAGCGTGTCGCGCTCGTTCTTCTCGGCGTCCGCCGCTGCCCGAGCGGCTTCGGTCACGCGAGCTTCCTTCCGCCACACAACCAGCGACAGCGCGACGCTCTCGCCGATCTCGTAGACCGCGACCGACTCGCGCGCCTGTTCCCCTTCGAGCCAGCCGCTGCACCGGTCCCACAGGTCGGACTCATCAGGATGCGGCGCGTCCGTGCCGTAGCACTCGTCCTCCGTGAGCACGCAGCCGCGCTTGAACTTGGCGACGAGCGCGGCCATCGACTCGGCTTCTTCGGTGTAGACGCGGACGCCACAGCCGATCGTGTAGTCGCAGCCGCCAACCTGCCGCTCGACGACGAGAAACTTCTTCATGGGCGCTTCTCCGTACTGAACTCGGTGACGAGATCGATGTCGTCCGGCGGATGCGTGCGGTTCACCTCGGCGATGATCAGATCCTCCGTCTCGCGGAACATGCGATCGAGCATCGAGCCGCGTGGACAAGCCAGTGGAGCCCTACCGTTTATCCAACTGATCCACGACAGAGCCGTCCGGCGGATCAAGAGTCGATCGCGTGCGTCGCTTCCGTGTCGCATCTTCACGAGAGGTTGCCCTTCCCGCGTCGCCGCTTCCTCAGCGCGACGAGCTTCCGTGTCGCGGCCGGCAGGTCTTCGCGCTTGAGCACGTGAGGTCCGACGCGCGACCCGTCCTTGTAGAGCACGATGCCGTCGCGGAGATTGCTCAGCGCCTCCAACGCCGACGCGCCGACAGCGTAGGTCGCCATGACGTTCTGCCAGCCGCCAGCGGACAGCGTCGTGAAGCCGGCGGACCAGAACTCGACGCCCCGACGCGAGATCACGGGCTGGACCTTGACTGCACCGTACTCGATCCACGCAAGCCAGTCGAAGTCGGCGACCTTCTTCTTCGTGCTCATCCGCATGCCCTCCGCACGACGCTCGACGGCGGCGCAGCGAACGCGTCACCCGTCAGCGTCAGGCCCTTGCAGATCCACGGACGAGCGAGCCGCCGCGAGAGCAGCGCGTCCTCCTTGTGCGCCAGGAGCTTGTCGAGCGTCTTCGCGCCTGGCACAGCCTCGGCGAGCGCCTGTGCTCGACTCTCGTCGTACACCTCGTCGAGCGTACCGAAATCCCGCAGCAGATTCGCAGCCGTCTTCGGACCGATGCCAGGCACGCCAGGGATGCCGTCGGCGGTGTCGCCGACGAGGCCGGTGTAGTCGTACATCTGGCTCGGCTGGATACCGAAGCGCGCGACGAACATCTCGCGCGTCACCTCGACGTTCTTCATCGGATCGTAGAAGCTCGTGCGCTCCGTCGCGAGGCATGCGAGCAGATCTTTGTCCGACGAGACGACGACGTACTGCGTGCCGCGCTCCTGGCCGACGAGCGTCGCGATCAGATCGTCGGCCTCGTACGCCTCGGCCTCGACGACCGCGACGCTCACGTCGCGGAGCGCGCTGAAGAAGCGCGGCGACTGCGCCGCGAACACGGGCGTGTGCGGCTTGCGGTCGGCCTTGTACGCCGGGTACTCCTCGCATCGCTTCGACGGCACGACCGAGTCACGCACAACCGCCATGCGACGCACACCGAGCTTCTCCATCGTGTTCGCGAGCATGCCGCACGCGTGCACGATGAACGTCTCGTCCGTCGACGGCGTGGTCGACGCGTTGTCCCCGTACACGACGTACATGGCCCGGTGCAGGTACGCCGCGATGTCGAAGAGGTGGATGGGATCGGCCATCGGGATCTCGGCTACGGAACGATCTGGGCCTCACCGCTCACGAGCCTCGCTCGGAGCGACGAGACCCGCTCGTCCGTCTCGGCGAGCGTCATGCGCTCACTCGGCGGCGGGCTCGCTCGGCGGCGTCGCGGCCTTGCCGTTCGCAACCGCCTTGCTGGCCTTGGCCTTCGGCGCCTTCTTGGTCGCCGCGGCCTTTGCCTTTGGCGCGGCCTTCGCGGCTGCCGGGAAGTACTTCGTCGCGCGCTTCTGGCCCTTGCGCGTGATCACCTTCGCCGCGAGCAGCTTGCGGATCGGCAGCGCGAGTTCCGCCGTCGCGTACTTCAGCGCCGCGCCGATCTGCTCCACGCCCTGACCGGGATGCGCCAGGATGTACCCGCCGGCCGCCTTCACCAGAGCCGCAAGCGCCTCCGGATCGCGCTTCTGACCGCTCTTGCCGGTCACCGCACGCTTGTTGACCGTCGCCGCACGCTGACGCGTCACGGCCGGACGCCGATACTCGCCGGGAGCCTCGACCTCGACTCGCACACGCGGCGCGCTGGCCGGACCACCCAGCGCCGACATCGCGGCGTTGAGAGCCTCTTGTCGAACGAGGGCGGTCATCTTGGATGCGAAGGACTCGATCTCGGATCGGATCTGATCGGAAACGCTCATGGTGCTCTTCTCTCTTTCGTATCGCGCGACTCGCACGATTCGACGGACAGTAACGCGTCTGTCGGGATATGCAAGCAGCGACTCAACCGCCGAGGATTTCCTTCATGCCCAGTGCTCCGATAGCCGTACGCAGCTTGGCGACGTCCGCTTCCATCTTTCGGAACCGAGTGGCCTGCTCCGCGAGACGAGTGGCCTGCTCCGCGAGATCTGTACGCAGCCTGGTGGTCAGCGCCTTCTCGGAGTCGAGCGCCTTCTCGGTCTTCCCGAGCGTGTCGGCCATCTTCTCCGAGTCCTTCGTGAGCACGACGCACCGCTCCTCGGCCGTATTCTTCTCCGCGCGCAGAGCCGCGATCTGCTCATCAAGCTCCGCCGCCTCAGTCGCGCGGCCCTTCGCGACAAGAAACCGCGTCACGGTTCCGACCTCCTCGGCGTACTGATCGAAAGAGTGCTGCCAGTTGTTCGCCTGCGTGCCTTGCTCGGCGGGCTTCACCATGTACCGGATCGGCCCGTCGCACGTGATGACGCGGACGAGCCGCCAGCCCGCACGCGTCTCGTGCTCCAAAGCGTCGGCGCTGATCACCTTGTGCGTGCCGGACTCGTCGCCGATGTGAATCACCATGTCGCTCTCCTTCAGGAAGTTGGTCTCTGCATCGCGGAACGTCTCGTCCAGGATTTCCAGAAAGCTCTTCGCCGGCAGCGCCGGCAGCGGACCGCCCTCGACCACGCGGTACTGACTGAGCACGCGCATCTGCTCCGCCGTGTCGCCTGGCCTCCGACGAGTCGTCACGATGATGACGCTCGCACGACTGTCCGACAGCCGTCAAGAGCTTCCGACACACTACACTTCCGGCCGGCGCCGGTCTGCGCTAGGCTCGGCTCCCATGTCTATCTACGCCGTCGTCCACCGCAGCCGTGGCCTCATCGAAATCGTCGAAGGCAGCCGTGCCGACGCGATGCGCGTCGCGACCGACCTCACGGACAGTCCGGTCTGGTTCGACACGGAAAACGGCCAGCAGCTTCTGGACGACTACGTGAGCGGCGGCATTCCGCTCGACGGCTACGAAGTCGTGGTCGTCCCGTGCGAGCGGCACGACGGCAAGCTCGTGACGAGCACGCGCGGCTAAGCTCACTCGTTCGCAAGACGCGCAAGAACGTCTCCGTGACAGGCAAGCGGACTGCACCAGCACGCCAGCACCTTCCCGCGTAGCTCGCGCTTTGCGCGCTCTACCAGCGCTGGCTGCGCGAGCAGCCACGCCTCGTACTTCGAGACCGCCTCTTCGCGCGTCGCGGCTCGGTGTTCGGCGAGCGTGCCGGCCTTGTGGCTGAACGGGTTGCCCCAGGGCGACGGGCGCCCGATGTAGACGTCATACGGCGCCTTCTTGCAGTGGACGACGAAAGACATCAGGCGCGCGATGGGCGGGAGAGCGGCGCGTCCTCGTCGAAGTCGACGGCGATGCGCTTCTCGCTGGCAGCGACGATCTCGGCCACGCTCTCCCACGAGCGCATGTAGCTCGCGATGTTGTCGCGCCCGACCGGGTTCGCCGAGTGCACGAACCACGTCGTGACATCGGCGCGCTCGCTGAGCCAGCGCAGGAACGGCATGACCGTCTGCGGCGTCGAGAGATCGGGACCGAGGCCGAGGTCATGATCGAGAGCCATGACCTTCGGCGCGCCGTGCTCTTCGCAGAGAGCGATTGCCTCGGTGACCGACTTCGCCCACTTCCAGTCGACGGCGGCGAGCCCGGTCGTCGCGTACTGCGCGTAGCGTAGGCCGAGGCAGTTCGGGCCGTTGTCAGGCGCGAGCACGACGCGCGGGTCGCGTTCGTCGTCGAGCCACAGGTACCAGTCGCCCGGCGGCAGCGGCACGGACTCCACACGCGGAAACTTGAACTCGAAAGGCTTCTCCTCGTGAAGCGTCGACGACGGAGACGCTTCCACAAGCTTCATCGACTCCGGCCACACGGCTTCCTCTCTCCGATGCCGACCGTTGTCGTCATCATCGACGAGCGCATCAAGCTCGTCGTCACCGTCCCACTCCGGCAGAAGTCGGTCGGTGTGCCCGAAGATGCTCGTCGAGAAGATCCCGCCGATGCCGTCGAAGTGATTCCCGCGTCCCATATCGCCTCCGGCGAGCGCCCAGCCCGCGCCGACTCAGACCGTCTCGCCCAGAATCTTCCCGACCAGCCGGCCGATCACATCGACCGGCGCATCGTAGCCCCGGTCCACGAAATGCTCCAGCGCCGCGCGCTGCGCCTCGTCAGCCATACACCACGCGCGGCCCACCGCGAGCGCCTCGTCGTGCTCCTCGAAGACCGGCCGCGACCGGAGGGTGATCGGCGCCTCGCCGGAGTACACGAGCACGCACACCTCGACCATCCAGTGCATCCCGTGCATCCAGTGCGGCGGACCACGATGCCGCGCCACACGCACGAGGTACTTGTTGCCGTACCACCACGCATTCCAGTCGGCGTCGATGCACTTCCAGTCGGCGTCGGACATGTCGGACACCTTACACGAGCGCGGCGATCGCGTCCTGCGGCCTGACTTCCACGAGCCGACGACCAACTTTCAGGACGAGCATGACCTTCCGGCCCTCGGCCTTGAAACGGCGGAACTCGCCGACGACGTCGTCCTCGCCGTCCTTGCCCTTGACCTTGACCCGGAGCCCAACGCGCGGCGCGCCCTCAGCCATGAAGTCCTTGATTTGCATGCAGAGGCACAGATTGTCCGACACTTTTGATTCTGTCAACAGCCGGACTAGAATCCGTCGCGATGGCCGAAAATCTAGCTCGTTCGTCCGTAGCGGAATCCGATGTCGTGCCCATCGGCGGCGACGACCCCGACCGTACGCGTGCGATCGTGGCCGCCATGTACGCATTCTTGGTCAACAAGCCGAAGAACACGCGGCGCACGTATCGACATGGTGTCCGACAGTTCCTCGACCTGGTCCAGTGGAAAGACCTGTGCTCGGTCTCGGCCGAAGACGCCGAGGAGTACAAGCGCTACCTCGTCAACTACGGCTACTCGAAAAGTACGATCTGCACGCGCCTCGCGGCCGTCGACGCGTTCTTCACGTTCCTCGCACACAAGAAGACCATCTCTCGGAACCCGTTCGATCTCCTCGGGCGTAAGGACGTGCTCCCAGACGACGAGACGACCACTGCGACCGGCGTCGAGTGGGCCGACTTCCAGAAGATGGTCGACGCACTCCCGACAGATCCGATCGGCATGCGTGATCGCGCGGTCCTTATTTTTCTCGCCTACACCGGGCGGCGACGATCCGAAGTCGCCGACCTGCGAATCCGCGACCTCAGCCTCTCGACGTCACCTCGTACCTATCGCGTCACTGGCAAGAGAGGTCCGAAAAACTTCAAGCTACCCGACGAGGCGTACACCGCGATCCAGGCGCACTGGCTCAGCGCCGGACGACTGAAGCGGCTGGGACCCGACAGCGGCGTCTTCGGCGAGGCCAAAGCGTGTCCGATCGCGCCCGGCCTCGACCCCGAACGTCCGCTGCACAACGACGTCATCTGGACGATCGTCAAACGTGCCGCCGTGCGCGCGGGTCTCGACCCGGCGAAGGTCAAGGTACTGCGTGGTCTTCGGCGACTCGCCGACCGCGACGGCGACGAGAGAGACGATGTGCGTCTGCACGACGCGCAGCGGCTCCTCGATCTCGCGTGGCCTAACGCGACGCGCCTTTACCTCGGCCAGCTACGCGCTCCGCCGCCGTCGCTCGTCAACAGCCTGCGGCGCGTGCGCGAAGCGGCTGTGACGATGGCAGGGCCGATCATCGGCTAGAATGCCGCCGATGCGAACCACGACCAAGAAGTCATCTTGAAGCCGGTGGCCTGACCGAACGCGACCTCGAAGGACTCCTCGGGAACAGGCGGCGCGTTCGAGAGATCATGAACGGCAAGCGACCGCTCACGCTCGCGATGATTCGCGCGCTGCACGCGAGGTTCGAGATCCCGATCGAGTCGCTCGTTGCCACGGACTGATCGCAGAGGACATGCGCACGCGAACGGGCGACGAAAACATCGCGTACCTCATCTGGATCGAAGCTGTCTCCCGAGGGCGCGTCGTCGGAGACCGGCTGCTCGAAGCGGCGCTCGGCGGGCTCGACGAGACCGGCATCGGCGCCGGACCAGGATCAGGACCCAGAACGTCTTGAGGATTCGAGCGCACCGAGGACGAGCCGAGCGGCGAGCGTGAAACCGTGCCGATGGTGCGGCTGTCGACCTGAACCAGGCGGCGTGCTAGTTTCCCGCTGTGGCCGAGTTGTGCAGGTTTTACGGGATCGTTATCGCGGTCTTCTTTGAGAAGAACGCACAGCATCATCGACCACATATTCACGCCTTCGCAGCGGAATATGCCGCATCGTTCGCGCTCGATGACGGCTCGATGATCGTTGGAAAGATGCACCCGTCCGGGAAGAAGCTCATCAAGGCGTTCATCGAACTGCGACGCGACGAGCTACAGGCCGCATGGGACGCTGCGCAGGCTGGCACAACGCCGCTCAAGATCCCGCCGCCGAAGGTGAGGTGACCGAAATGTCCAAGTCATACCCGCTGCTGCGCATGGCCGAGTGGCTCACGAAGAACGAGGTGCGTCTCTTTTTCGGCGTCAACGGTTCGATCACCGTAGTCAAAATGAAACTCCCATGGGTGCGCAGCGCGAAAAACGTGCGCGTCGTCGACGAGGGCATGGGCCTCGCACTCGGAGACGGTCGCGATGTCAGCGCACTGGCTCTGTGGGAAATGCCGGGGCGTGTCATCCGCTTCCGAAAACCACCGGCGCGGCGGCGCGCGACCAGCCGGGCAGCCCGAGCGTCGTAAGCGGCTGCCTACTGCGCCGCGTAGAACGTGACCTCGTACCGCACGCCGGCCGGACAGGAGAACAGCCCCGTCCCGTCGTCGTACGAGTAGGCATAGACCTGCGGACAGGTCCGATGCACAAGATCCGTGTAGCCCGTGCTCGCGACAGGCCCGGTGCGACACGCATCGGGCGAGATCGGCGGCGTCGGGCAGCAGTACATCTGCGCCTCGGGAGAAGCCGGCGCGTACGAGAGGCCGCCCCACTGAGAGAACGTGAGGCGCGCACAGTCGGCGTAGCAGCCGGCAATCGCCATCGTCGACGGGTTCGTGACGTCCATGTCCTCAGCGGCCAGCGCCGGGAACATGCCGCCGGTCGAGAGGTCTTCGGCCGTCGGACACATACTCATCGGCAACATCGAGCAGTCGATCGCGTTGCTCGTCGGGCCGCCCGGACAGTCGCCGATGACGTCGACGCGGAACGGCAGCGTGAAGCCGTCGACCATGCTGGTGTCCCAGGAGTCGGTAGTAGGAAGCGGCGCGCTCGTCGGGCTCGACGGGTTGATCTGACAGTCGGCAGTCGGCACCGACGGCAGACAGCCGAAGGTGCCCTCGAACTTGCTGTCGACGGGCGGAGCACAGCCGTACGTCGGGCAGTTGAAGCCCTCGCTCGTGGGACCACCGCTCTGACCGATCGCACAGTTGTTCCCCGTGTCGTCGCATCCAGACCCTGCCCAGAAGCGAGTGGCCGCGAGGCCTTCGTCAGGGATCGGATAGTCGATGTGTCCGCCTGCTGCGAGTTGCACCTGATGCGCCGTTGACATCGAGCCGCCGCCGGAGCCGATCTGATAGAAGATCCAGAGCGTCCCGGTCGAACCGTTGATGATGCGCAGGCGCGTCAACTCGGGCGGACCAGAATCCGGCGGACCAGCGTCCGAATCAGGCGGACGAGGCCCGCACGACGGAAACAGGACGAGCAGCAACAACACGATGTAGCTTTTGAAGTTCACGACAGCGCTCCTTGCCTTAGATCTTCGCCTTCGGCTGTCGTGCGGCCCAGACCGCGACGCCGCCGAGCACGAGCAGCCCACCGCCCCCGGCCACCGCAAACGGAACCCAGCTTGGCACGCCGGCCAAGAGGCTTCGGCGAGCGACCCGGCTCTCATACTCGATCGTGACGTAGTTCTCCGGCCACCCGATCGATCCACCGCGCGGCGCGCTATCAGCGCCCTCCGCGAGATACCAGTTGCCGTCGCGCATCACGACCCGTGCCTGCGGGTTCTGACTCAAGAAGTGCCGCGAGACGGTCGCGTCGGCGAAGTCCGTCGCGCGCGGCACGACGTTCGGCGTGTATGCCTGCGCCCAGCGCAGCACTGTCGAAGCAGACGACAGGTCATCCCACTGTCGGGTCGCTGCCTCCTGCCGGCGCGCAAGCTGTGCCGGCGTGCACCGGTCCGGATGCGCGACGCAGCCTGAAGCCGTCGCCGACGCCCACATCGGGTTCACCGGCTGGCTGTGCCCGCGCACGAGCGTCGCGAGATTCGTGCCGCGGCGCTGCGCGAGCCTCTGCGCGTAGGTCCAGAGCGTTGCGATCCTGTTCCCGCCCTCGTACTGGATCGAGCGTGCGATCCAGAGCGCGTCCTCCGGCGTGATCTGGTACGACCAGCCGTCCGCCGTCTTGATCCGACCCAACTGCGCCGGGGCCGGCGACTCCCCGAGCCCGTACAGCGCTCGCACCGAGCGCCAGGAAGGGATCGGCACGGCGTTCACGGTGTAAAACGACGAGCCCCGACGCAGGTCAAGGTCATACAGCGGCACGCCCGCTCGGTAGGTCATGCCCGGAGCTTACTGCATCCACGGGCGGGCTTGCCACTGTCCGACACTTGTGTTAGTGTGTCGTAAGCTCATGCCGCCAGAAACCCCGTACCGATCGCCTGCCGTACCGTGTGCGCCCCGGCACATTCCGCTGCCGTTTTCGCCGATGAGGCCGCTCTCGATCGCGGCCCGCTTCGTAGGGCGCGCGCTGATCGCGGCGCCTGTCTTCGTGTTCGGGCTGTTTGCGAACGTCGCCATCGGACTCGCCTGGCTGATCGCGACGGTGGCGACCGGAGCCTTCCGCGCGACGCGCGCCGTACCGCGCGCGCTTCTGGCCGTCGTTCGCGCTTTGCCGGGCGGCGTCCGATGGCTACCGCGCGGCCTACGCCTGCTGCCTCGCTTCTTGCTGCAAACAACGCTGTTCGGCATGGAGGAGAGCAAGGACGTGCCTGCCCTCGTCTTTACCTCCGAAGCCCTCTTTTCGGTCCTACTCGGTTTCCTCCTCCTCACAGTGCCCGCCATGGCACTGTGCGGCGACGAAGCACTCTGGCTGACGTTCGCACTCCCAGCACTGATCGTCGTTCGTCACTGGGCACGACACGCGATGCACCTCGACGACCCGGCGGCCCGGGGACGCTGGAAACACGCGTTCGCCATCCCCCTGGACTACAACGAAGTCGACGCGCTACGAGCCGCGGGGTTTTCGGCCTTGACGGAAGACGACCAGTGACCGCACGCCTCAAGCTCGACTTCTCGCACGCACCGCTGAACCGCGAGGAACTTATCGACCTGCTCAGCGGCTGGGTCGCAGCGAGCAAGCCGTTCTCGTACGACTGGGACTTCTACAAGAAGTGGTTCGGGTCCCGGCCGTACGATGCCCCCGAACACATCGAAATGGACGCGATGGTCGCACGCACCATCGACGTCTCGCAGACTGTTCTGCGCGGCGGCATCCCGTGGAACCTGGAGTTCGCCTCCGACAAGATCAATCACTGGTCGAACGGCCGCTCCGTGATGCTGCGCGCCGGTCCCGGCAGCGGCTACTCGTTCGGCGTGAGCCTTGACCGGCCTGGGAGTCGCTGAGCACGCCATGGGCAGTCCGCGTCAATACGCCGATGGCATGCGCTTCGGCACCTGGACCATCCTCGACGCCTACCCGGTGGACGGCAAGTCGCAATACGCGCGTTGCCGGTGCGATTGCGGCGCGCTCAGAAGTATCTTTCGTCCGTTCCTCCGGCACGGATACATTGTCCGCAGCGGACGACAGCGTCACACGCCGCGCTGTCAGGTCTGCTCGTCAGCAAAGAGGCAGCCAATAGCCCTCCTTGGACTCTCCTTCGGACCACGCACGGTCATCGAGGTCGATGGCACGATGGTCGTGCTGCGGTGCTCCGTGTGTACTCACGCGTCGATCCTTGACCGGCTCACCGTCATGACGATGCGGCGCACCAAGACGCACGGATCCTGCTCGCACTGCTCGGTCATCGCGAGCGCTGCCGCCATCACTGCCACGGGCGTCTCGCGCCAAGCCATCATGTCGCGCATCGCACACGGCTGGACGCGGGAAGAGGCAACGACGCTCTCTAGAGGACAGATGCCGGAACGTTTCCGTGCCGGTCCACGGCCGCGTGCCGCGACCAGCGCGAAACGTCCCGAGAACTGGGGCTTGGCGGCCGCACAGTCGCGCGCAGCCGGTGTTTCTCCAGGCACATATCACTCGCGGCGCCGGCTCGGATACACGCACGAGCAGGCGCTGACCGGCGACGGCGTCCGTCCGCGCGGACGACCGCGACGAGGGGCGCCGCGCGATGCCTAGCAAGAAAAACTACAAGAACGGCATGCGTTTCAATCGCTGGACGATCATCGAGGCGTATCTGTCGAAGGCGCTCGCTGATGGTAAGCACGGCTATGCACGCTGTCGCTGCGACTGCGGCACGATCAAGAACATCGTGCGAGGCCACCTCGCTTCCGGCGCCACCAAGAGCTGCCTTGCGTGCTGGACCGGGTGGCGAGAGAGGCTGCTGGGCAAGCGACTTCAAGACTTCGTCATCACCGAGATCGAGGACGAGATGGTCATCCTGACCTGCACACGTTGCGATCGACGCACCGTGCGCGGCTTGCACTACATCCGTAGTAACGCGAAACGCTACAGCCTTCGATGCGTGCACTGCGACGTGACCGCCGGGCAGGCCGCGCAGATCCGCACTGGGATCTCTCGCCAGGCGATCTTCGCCCGTCTCGCACACGGCTGGACGACCGAAGAGGCGCAGACCATCCCGAAGGGGCAGAAGCCGGCGCGATTCGTACTTTCGCCCGAACTGAGAAGCCGGACCAACGAGCCGTTCGCCACCAAAGAGGAGTGCCAGGCACATCAACAATCGCTAACCGGTATCGGAATGCGACCACGAGGCGGATCGCGGAGAGTCACGTGATGTTCACGACCATCCTACTGATCGCTAGCGGCGTGATGACCGGTCTCGGATGCGGGGTCGCGATTGGCCGCACGATCGGACAGCGTCCGAAGGACTCTCAGAAACCGAAGGAGTCGCCGCCTCCGAAGGAAAAGGAACCACCGCCTCCGAAGAAGCCGCCCGTCATCTGGAAGCCAGGCGACAGAGTACTGGTGACACTGGGCGATGGTCCGACGAAAACCATCGGAACGCTCATCGGGTTCACGCACGAACCAAAAGAGAAGAAGAACAAGGCGGTCTTGCAGTTCTTGCAGTTGCCGGGCGATAGCGAGGCGAATGACGGCAAAATCTGGCACATACCCGTCGATGCCCTGACGCGCCCTCCGGAAGAACCAGGTCCCGGCTACCGCGACGCCGCTCCTCCGCCGCCCGACGAGCTAGCGGAGAAGCGGAAGAAGAAGGACAGGCCGTCGTAGCGTGTCGCGCACGAGGACATATGCAGACGGCATGCGCTTTGGCTCGTGGACGATCATCGAGGCGTACCCCGATGCCACGCACTACGCACGGCTTTGCCTAGCAACGCCCGCGTGCCCATGAAGTAGAGCCGCTGCCCACATTCACTGGGACCGCCCTCGCCGGATGCTCTCCTGGCGGATCAGATTGCCGATCGCTTGCACGAACGCTCGTGCAAGAACGCCGCACTCTTCGACGGTGCGCGCCGCGACGTCGCCCTGGGTAACCCGCTGACCAGGTGGAACGAGACTCGCGTCGAACCCGTACATCTCGACCCGCAGACGGTGCTGGCCGGAGAGGCGCTGGACCTCGACCGACACACCGTTCTGGCGGAGGGTGACGGTGGCGCCGTTCTCGAACAGGTTGGCGTCGACAAGTTCCTCGCGGTGGAGTGCGCGGACCAGCGCGGCCATCTCACGGTGAATCGCTGCCGCCAGCAGTGCCGCGCTGGCCTGCCGTTCGTGGGGCGTGCCCGAGGGCCCACGGCAGGCATCGGCGATTGCGGCTGCGACCTCTTCGTATCCGGTGACGTTCTCGCTCATGGCTACGCGACGGATCGTATCCGTCCAGCGATCGCGTGTCGATCCCCCCCCGCCGCGCAGACGACGAGGAGAGCGCGTCGGAGCCGGGGCTAGGGAGGAGAGGTCGCCGTCTGATCAGGACAGCAGAAACGACTGCCGAGGACGCCCAGGTCTCCGTCGTTCCGAGAGTGTTCTACCTCTTCTGGGACCCCCTTGCAAGACCGCCCAGTTCGTGCTCATCCTCGCCGCATGGCCAACACGAAAACCGGTACGATCATCCGCGACGAGTTCGAGGAGTGGCTCGACGCGCATCGCGAGGAGATCATGGATCGCCTCGACCAGCGACCGCGCAGTCTCGGCGCGTGGATCGTCGCGTTCGCGAAGGCGACGGCGATCACGGCCGAAGATCACGGTCACGAAGACGACGAGGGGATCGACGGCGCCTTCGGGAACGAGGAAGGCGACATCCCCGACCTCTTCTCGGACGCCGACGACTAGATCATGCGTTTCCGTCTCGGCGAAGACGAGCGTCGGTACCTGACGCTCAGGTCAGAGGTCTACCTCCGGCTCCTGCCGCACCTGCCGCAGCAGACGCTCGTCGAGGTCATGCGGAACCTCGGCAAGATGGAGGCGATGGCCTACGGCGAGGGAATCAAGCAGGGGATGGTCGTCGCTGCGTCGAGTGCAGACGCTGAGGTGATGCCGCCGATCGTGGCGCACGCGGACTTCTACGGGGACGCGCAGACGCCACTCGTACGCGTCGAAGAGAAGATGCTCCCGAAGAAACGCGAGGACCATCCGTGGCTCGTAGCCCTGCCAGTCGAGTTCCCGCCGCAGACGCTCGCCGAGGCCCTCGCCGCCTACGGTCCGACGCTGGAGGCGGCGCCAGAGACGCAGCAGCGCCGAGCGACGCCAGAACAGATGAGCGCTCGAAAACGCGCGCTGGTAGAGGCGCTCGAACACAACAACGCGCCGTCAAACGAGGCGGTCGACGCGGTCAAGCGGGAATGGTCGCCGGCTCGGATCGAGGAGGACGGTTTCGGCCTGCCGGAGGACATGGTCGTCCAGATCGGCAAGACGATCGACATCAGTGACCACGCAGAGGAAGACCGGGACGAGCTTGCCGCACGCGTCGATGAAGCGGCTGCGCCGGACAGCGACATGGGCAGCGTCGAAAGCCCAGACCTGCTCGATCGCATCCGGACGCAGATCCAGCAGGAGCAGAAGAACGGCTGGGAGCCGAAGACGTGGCCGGACGTGATCCTGCGGCTGATGACGTCGATGCAGATCGACGCCTCCTTCCTCGACCTCCAGCTAGGCGGCGAGCAGGGCCGCGCCGTGCTCGATCAGTGCGGCCTGCCCAACATCTTCCCCGGCGGCGGCGTGATCGTAGATGCAGAGGGGAAGTTCGCGGGGGTGCGGACGTGAGTAAGCCACGTCGGATCATCGAGCGACGGGCACCAACCGGAGAGCGCGTCCTGATTGATCTGGACGAGAGTACCATGAGCGACAGGCAGTTCCGGCGCGCTCTTGAAGCCGTCCTGCGAAAGATCAGTCGCGCGCGCCGTCACACGATCGTTCAGATCGGCAATACACTCTTCCTCCCCGTTCCGCGGTACCAAGTCGAAAACATTGGCCTCAAAGCCGGAGACCAAGTCTTTTCGGTCGAGCGCTCATCGCGCGGCAGGAGACTCCTCTTCGACTTCGAGCCCGAGCCGCTTGCCGTTCGCGTCGCGTTCCGCGGTCCAACGATGCTCGTCTTCCTCGCCGATGACCGTACGATCTCCGTTCGCTGGGACCAGTTCCCACGTCTGCGCGATGCGACCGCGAAGCAGCGCTCGAAGTGGACGCTCGGCGCCGACGGCTACGGAATCCACTGGCGCGAAATCGACGAAGACCTGCGCGTAGGCCCCCTCGTCGAACTCGCCGAACAGACGGTGCCGTAAGTCATGCCTCGCCTGCCGCGCGCTCAGGCCTGCTTCGACCGTCTCTTCGACGACCTCGAAAAGCAGTTCCCGGACTTCGGCACTCTCGAACTCCACCACGACGAGAACGCCGGCAGCGACAACGGTGCTGGCGCCGAGCGGCAGTTCGGCTTCTGCACGGTGAAGCCGCCGTTCCGTATCAGCTTCGCCCAGAAGATCGAGGCGCTGCCGAGCGAGTACATCGAAGGGCTGATGGCCCACGAGATGGGACACGCCCTCGACCACCGTTACGGTGCCGAGCTACCGAAGCGGCTGGGCAAGCGCCTGCCGGAGAGCGTCGAGCGCCGGGCGGACAAGATCGCGGAGTACGTCTTCGGCAACGCCGTCCGATACGGCGACCTGGACATCCAGTGCGTGAAGTGCCAGGGGAAGAAGACGCGACCGAGGAGGCTCGCCCGATGACGAAGAAGCTCTACGCACAACCCGAAGTGCTCGCGACCTGCACGTACTCGACCTCGATGCTCCTCGCCGAGACCGACGGATGGTCGCGCGTTGATCTCCACGAGCACACGGTCGCCGAGGTCCGGCGCTCGCTCGCGGCCGGCGAAGTCGCCGACGCCATCGAGACCGCGACAGACGTACTCGACCGTCCGATCGCCGACGTCGCGATCGTCATCCGCACCGGCGATGTGCCAGACGTGTTCGTCCGCGAGGCAGAGCCGCCGGTCAGATCGTCGCCGCCCAGCGCGCCAGCGCCTCCTCCGGCACGCCGACCGCCGCCGCCGCCTCGGCGCGTGTGACAGGCCGGCCGTCGAGCGCCCAGGTCTTGAAGCCAACCTTGTCGGCGACCCAAAAACCAGCGGCGCCGTAGTCATACGAGCGGACGTAGTGGGTATCGGTGCAGCCGACCGCGGCACCGTCGTCCTTGTAGAGCGTGCCGATCACGGCTTTTTCTTCGGCTCTTGCCGGGCTACCCACACGGTGACGCGACGGCCACCGCCACCGATACGTGTGCCACCAGAGTCGACCACGAGGTTCTTGAGCACGAGTTCACGACGACGAGCGCTAGCGCTTTGGTGCCGCAGCGACAACGCCTTCTCGATCTCTTCGTCGGTCGCGCCATACGCCTTCTTCGCGCGGACAACCCCGAGCACGAGTCCCTGAAGCTTGGCGATCTTCTCCGACATTTTTTCCTCCTACGACACCAGTGCTCGCACGTCGCGCACGAGTTGATCGAGGTCGGACGCGGCCCCCTTGTCCGGCTTTTCGCCGTCGAGGGCCTCGCGAATGATGTCGATCACACGGGCGACCCCGTACTCTTCGCCGCGCCACCAAGCCGGATGCGCGCCGTCCGTCGCGTCGAACTCCGGCTCGTCGAGTCGTCGATGCTGGAAGACCAGTGGCTCGTCGACCGCATGCGGACCAGGTAGCGGCGGAAGCAGCGGAATAGGCTCCATGGCAGGCGGCACGTACGGATCCCATCCCTGACGCCGGTGATGCTCGTCCATCGCCTCGCGCCAGGTCACAACGTCGTACGCGTACAGCAGCCTTGCGTCCGACTCGATGATGTCGCGCGCGCGCATCTCGTCGCAGTTCCACTTTGGCGCACACGTAAGCTCGCCTCCGTCCGGCGACTGCCAGCACTCGATGCGCACCGCAAGGGCCGCGCGCAGCGCCGCGTACTTCGCGTGCAGCCTCTTCTGGTACTCGCGGCGTTCCGGATCGGCGATGCCGTTGTCCTCGTGCGAGATGCAGAGACACCAGTCGGCGATCGGGGGGATCTCCCGGCCGCAGTACTCGCAGATGTCGACGTCGCCGGCCACGCGCTAGAACTCGTAGTATTCGAGTTCTGCGAACGTGAGATCGAACTCGCGATCGGACTCGATGTTCTTCGCAACCGTACGAAGCCGAGCCGCATCGACGCGCTTGCTCTGGAGGTCGGCGACCGCCTGACGGAAACGCTCATTCTCTCTGTCCGGATCGGACCGACGACCATAACTCTGCACGGCCGACACGGCGTCGGCGGCGTTCGTCTCTTTCGAGAGGTCTTGGACGCGCGCTTCGCCCTCGGCGATCAACCTCTCGACCTCTTCCAGAAGGCACAGGGCCTTCTCTCGGATCTCCGCGCCGGTCTTCCTGAAGACGAGCGCATGGTGGACGTGGTCGTGGAACGAATTGTACCCAGAGATCTTCGGCATCTTCTTCCTCCGTTACAGGTCACGCGGCATCAGTCGCCGCACCATCGCGCTATCCCAGAGATCGCTCTTCCAGACCGCGCGACGCGTGCGGTCATAGCGATTGTTGCCGTCGCCGGGCTCGTCGGTCCAGCGCCCGAAAGCGGTCTTGCCGAGGCGGCGAATCAGCGTCGTACCGAAGCTCACCGGGTTCGCAGGATTGACGGTCACGCCTTCGAGCGCCTTCGCAGCCGGGGCCGGCGCGTTCACGGAGAAGCTGTGGTAAACGCACATCGCGAGGTCCACCTCGGCCGGCAGCGACGCTGCTGGCAGGCCGATCGGAGAGTCGACTGCCAAGTTTCCAGTGAACGCCCAGTAGACAGGAAGCTCGACGACGGACCGGCCCTGCGCAAGCCACTCGGCCGCGTAGACCTTCTGCGCCAGCTTGGCCTCGGGCCTCGACGAGAAAAGAGCGGACAGCGCTCCCGCCCACGCAAGAGCCTGGCTGTACTGTGCGCCAGACTTCGGGACCCGACCGTTCGGCGGCGACACGACATCGCGGATTGCCTGACCCGATACCTTCACGCCAGCGGTCGTCCGCAGGATGCCGTCGGGCGTGATCGTCCAGAAGTTCGCGGCGAGCAGCGCGGAGATCGCAGGCGGGTCACCCTTCACCAGGGCGACAGCATCGAGAGCACGACGGACGAGCTTCCAGAGGTCGCCCTGTTCCATCGTCTTCGGCAGCACCGCGACGTTGTGGAGTAGCCCGCCCGAGATGCCTGCCCCGTCGTAGCCCTGAACGCTGCCGTACTTCGGCGCCTCCAGCTGCGAGGTCAGCCAGACAGCGCGGTCCATGTGGAGCCCGCGGTCCATGATCGTCACCGGCTCGTCGCCGGTGATGGCAATCCCCGAGTAGGCCTTGAACTCGAACCAGCGGATCTTCGGCATCCCGTCCTCGTAGGCTAGACGCCCGCGGAAATCAAGCGCGCCGGGACCGTCCGCGCCGGCAGCGTCCGCGCTTCCTCGCTCGTCCAGCCACGAGCCAGCCGTTTCTGGACGCCCTGGTACGTGACGGCAGGCCGGTCGCACGCGGCGCACCGCAGGCCGCCCTTGTACCGCAGCCAGCGCAGGCTCTTCGATGACTCCGCGCCGCACCGCAGGCACTCGGCGGTGACCTGTCGCCAGGCCTTCATGCTCGGCTCGTCATCGCACACGATGCGCCACGTACCGCAGACCTCGCCGGTCACGTCGCGCCTGACGCGCTGACGCACGCCCTTGCACGCGCGACAGCCCCCGCTGCGGCCGCTCAAGAGATTGTTCCGCGAGACCAGACGCTCGGCCCCGCAAGCGCAGCGGCAGAACGCCAGGCGACCGCCTGCGTAGGGCTCGACGACCGTCCAGCGCGCGAAGACGTCGCCAGCCAGCACGGGGCGCGTCGGAAGGAAACGGCCGGATTCTGCGCGATCTTTGGGCGTGGTCCTCACGAGTGTGTCGCAAGCTAACACGACTCGCGCCGAGCCGTCCAGCCTGATATTCTCGCGCCATGTCTAGGATCCTAATCGTCGGCGACAGCCAGAGCGGAACCCCCGGAGCGGCCGCGCAGAGGAAGCTCCTGACCCTCGGGCACACGGTCCAGAAGATCGAGCACGACGGGAAGGGGCCGTACGACTACGTGCGGATGCCCGACCTCTGGAGCGAGTACACGAACACGGTCGCGTCGTTCCGCCCGGACATGATTCTCCTGATCTTCGGCCACAACGACGCGCCGAACCAGAACCTGCACGACGCGCTCGTCAGGCTGAAGCAGGCGGTACGTCCGAAGGTCATCTTGTCCGGGCCACCGCAGTACGCGGACCCGACGCAGCAGGCGATCGGCGACCGCGTGAAGGCCATCCACTCGAACGTCTTCGGCTCTGACTTCATCGACGCCTACCCGTTTACGAGCACGTCGCTGCCGCACCAGGCGCCGACGGCGAACTTCAACCCGAACCCGCATTTCACGCCGGCCGGGGCAGAGCCGTGGGGCTCGGCCATGGCCGATGAGGTGCAGCGGAGACTAACCAACCCTCTTCGTTCTGGCCACGCATAACCCATTCGGCTGGGTTGGCGTGGCCGTAGCAGGAGCGGCCGGACTGATGCTTCTTGGCGGCGCGGCGTGGCTGGTAATGCGGCAGAAGCCGCAACGAAATCGAACACGACGAAGGAGACGACGGTCGTGAACTTCGACTATATCGTGCCCCAACGTCTCGCTCAAGGCGCCTACCCCGGCAAGGACCCGGCGATGTTCCAGCACTGGGACGTCGTCGTGTACTGCGCCGAGGAGATGCAGCCGAAGTTCTCGACCATGCCGAATGGCAAGTACGTCTACTACTGCCCGCTCGACGACGACATCTACCGGCCAGTCCCGCGCGAGGTCGGCAAGTTGCTCTGGGGGCTTGCCGGCAAGATCGCCGATCACGCGCGTCGCGGGCATCGCTGCCTCATCACGTGCGCCATGGGCGCTAACCGCAGCGGCCTGCTCATGGGGCTCACCCTCATGCGGCTCAACGGCATGAGCGGCAACAATGCCGTCGACCTCATCAAGGCTCGACGTCGGAGCGGCGACCAGGAGGCACTCTCGAACCCGATGTTCGAGCAGTTCCTCCGCGGATCGTACGTGCTGCGCCCTTGAACAAGTCCACGATCGAGACTGAGCGCGAGGCCCTGCTCGACGAGGCGGAGACGTTCGTCGACCACGAACCGCCGATGCCGCAGCGCGGCCCGAGCTTGCCGCCACCAAGGACGACACGGAAAGGCACGCTCGCAGCGCCGTTCATGGCCGCCTGGAAGGCGATGCGCGAGCTACTGTTCATGCAGCAGCACGTGCCCTACCGGAAGCTGCCGAAGTACGTCGAGAAGTACCTGCGCCTTCTCTGGGACACGAGTGAGAGCACCGCGCTCCGCGCGATGGCAATCGGTGACGTGCCGTTCTTCATCGGCTGGCTCTTCCGGCTCGATGCGATGGACGTCGCGATGATCGACGCCGGCTTCACGCTCGCCGACCGTGCGTCGCTCGTCCGCTTTCGCGCAGCCGTCGACGGCTACCGCGAGGTCGCGGAGAAGCGGCTGAAGAAGCTCGGCGGCCGGTGGCCACCGGTGACGAGGAATGAAAAGACGAAGAAGAAAACTCAGCCCGCGACGCTGTAGATGTCGCCGACGACGGCGCGGGGATCGGCCGTCGCGGCCGCGCCGACGCGCTTGGCCATGCGGTCCATGCGCTCGATGTTCGCCAAGCGGATCGCCTCTTCGAGATCAGCGTCCGAGAGGCTGTCACGAATCGAGGCCCAGTACCGCACGAGGGGGACGCTCGCCTCTCCCCATGGCGCGTCCTGCACGTCTGGCGCGGGCGCGGGCGTCACGAGCGGCTCGTAGTCGGGCACGTTGCAGTCGAACTCGTTGTCGCCGACCGACGGGCCGGGTGTCTGCCTGACCTCGCCCCAGCCCGGCGTCCGCTCGTACTGAAGCCGTTCGCACATCAGCCGTCCGTCCCCGGTCATCACGAGGCGCATCAGACCCAGCGGCGTGCGCACCATCTGACCGGGCAAGAGAAACGGCGCCTCCAGAGCGGCGGGCCGCACGCATGGCGCTGGCGGCGGGTACAGCGGTCCCATGCCCCCGACGATCGGTGGCGTCTGCGCCTTCGCGATGATCGGCGCGATCATCGGCAGCATGTCCTTGAAGAGCGGTTCCAGGCGCTCCCACGCCGTCTCCGGCGGCTGGAAGAAGTTCGCGCGTAGCGCACGCAGGACGTGGTCGCGCGACTGGTCGACCTTCTCCGCGTCCGCGACGTCACTCTCGCGCCCGAGAGCTTCGAGAGCTTCGACACACGTCGTGAGCGCCGCCGCCTGGCGACGCCCGAGCAGCAGCATGCGTGCGTAGGCTTGAGCGCCGTCCTCTCGCTCCGCCGCCATCTCCGCGGCGGCTTCTGCGCGACCGCACGAAGCGGCTTCAGCGGCTTCCCGCTGGTACGCCGCTTCGAGGACTTCGCGGTGCTGCGTTCGTCTGTCGTACCAGGCGCGCTTTTCTTGCTCGCGCTTGAGAAGAAGCTCGTTCTCCAAGATCATCCGCTCTCGCTCGTCCATGTCGCCCATGAGGATCTCCTTACTTCGTGCGCCCGTACATCACGTCGAGGATGTCTCGCTTCAGTGCCTGCCGACGCACGCCGTCCTCGACGTAGCGCGTGATTTCCGGCCAGGTGACCAAGATCTTGGTCTGCTTCTGGCAGCTGCCGCAGCGGACCGGGTAGTAGACGCCGCTGGTCGTCGCCTGCGTGTTCGGCAGCTGCGTCCCGAGCACGAAGCACGCGACCTCGCCCCAGACGACGATGTGCTTGATCTGCGACGGGCAGTACGGGCAGTTGTGCACGAGCAGCGCGCCGTTCTTCACGACGTGTTCGCCAACCTTCTCGTCGTCGGGATGAAGGTACTGGCCGCCCTCGATGGACTGCGTGGCGTCGAGGACGATCCCCTTGTCCTCGGTCCAGGTGTTCCGCGGGTTCCCGTTGTTCATGAACGACGACGGTAACCTCGACCTCGCAAGGAAACAAGGGGGACTCGGATCCGAGTTGACCGAGGCCGGAAACGGCCCGACACTCGATGCCGATGGCCGCCGTGCCGAAGCCACCCGTCGTGGTCTACTACCACGCCGAGAACCGCGCGCGGCGACTCGATCCCGGACTTCCGAGCGAGGTGCTCGTGCGGGAGCAACGAGCAACGCTAATCGCCAGAACGCTTGCGCTCAGACTCCAGCACGCCAAGCAGCGACGACTCGTGTTGCGGGAGGCCACGCTCAATAACATCGCCCATGTCCATGCCGAACAGTCGGCAGACGCCAAGGGCGAGTCCGGCGACTATCATCAGGATCCTCCGTGGAAACCCCTGCCTCGGCTTTGCAGGCAGGGGAGGAAACGGTTCTTGATCTCGTCGCCGAAGTGCCCTACGCTCTGCGCGTGGTCCTCCGCGGCTTCCGCTACCGGTTCTACCCGACGCCCGAGCAGGAGCCCCTGCTGCGTCGGACAATCGGCTGTGCACGCTGGGTCTACAACCATAGCCTGGGCGAATGCAACAATTCGTACGCGGCGACCAAGAAGTCGCCGACGTACAACAAGCAGAGTGCCCACCTGACGGCGTGGAAGAAGCTGCCGGAATTCGCTTGGCTGAACACGGTTTCGTGTGTCCCGCTCCAACAGGCCTTGCGGCACATGCACGGTGCTCGGCAGAGGTTCTTCAAGAAACAAGCGAGGTTCCCGAGGTTCAAGAAGAAGGGTGACGGTGGCTCCGCAGAGTTCACGCGTAGCGCGTTCACCTGGCGCGACGGCAAGCTGACCCTCGCGAAGATGGACACGCCGCTCGGCATCCGTTGGAGTCGTCCGCTTCCGGAGAACGTCGACCCCTCGACCGTGACCGTCGGTCTCGACGCTGCCGGCCGCTGGCACGTCTCGCTGCTCTGCGAGGACAAAGTCGAGCGCTTGAAGCCGCTGCCCATCGAGAGCGCCGTCGGCCTTGACCTGGGCATCACGTCGCTGGTTACGTTCTCGACGGGTGAAAAGGTCGCGAACCCGCGTCACGACGACCGTGAACTCGGGCGCAAGAGGTTCCTGTCGCGCAGTCTCGCGCGCAAAAAGAAAGGCTCGAAGAATCGGGACAAGGCTCGCATCAAGCTCGGCAAGTTGAACGCTCGCGTAGCAGACCGGCGTCTGGACAATCTCCACAAGTTGACGACCAACCTCGTTCGCGAAACCCAAGTGATCGCGGTTGAAGGTCTCAACGTCAGTGGGATGATCAAGAACCGGAGCCTGGCACGGGCCATCAGCGATGTCGGCTGGGGCGAGTTGGTGAGGCAGTTGGAGTACAAGTGCGAGTGGTACGGTCGTACCCTGATCAAGGTCGACCGTTGGTTTCCGAGTTCCAAGACATGCAGCTGCTGCGGGTATCTTCTCGATGACCTGCCGCTGAGCGTGCGCGAATGGCAGTGCCCAGAGTGTGGCGCTGAGCACGACCGCGACGTGAATGCTGCACGTAACGTTCTCGCAGCTGGACTGCGACAACTGGCCGCGGGTCTCGCGGTGACTGCCTGTGGACCTGGTGTAAGACATCGTGTTCTTCGGAATCCGGTGCGGTCGGGGTTGAAGCAGGAAGATCTTGGGCGTGAGCCTGGGAATCCGCTTCCTCAGCCTCCGGGCTAGGGAGCGGAGGATTTCAAGTCGAACGAGACTGCCTGGCCGACCTCGATGTCGTCCGGCCAGGGCCTCGGAAGCGGCTTCGACAGTGCTCTGGCCTTCTTCACGGCGAGACCGGGGCGCTCACGCGCGTCAGATACGCGTTCAGCGTCTGCGTTTGTGGCGCGCCGCCGGGGTTGCAATCGGCCTCGACCCAACGGCCAGAGGCGAGGCGCGCCGCGAGTTGGTCGTGATCTGCACGACGGCCGAACCAGTGCTCCGGCGGCGCAGCGCACGGCAGCGGCTCGCGGCCGAGCATGAAATCGCTCACGCGCAGATAGACCGAGTGCCAGGCGTCCGAGTCATGTCGCGCCGGATACTCGTATGGCCAGCCAGGAGGATCGTCATGCAGAGGGCCAGCAGGCAACGCGTGCACCCAAGCCCGCGACGTCGTGTGCGCCGCGAACCGCGGCATCGTACGAAGAAGAGCGTGAGAGAAGGTCTCGCCCTCGCGTCGACGTGTCTGGATGACTTGTGTTTGCGCTCCGCAATCGAAGGTCCCGCCACGTCCGCCGCGGAAGGTGCTTTCGTGGGCACACGCCCTCGCCTCCAGCAACGCATCATCACGAGTCACGCCAGGAAGTCGACGAGGCGCACTGGCTACCAGAGCTTCCGCGGCTACCGGAGCTTCCGCCCCTGTGCCTTCCATCACGCCCTCGTGCTGCGAGCCCATGTCGACCGAGATCGTTCCCGCTGCCACTGCTACCGCCGAATCCTCCGCCTGATGTGCCCCTGCCTCGCCGTCCTGCGCTTCCAGCATGCCGGCCGCGCAGAGCACGAGCGACATGATGGAGAGGAGCAGACCGGTACCCATCGTTGCATTTCGCATAGCCGCCCGTCTTAGACGAGCCGCGCGTTCAGCGCAAGTGCCGACCACAAAAAGTGTGTCGCAAGCTCCCCGTGGCCCGTAGCTTGCTACCGCGAAGACCGTGCCGTTCACCACGTGTAGATCGGCCCAAAGCGTGCGTCGGCACCGTGGGCTCCGACCCCCACGGAGTCGTTGAGTCGTGCTCCGAGTTGCCACTGACCGGTCGGCCACAGCCATGGCGTCCCAGTCGCCGACAACACGCCCTGACTTGGGCTGTTGACAGATAGGGTTCCCGCGTCCGGATACGCCTCAATCCAACACGGCTCGTGGCGAACAGGCTGCCACCCGTCGATCCGCACCTTGTATACCGACGCAGAGTTAGCTCTGATGCCGAAGAACGACGGATTCACGCCGTTGGACCACCGACTGACCATCGTATTCAAGATCCCCATCGAGACGAAGTCGGTGTCGTCGTGAAGCGGTCCGGTCCAGTCAAAGCTGACCCAGAAGCCAAACGGACCATGCCGTATCGCCTCAGGAATTGCAGGATGGAGCCACATATCCGGATAACACGTGAGATACTGAACGCTACTCGACTGCGGCGCCCAGGGCCCGGGCCAGCCAACAAGCTGATCCGACCGATACGTTGCCCAAGGCAGCGCCCACTGCACAGAACGGTCTGTCTCCAACGCGACTGCTGGCTGTGCTGTCGCCAGCGCCTGGACGAACGCACGTCGCCAGTACGCGTCGGCCACCATGTCCACTCGCGCTAGCTCAGCGTGAGTAGCCGCGTCCACGAGCAAAAGCGAGCAGTTCGCACTCGGACTTGCACCGTCCTGACGGTAGTAGACGGTAGCGCATGTTCGCCCGGTCGCGATCTCCAGGGCTCGTCGCGCCTGACCGCTTGCCTGCGTATATCCAGAACGCGACGCGTTCGGAGCCTGCCCCGGCACGACCGTCAACGGCGCGCCTACCCAGCCAGAGCCGCCCTCGCTCCCGCGCATGATGCCCGAGTAGATCGACGACAGGAACAGCCTCGCGCCGATACCATCGCCCCAGTCCTCGATAACCCGGACGTCGGGAGCGGCGAGCGTGATCAGATGATCGTCAGTCCAAAGGCGCGCCGACTTCTGCGTAACACGAGTAAGCGTTCCGTCGACCGCGGGATCGATGACGAGAGTCGCGCCCGCCCGCAACGGCCCGCCGAGCAGCGGCGTGGCCGGGAACGTCACCGGCTGATGCGGGTTGCCGAACCTGCGCGGCATGCCTATCTCAGATCGGCAAACGCGAGCACTTCAGCGGCGGTCGTGTACGCACGAACGGCCGCTTTCTGCTCCACTCCAGACCGGAGTGCGTCGCTGACAACGCTCACCGCATCCAGCACGAACGCGCGAATCTCGTCGGCATCGGCAAGCACAAGCTCAGCGCTGTTGTCGATCGTCGGATAGCGAACACTCACAAGCGTGTCGGCGAACTGATGCAGACGTGAAAGATTCGCCTGCGCTTCTGTCGACAGCGAGAACCTCATCCCTCGGTGCTCGAAGCCGATCGAGATGAGCCCGCGCGTCCGCTGATCGATTCGCGCGTACTGCATCTGCTTCGCATCGTCGACGGAGATCGTGAGCACCGGCGGACCGAAGGACTTGCCGTCCCACCGATCCCCGCACTCGACCCGAAACCCTTCGGCAAGCAACACGGCTTCGTCGTAGTAGTGCTCCGGGACCTGCCCGTCCTCGTCAGCCAGCGGCACGAACACGTCGGACGAAGCGGCTTCCGCCACGGTCTCCACGGTCCCGTCCTTGATCAGCGCGTACCTCATGTCGTCCCCACCCAGACGATGACAATAAACCCGGTGTCGCCTACGCCGCCAGCGCCGCCGCCGCCGCCAGCGCCGCCAGCCGTCGCGCCGGCCCCGCCGCCGCCGCCGCCACCGCCGCCGCCGCCGCCACGACCGCCCGAACCAGTGGAGCCCGTCCCGCCTCCGGTGCCCGTGACGCCGGTCCCGGCGCCCGCGCCCGCACCGCCAGCGCCGCCGTCAGCGCCCTTGCCGGAACCGGCGCCTGACTGCGCGGGGATTGCGAGGCCAAAGAGCGCGCGTTCGTCGCCATTGCCTGTGCAGCCACCGGCGCCCCCGCCACCGCCGCCGCCGTTCGTGCCGCCGGTCGCACCGGCAGCGCCGCCGGTTGAGTTCGTCGTGGTCGTGCTGATACCCCAGGTCAACGGCGAGCCCGCGCTGATCGAGGTGCCAGCCACTCCCGCGCCGCCCGCGACCGCGCCACCGTTGCCACCGTTGGCGCCGGCCGTAACCGCGGCGGACGACGCGCCGCTGAGTGGACCACCAGGCCAGGCCACGCCGCCGGCCGCGCCAGTCGTACCGCCGACACCAACTGCGCCCGCAGTGCCCGCAGTGCCGGCGAGCGCCGCGCCTGCACCTGCACCACCACCGATGTTGGAACCTTCAGCCGCCCGCACCAACCGCGTTGCGCCGCGCAAGATCTCCGAGTTGCCACCAGCGCCGCCAGCAAGACCATTGGCACCCGCCGCCACGGCCGCCCCCGCCGTACCAGCCGCTCCCACCGTTAGAGTCAGCACTTCTCCGGGTGTAGTGGAGATCCCAAATGGACCTTGCAACGAACACGCGCCACCGGCACCGCCGCCCTTGCCGCCGCCTCCGCCACCGCCAGGCGCACCCCCGAAGCCAGCGCCGCCACCGGCGCCGGATGAGCCACCGCCAGATCCTGGCCTAAGGTAAACATCCACCTGCGTGATGTTCGCCGGGACGGTGAAGGTCGTCGAAGTAGACGTAGCAAAAAACTGTTCCCTAACACCGTCCAGACGCCACCACACAGCGTCGGCACCACCAGCCGTCCCGACAGATCGGCACTGATAGAAGCCGATGTTTGTCAGCGTCGCGTCGCTCGTACAAGCGTAGTCGCCGACCTGAAGCCTCGCGAACGTCGGGTTCGCCAGCGCATTTCCCTTTTCGTTCGGTAGCTGACGCGCGCCGGTCGACGAGCCCGTGTTCACGGCTCCAGCGTCGTACGGAAATCGACCCCAGAACTGGTGACCCTCAAGCGCCTGCGGCGAGTCAGGCGCAACTGCAAAATCCACCGTGTAGATTGGGCTTCGATTCGCCATGATTCAGATGACCACGTTGTGCGCGACTTCGCACGTGACCGGAGCGTTGATGATCCCGTTCAGTGGCGTTCCGCCGGTGTCGATGACGTTGCCAATGACCATGCCGTTGTTGCAGTTCGTCAGATCGATGCCTACGCCGGTTCCTGCTGTAGCGATCTCGTTGCCGCTTACGATCGTAGTGGCTGCGCCAGCTTGGATCGCCGTTGTTCCCGTCAAACCCGACACATGATTTGCCTCGATGGTCGTACGTTCCGCGTTCGCTTGCGTGCGGATGCCGATTGAGCCGGCGCCGCCTGTCGACATGAACACGTCGTTGTTGAGGACGCGCGCCACTCGATAGTTGACCCCAAGGTCGATTCCAATCGATGCAACGCCAGTCGCTGACATCATCACGCGGCAGTTCACGACGTCGATGCGCCTGGTTGGGGACGCGACGAAGGAAATATAGGCGGTCGTCCATACCCCCGACACCGCAACGTTGTCGAGGACCGGACGAGCCACGAGCCCGCCGGTCGACGCAGCGAACCGCACGCCCGTCGCACACGTACCGAGTGCGACCAGGCGAATCCGACGCAGGTCCGTGTTGTCGCTGTCGCTGACGATGTCGATCCCGATCGCAGCCGCGTTCGGCGCCGGGTCGGACTGCATGTCGACGTCATCGAGACGCAGAGTGGGAGCCGTAGACGCGGCCCCCGAACAAAGCGCGCCGCGCAGCTTCCAGCTGTTGAGCACGCACTGGTTCAGATCGACGACCCCGACATCTGCCGCTGCCCGAATCGAGATGTCACCGCCCTCGCACCGCACGCCGCCGCCGTACACCTCAACGCTGGCAGGTGAGGCCGTGGTCGCCGTGTGCAGCAAAGTAATCGGGTCTGCAAGCGTGTTGCGCTGCGTCTGCGACACAAGCTGGATGTCCTCGATATACCCAGCCTCGGTGCCGGTCGGATCGCCAGCGGACTCGTACCTCACGCACGAGCGCAGCACGTTGGTCGCGGACGGTGCGATCTGGACGCCAATGCGCCGAAGCAGAGTGTCGCGACCGCGGACGATCACCGGCGCAAGCGAGATCCCCGCATCGGCGCCGACGGGGACGAGCACGGTACAATCGTGCAGTTCCGACTGCGAGCCGAGAATGAACATCCCCTGGTCGCCAGCCGCCGGAGCGTTGAACGTCGTCGCTCCCTTGCCAGCACAGTAGACACGAACACCAGCCGGAATGGAGAGGGGGCCGACAGTCCATGTCCAACTGCCAGGTCGAATCCAGAGATCGCCGAGGGTCACAGCCGCTTCGGCCAATGCCGTCTGGACACCAGTGCCGTCACCAGGATCTGGAATGTACCGGAATGCGCCCGCCTGAGCGACAGCCGGATCGCCCGCAGGAATGTTCCCGATCAAGTAGCGCGGCGCGAAATGGTCGCCACCAGGCAACGGCGCCGTGCCCGTCGCGCTCGTCAGAGGAAAGTGTACTTCGGGGCGAGCCGGCACTACCTAGCCCTCGACGCACGCAGCCGCTTCGGTCGACGACCGAGCAGAGCGGGCTCACGGTTAGTGCTGGCGCAGGACATCGGCATATTCAACCGCGCCCGAGACGCCCGGACGCAGTCTCGCACGCGAGAGGATCTCGACGCAAGCCCGACCTTAGAGGGTCCCGGTCTGCCAGGTCAGGTCGATCAGTAGATGCGGCCCCGGCTGCCCGACCACGTCGAATTGGTGCGTGAACCCTAGCGCCCAGCCGTGCGAAAGCAGCTGGAAGACCGTGCTGCGGCCGAGAAGGGTCTGTCCGGCAAGCAAGGTCGCCTGGTACCCCGCGTCGGTCGGGGGCTGGAGGTCGAGCGCGAAGACCTCGTCGACGATGATCGAGTCCGAATGCCGGGCCGGCGCGGCCGGCGGCGGGTTCACCGACTGCCACTCGCTGACGTCGATCATCTTCGGGTGCGGGAACCAGCACGCGCGGTTGTTCACGTCCGTACCGCCGCCGAACTGAAGCTGGTCGTTGCTGGTCCACGTCGGAGCCCCGAGCGGCGGAACCGGACCACCGGGAGCCCGGAAGTCGTCGCTGGTGCGGAGCCACCACGGCTTCAGGCGTACGCGCGAGATGTACGGATCTTGCGGGTTCACCGGAGTCGCGCCGTTGTAGACCGTCAAGTAGAAGTAGATCTGCTGACCAGGCCGAAACGCGTCGTAGTCGGACACACGAACGATTGTCCCGTTTTCGAGCGTGTTCGCAGTCGAACCCAAGTCGATCGGCGCGTTTCCCGCCGTCCCCTGCGACGCGCGGATCAGACTGTCCCGTATACGCGGGTAAACCCGACTCATCTCTGCGGCGACAACTGGCTTCACGATCGACCTCGATTCGAGGGCACGCGCCCCTTGAGCGGCGCGCTCAACACGTACGCCCCGGTCTTCTGCGACCAGCACGTCCAGCAGTACAGGGACCCTAGATCCGCCTCGACTCTAGCCGACCCCGACGTGTCACCGCAAGCACAACACGCGAGCGGCTGCGTCGGATGCGCAGCCGCGACCTTCGCCGACGGGAACACGCCACGCACGAGGTCCATCGCATTGAGCGCGGACGGCCCGAGCTTCTCCGGGTCCGGCTCCTCGGACTCGACCGATGCGTCCTCGGTCTGGACGTCGCTCTCCACCTGAAGTCGCTTCGCCTCGACCGCGTCCTGGTACGCGACCGTCAGCACGCGGACCTCTGACCACTCGAAGTCGCCGCCCTTGCCGAACTCGACCGACCGACCGTTTACAGTCGCGCTGTACTTGAGTCCCAGCCATTCAGCGGTCTGGATGTCGAGCCCGACGAGCAGGTCCGAGCGGCCGGCGGCGACGGCCTCCGCGACAAGGGCTTCCAGTCGAGCCAGGAAGCGCTGGGTGGCACTTTCGGTCAGTGGAGCGACCGCGGACGCGGCGGCAAGCTCCGCGACCTCCTGGGCCCAATCGCGAGACCAGCCGACAACGCGAGACGGATCGCGTCCCCATTCGAGGAGGGCATCCGGTACCGCGAGGGTCGAGACGGCCTTAGGCGGCGGCTCGGCGGCTGGTTTGCGCTGGAAGCGCGACGAACGATTCGACGAACGATTCGGAAGCATCGGGACCTCGATTCAGAACGGCGGCGGCGTAGCGCCGGGCGCGTAGTAGTCGATCACGCGCTCCATGCGCAGGGGATTCCCGATGCACGTGACCCCGTGACTGCCGCGCGGCATCCAGTCACGAACGACACGGCCCGAATCGACAGGATCCGGCAGCGACTCCCGGAAGAGTTCGACCGCATCCCGATACAGCGAGTGCTGACGGACTCTGTCCGCAATCGCGGACCAGCCCGATGGTGGCGCGAGAACACGATCCACGAACGGACGCCGTTCCAGGTCGATGAACGGGGCGAACCCCTGAGAGTATCTCTCTAGGGGTTCGCCCTCCTCATCGAGGATTCGATCCTCGGTCGCCTCGACAAGGACACGGCTCAGGCCGCCGCACTCTGGCACAGCAAGAAGTGCGTGGGCGAAGATCGGGCTCCAACACCCGAGCGTTCGGTAGACTTCGCCCATCGCCGCTGCCGCTTCGTAGCGCGACACGAACCCCAGGACTCCAAGATCCGCTTGGAATCGTGCAGCGCGGTCGCGGTCGATGCCCATCTCCGTCGCGATGTGCTCCCGGTTCTGCTCGCGAACTACGCTCGCGTTTGTCGCGGCTAGAAGCTCGTCTGAGAGCGGTACGTGGAAGCCTAGGATCCAGCATCGCTTCGGTCGTGTGCCCGTCATCGCCGGCCGGATGCGGTGTACCGCCTGCGCTAGCTCGTCAATCGCGGTGCGCTGAAAGATCGAGCCCAACGGTCCTTCCTGGATCGTGTTCGTGAACGACTTTCCGGAGCCTTCATGCGCGATTCTGACTCTTGGTCTTAGAGTCACATGGCGCTCCAGATTGGGAGCGTAAATTGTCAGTGGAGCGACCCGTGCGTTGGCCTCGTGAATCATCCCGCCGATGTTCGGGATGTACTCGCTGACCGCGATAAAGGAGTCGAAGTCGCGGTAGATGTCCTTGCCGCGCCCTGATCCCCAGTGATCGATGGCGTAGCCGTCGAGCGCAGCCGCGAGCGGTTCGCGATCCAGCCACTCTTCGAGCCACGGCTTGAGCCCCAAGTGGACGTAAAAAAGAACTTTTCGACCTGGTTCGAGTCCCAGTATGCTGCGGATGTGCCAGTTGCAGTGCCCGATGAAATCGCCGCGAACCGACAGATCGGATGCCCTAGAGCGCGCGGCGATTCGGATGAGAGTCGAGGTTTTCGGCCACTTGGCCCGGTGATTGATGACGTCGACGTTGCCGTCGCGGAGAAATCTCTGAAAGATTCGTTCGTAGTCCGCAACGCCGCCGTAGGCGTCGCCACAGACGACGTTGGCGTTCTTGGCGCCGAACGTAACGGAACTCCGTACGGAAATAGACCCATGGGTGACCTCGGCTCCTGTTTTCGGGTCTTCCTCGGTGTCCAGTCTGAGGTAGACGCGGTAGGCCAGGTCGATGTCGGCCCGCTTGGCCGCGTGCGCTTGACGTCGATCCCAATACTCGTCGTGGAGTCGGGCACAGATCGCCTGGAGGTGCCTGTGCGGAAAGAGCTTCGCTGCTGTTTCTAGCGTCAGGCGGCGCTTGAGGAACTCTCCTCCGCTGTTGGACCTCTTGGCCGTCTTTTTCTTCTTGGTGGCCTTCTGCCTAGGCTGTTCGGCCGTTTCAGACGAAAACAGATCTCCCTGTGGGCAAGGAGCAACGTCGACGACTTCCACGTCATCGTCTTCGCCGGACTTCGTTGTCTTTGGGCTTGGCTGTACGTAGGACCCGACTGCGGCGAGTATCGTCTCGATCCCCACCGAACCCATCGTCAACGCTGCGCGCTCTAGCAGGGTCAGCAGGTCTTCTCCGGCATAGTCGCTTCCGTGCTTGCGCTTGTGGATCTGGCTCGGCGCATCGGTTGCCTGGTCAAGAAAGCCGTCCGCTCGTGCGGCGGCACGCTCCGAAGCCGCGATCCTAAAGGCCAATTTGAAGAGCTTCGTCGCCTCTGTGTACGCGTCTGACGTCGGCAGACCTGTCTCGTCGTCGATGGGCGCATAGGTGAGTTGCCGCTCGTCGACCGTCGAGACCGTCTCGACCGCGCTCGACGGATCTTCGTCGACGAAGATCGTGTCAAACTCCCAAAACTCTTGATTATTTCGTTCCCACATCGGAACCATTTTGCCGAAGTGGTTGAAGAGCGAGGTGCCGATCATGAGCCCGGCATGGGTGCTCAGGATGATCGGGTATTGATGGATGGCGGGGGTGGCAGCGGCTTTCCCGACATCTCTAATGGCACGCACCCTAGACGCGTAGTATTCGCAGAGTCCGCCAGCGTCTAGCTTCGCATAGACGGGAGCCATGTTCTTTCGGCCGTTCAAGATAAACGGCCTGGGCGGCACCTTGGGACACTCTGGGCAGACGTTGGTCCCGGGAAAATAGCCGAGCTTCTCCGCGATCTGGACCGACTCAAATTCTGAGCAATTCCCCTCATGTCGACCCTCGATCACGTAGAGATGGACTTTGGTGTTTGCGGCGCGGATACGCGCCTCGGTTTCGGCGAGCATCGCTCTGGACAAAACCGCGTAGCCCACGCGTCGACCGGACCTCTGTTCGTCGCAGGCGGCTGCAACCATCGCGAATGTTTTTCCGACCGATGGGCTTGGACAGAGCAGAGCGAGCTTTCCGCGCTCGTTTCGGTAGCGTTCAACGAGTTGCCGTGTTTCCTCCGCAACGAGGCGTGCGGTCGTGGCCCAGTCCTGGGGGTCTCGGGTCGGGATCGGAAGAGCGGCCCGCTGCCGGAGCGCGGCAAGACGAGCCCCTTCTCCGCTCATCCCCTCGATGATGTCGTCCTCGGTCTTGGCTGCCGCCAGTTCGGCTTCGACCTCAGCGACGACGACGTCGAGCGGTTTCCATCCGGATCGTCCTGCGAGCGAGCGATATCCGTCGCTGGCGATCTGTTTCGCTCGCCCAAGACCGACCTCAAGGTCAACCCGATCCAGTAGCCCAGACATGTCCAGTAGCCCAGACATGTCCGGGACATCGCCGACAGCTACCGACGCCGGGCCGAGCGCCGACGAAATCATCCAGTCGTCCGAAATCAGTGAGCTTTCTCTCTGCGTTGTGCCACTAGACGCCGGCCGCTCGTCCGAAACATGTGAGGTTTCTACGGAAATGAGTGGGCGTCCGTCGTGCTCATTTTCGAGTGCGACCCCAAATTCGGTCCGACGGACGCCCACTCCTTTTGGGTCCGTTTCGCCGTCCGAGGCACTGAGATCGAATACCGCCTGAGTGGAAATAGCCGTCGGCAGCATCCGTCTGTAGGGAAAGAG